>Ga0075359_1000049_pt1 | contig 9254 bp, 8 predicted proteins | sample WestPond_TuleB_D_2_FD_120054 | JGI IMG/M metagenome (GOLD analysis project Ga0075359, IMG submission 120054) | Natural and restored wetland microbial communities from the San Francisco Bay, California, USA, that impact long-term carbon... | ecosystem: Environmental > Terrestrial > Soil > Wetlands ... | reverse complement strand
GAAAAGGTTTTTTTATGATTGGTGATGTTGCAGTCATCCATGGTAAAAAACCCAACCGGGAGGAAATTGAAGAGATTGTGCGGTTCCGGCACCCGAGAGGTGTGCTTTGGATTGAATCCCTTCATCATGCGACCCGAACTCCTGAAACACACATTCTCTGGGGATATGCCGGAGAGGTAGAACACCACGAGAACGGGTATACCTATTTTCTTGATCCCGGAAAAGTGATGTTTGCACAGGGAAACCGAAGCGAAAAAATGCGGATTGCACAGCTCGTGCGGAGAAGTGATGCAGATGAAAATGTAGCTGATATGTTTGCCGGTATCGGGTATTTTACCATACCAATGGCTGGCAGCGGCGCCACTGTTCATGCAATGGAGATCAATCCGGTCGCATTCGGATACCTGAACAGGAATGTTCACGAAAATGGCCTTGCTGGTAGGGTCAAAAGTTCATTAGGGGATTGCAGGGATTTTTTAACCGGAACGTATGACCGAATCGTGATGGGGCATTTTGATGCTATTTCAATGCTTCAGTCAGCACTTTTACACGTGAATCAAGGGAGCATCATTCACCTTCATAGTATCGGCACGGTAGAGAACCAGATAAAGGAGCAGGTTGAGAGCGCAGGTTTTTCTGCATCCATTCACGTACATAAGGTCAAGAAATACCGCCCACATGCCTGGCACGTGGTGCAGGACGTGACAATTTCATGACCGGAGTCCAAACGCTCGCCGGAAAACAGATAGTAGTCGCTGTGACCGGAAGTATCGCTGCTGTCGAAGTGGTTAAACTGATACATTCGCTTCGCAGGTGCGGGGCGGTGGTTCAGCCAATAATGAGCCACGCAGCGACAGGGATAATCCAACCGGATGCGCTGACGTATGCCAGTGGAAGAGAGACTATCACCCGGTTGTCAGGTTGGGTCGAGCATATAACCTATTGCGGAGAGCAGGGGAGTGCAGATCTTTTACTGATTGCTCCCTGCACAGCAAACACAATCAGTAAAATCGCCTGTGGAATCGATGATACTCCGGTGACAACCTTCGCTACAACAGCACTTGGCAGCCAAATCCCCGTCATCGTAGTACCCGCAATGCACCACAGCATGTATCGCCACCCCGCGTTAATCGAAAACCTCGCAAAACTAAAAACATGGGGCGTAGAGATTGTTGATCCCCGATTTGAAGAAGGGAAGGCAAAGATTGCAGACATCCAGGAGATTGTCCTCCGCTGCGAGCGTGCGGTCCTTGGAACAGCACTTTCAGGAAAAAAAGTACTTATTACCAGCGGGCCATGCCGGGAACCGGTTGATGATATCCGCATACTGACAACACGGTCAAGCGGACAGATGGGAAGAGCCCTTGCGCTCCAGGCATTCAGGCTTGGTGCTGAGGTGACCGTAACCCAACAGGATACGTTTCCCTGCGTGAACAATGTTTTCGTGGAAACCGCAGATGAAATGCGATGCGCTGTACATCGCTGTTTCTCAGAGAGTAGCGCGGATATCTACATCAGTGCTGCGGCAATTTCTGATTTTGCACCGAAAAGAGTGAAAGGGAAAATCCCGAGTGGTAAACCAGTGAATCTTTTCCTTGAACCACTCCCGAAAGTACTTTCTGAGGTAATAGAGCGTTACAATTCTCTGATCATTGCTTTCAAACTTGGCAGCACTCCGGAAAAAATGGCAAAAAAGATGATAAACCAAGGTGTTACGATGGTTCTGATGAACCCACCGGAAAGCATGGGAAGCGATCGCGGTGAATATATACTCATGACCCGGAACGGGGAATTTCAGTTGAATGGTACAAAAGAAGAGATCGCCTGTGCGATATGGAATGCCGTTATTCAGTAATTTAAGCAAAACTAAAATTCTCTTCCTGATTCAATGATACGCAGAAGTAAATCCCTTGTTATCACGTTTAATACCCTGGAGCTTGTTAACAAGAAAATGTTCAGGGTTACTCAGATTACTCAATAATTCATTGAACCTGAATCCACACCGGGATTCTTTAAAGAGGAAAAACGCCCTATCTTGATAATAAAATCGTGCACCAACCTATGAAGCCAGATCGCGTCGTCGCATTCTGTCCGGGTCATATTTCCGGCTATTTTAAGAGAATAATAGGAGATAGTATCGCAACCACGGGGAGTATCGGCGCCGGGATTGTCATCAGCGAAGGAGTCACAGCAACTGTTCAACCCTCCGACAGAATATCGATCTGCATCAGACGGAAAAGTTCCCCGGGAACCTCATTTGAGGTTTCTTCCGGATCACCATTGCTGGAGCATGTCCTGGAACAACTTAACCTGACTGCATCTGTTGTCACGGAATGCACCCTGCCGATTGGTGCCGGATTCGGGCTTTCTGCCGCAGCACTGCTTGCCACACTCACTGCTATTAACCAGCTTTTTGATCGGGGGATGAATGCTGAGGAAATCGCTCAGTGTGCCCATGCGGCAGAGGTAGACCACCGGACCGGGCTCGGTGATGTTGCAGCCTGTCAGGGAGGTGGGAGAGTCATACGATCCGGTCCGGGTATCCACGGATTGATTGAACGGAGACATGACATGCCTGAACCATTGTATGCAATAAGTTTTGGACCAATTCATACTCCGAGAGTCCTGGGATCATCAGCACAAATGGAACTCGCATCCTCCGCTTTTCCCAAAACAACACCGGGAAACGTCGAGGATTTTTTTCATCTCTCGCGGCATTTTGCTCAGCAGAGCGGTCTTATGACACAGCAGGCTCAAAATGTTATCAGGCAATGTGATGCAGCAGGAATACCATCAAGTATGACGATGCTTGGCAATGGTGTCTTTGCGTATGGCCGGAAAGCAAAGGAGGTACTTCTGGCCTTTGATCATGTATATGAATTTCGTGTATCAGCAACGGGCGTCCATATTTTGGAGGACCTGACGTGATACCTGGTGATCATCCTCGCTATCGCTCACTTGTAACCCGTGAACATCTTGCAGAATGTGCAAAAAAGGGAATTGTTGCATGGGAGGGGTTGACAGCCCATGGGCGCGGTGAAGCATTTGATTATCTCATTGGAGAGAGGACTACCAGAAGTGCACTTATAGCCGAGAGGACTGCTGCCGCAATGCTTCTGACGGCAAACCACCCAGTCATCTCGGTGAATGGTAATACTGCGGCACTTGCAACGCATGAAATTTCTGCATTGCAAAAGGCGTGCGGAGCCCGCGTTGAGGTGAACCTTTTCCACCGGACAGAGGAACGTGTGATCATGATAGAGAATCTTCTCCGTGAGGCAGGAGTCAATGTTTTCTCAGGTGAAGCGGAGAAGTTACTGCCTCTTTCCCATGACCGTGCCTGGTGCCGGCGTGAGGGGATGTTCTCTGCGGATGTTGTACTTGTACCTCTTGAGGATGGAGACCGGTGCGCAGCTCTTGTCGCCATGGGAAAGAGGGTGATCGCGATCGATCTCAACCCTCTCTCACGCACCGCTCGATCTGCAACCCTTACGATCGTAGACGAACTGACTCGCGCACTTCCGCAGATAACTCACGCCTGCAGGGAAATTTCTGAGCCTGAAAAAAAGTGTCTCATTAGTTCAGTTGACAATCATTATCTTTTGTCAGAAGCAATACGTGAGATGACTGATAGGTTGTCCCATGCTCTGGATTGAGAAATACCACCCGGAAAAACTTACTGACATCCTCGGGCAGGAGCCGGTAACCCAACATCTCTCCACCTTTGCTGCATCAAAGTGTGTTCCCCATTTGATCCTTACCGGACCGCATGGAACCGGGAAAAGTGCGGCGATTGAATGCTTCGCAAAGATGCTCTACCAGGAAAACTGGGAATTGAATACTTCGGTTTTCCAGACAAGTGACCTCTTTTTACAAGGAAAAGCGTACCTTGAACAGGACGATCGATATGCCCACCTCTACCAGAAAAGCCAGTCCCTGATTACCAATTTTAAGTATATAATAAAGTGGTATGCTTCACTCCGTCCGCTTGATGCGGAATTCAAGCTGATGGTTTTTGAAGATGCTCATTCACTTACAAAAGATGCTCAGCAGGCATTGCGGAGGATTATGGAGCAGGCAAGCGCAACCTGCCGGTTTATCTTTTCAACAACCAACCAGAGTGCTCTCATCCCACCTGTCACATCCCGCTGCCTTCCACTTTTCTTTTCGCCCGTGGACCAGAATGTCATGCTCACGCATCTGCGAGCGATCAGAGAAAGGGAAAATTCAGGAATGCATTCCTGCTCTGATGATGATCTTGACCTGATCGCACAGGTAGCCCGGGGTGACATGCGCAGGGCAATCCTGCTCCTTCAGGTCGCTCTTGAGGCAGGACGTTGTCAGGATCTCTTTGCAATTGCCCAGTCAGAAACAGCAAATGTCACCGCATCTGCCCTTGATGCTCTCAAAAAAGGAGATGTGCGTAATGCGATCCGCCGTCTTGAGTCCCTGATGATTGACTACGGTCTTTCCGGCAGTGAAGTATTCTCGGAAATTCGTACCATAACGCAGCGGGAGTATAACGATCCAACTCTTGCAATAGCGCTTGCCGATGCTGAGTTCCGTATACATCATGGAAATAACGAATTTGTCCAGATTGGAGCATTTGTCTCCGGAATCCGTGAGGTCTTCATATGAGTGCTTCCCGACAGAAGAAAATCCAGGAGCATTACGATACCGTTGCCGATACATATGATCACCATTATGACAAGCCACGGGGACGATGCTATCATACCCATATCAGCACCACTATCATGAGTGAGCTCCCAAAAGGGGCAAAACTCCTTGATATCGGTTGCGGAACAGGTCTCTTTGTTGAAAGATATATTGAGTCCGGCGGTAATGCTATAGGACTCGATATCAGCAGCAAAATGATCGAAAAGGCACGACACCGTTGCACAATATGTGATTACGCCATAGGGACCGGAGAAAGAATCCCATTTTGCAACAATACATTTGATGCGATCTCCAGTCTGCTTGTGTTCAGTTATATTAAAGATCCCGAAACAATGCTGAACGAAGCATACCGGGTTTTAAAGCCCGGGGGGAAAATCGCAATCTGCACACTCGGAAAAAAACTCCTCACCCGGGGAATCCCGGCTATTTACCAGATCAGCGAAAAGATGAATGTAAAACATGTCGTTATGAAGGACTTTGGGGAGCACTATTATGACCGGAAAGAAATGGAGGATCTCTTTACCGCTGCAGGATTTTCAGATATTTTGGTCACGTGGTGTTCTTTTGCCCATATTGACATGATCGATCCACTCTTCGTTCTTGCGCAGAAGGTCGAACCATTCGTTGAGAAGCGCGTTCCCCAGCTTGCCTATAACATCTGTGTGAGCGGGAAAAAACCCAGAAATTAAAAAGGTTACTGGCGGCTCTGAAGGGACGGATATGAACCGATAATATGAACGCCATAACCTTGAAGATCATACAAAATACGATACACCCAGCCTCAGAACCTTTCCAAGTCACGGCGGGCACGGCGTTTGGTCACCAATCTGCGGCGTAGGTGCCCCTTCGGGAGTGACAGCATTCATCTAACTGATGGAAAAGGAGTAGCATCCTCATTATTCCATTGCAATAAAGCGATTTTCGAAGGAACTGATTTAAAAACTTAAACGCACACAGGGTTTCATCCCCACGGATTTGGCTCCCGCGGATAGGATAACACAACGATAAATAGTACCAAGTACCGTCCTCTCCAGCAGCGTACCAATGCTTTTGAATTTTTTTCTGATAAAAGGAATTCTCTAGAACTTTACAGGGACGTTTTTTTTCCCATCAGATTCTTCAAAACGCGCTGTTTTTTCCGTATCGCAGCTTCCGAGGCACGTAAAACTCCTTTTTTCATCTCCTCAAAATCGCGGATATCAGTATCGACAACCTTTTTCACCGGTGTATAGGCAGATTCCCGGAACCGGGGCGAGAAATCACATTCCTTTCCGTCAACCATGAGAATTGATTCTGGCTTTCCCTTTTCAACGTACCCGATTTCATGCATCCTCACACCGGCAGATTTCACTACCCGGCAGATCTCTGCTGATACTTCAGGAGGTGCAACAAGGAGGAGGGAATCTAGGGATACTCCCAGATAATCGATCTGTAATGCTTCAAGCATTGCCCGTACATGGGGTTCCACTAAACTCCCTATTGCATTTTCATCAATAATGATACGGCATCCGGCGGTTTCTGCCATCTCAAACGCATCGCCCCGCAATCCGCCATTCGTTACATCAGTCATCGCGTGGACACGCAGGAAGACATCACTTTTCATCAGGGTTTCACAGGCCATAAGGAAATTAAGATTAATGGTCTGCTCAACAACTTCGGGAAATCCTGAATAGATTGCTGCAGTCGCAATTGTTCCTCCTCCAGAACCCTCAGTCATCAGCAGGACGTCACCAGGCTGCGTTGCTTTCCGGGCAGTGAGGTGTTCAGCAATACCGACTGCCCCCACGCATCCGGTCAGCCGACTCCCCATTACCATATCTCCACCGATGCGGAGGGTAGAACCGGTGACAAGAGGCACCCCCATCGCTTCTCCAACGGTCGTAATACCGGCAGTGTAATCAAAAATCTTTGCCACATCACCATCATCAGCAACATGAATATCTGAAAAGAGCATAATCGGTTTTGCCCCCATTACATAGACATCCCGGAGTGTCGCGCGGGTTACATGGAATCCTGCAAGGAACGGATAGTCGGAAAGACGGGAATGCATTCCGTCAACAGTACAAACAATATAGTTTCCTCCGGCAGATACCGCACCTGCATCATCCATTTCATCTACGCCGACCGATGCTGAGGTTTTACCAATTATACGGGCGATCTGGCGATGGGCAAAAAAATCCCCCTTTCCCCGGGATCCAACGCCAAACTCCCCCATGTGCACACCAGCGGGTTCAAGTTCAAAAAAATCACCCTTCAGACCCCGGGTATTCTTCACTTCTTCAATAACGGCATGGGCAAAAGCGGATGCATAGGAAGGCTGTACATTTTTTATTTCGATGATCTGGTCCGCCAGGCTTTTTTGTAAGGCATCTTCATTTTTCCCGACAACGAGTCGTTTTCGAACATATTCCTCAACATCCATAGATTTCTGTACGTGCGAGAACCATAAAAAATGCAGGGAGAAATCCGTCAAAATCCAAAAAAATTATCCGATTTTATCGTAAAAGAACGCCCATTACATCGGAAAAGCTTCTCAGGGCATCATCAAACTTCCCGGTCTTTAACAACGAGAGAGCCTTCACCATACCTGTGCGTGCATCCTTAACGTCTATATAATATGCCTGATCAAAAGCCCGTGCAGATTCTTCAAGTCTGCCAAGCATAAAGCAAGAATTGCTCATTACAACCCATGCATCAGCTATCGTTGGATTAACTTCCAGAGCACTCTTAAGACTATGGATCGCGTCTTCGTGTCTCCCGAGAAGACTTAGAGCGAGTCCTTTGCGATAAAGCGCGTTTGCGTTCCTGGGTTCTATGGAAAGGGCCCGATCGAGAACATCGATCGCTTCCTCATACCTTTTTAAGTTGATCAGGGCGATTCCTTTGTTGATCAGCGCAGAAAGATAAAAAGGATAAATTTTGAGGGCCCGATCGTAGCAAATGATCTCTTCCTCGTACCATTTCAACTTTCCAAACGCATATCCTCTATTGACCCATGCTGAGAGATAGCGGGGCCGGAGTTCCAATGCCCGGTCACAACACCTGATCTCCTCCTCGAACCTTCCCAGCATGCCTAAAGCAACCCCCTTATTATTCCATGCTGTTGCATTCTCAGGGTCGATCTTCAATGCCTGCTCGCAACATTGTACTTTATCCTCAAACCTGTCGAGCATCCCAAATGCAAATCCCTTGAAATTCCATGCATCAACACAATTTGGATCAAGTGAGATTGCTTTTTCGCAACACTCGATCTCTTCTTCATATCGGCCCAGTTTCCCAAGAGTAAAACCCTTACTGACCCATGCGTGCGCATGATTGGGATTCATGGAAAGTGCTTGAGAAAAAGCTAAAAGCGCATCCTCGTGCCTTCCATCCCGGCCGAGAGCAAGACCCTCAAGATAATAATCCCTGTCTTTGTCGTGGGACAGCATATTTTCTGAAATTTCAGGTGATTTGCTCATGCAAGGAAATCCATGGAATAGAACGGTTCTTCTCAACAGATGCTTAGTGCAGGTGATATTTATGTTAACGGATTAAAAAAATCTGCGTTACAAACATTCCTCATCTGAAAGGTTGTATCACACGTCAGGTTTCTCCTTTTTAAAAAAAGGGTAACGTTTTTTTTTGGTGAGTCAATTTCAACAGTGTTATATCTCTTATCAATGTATCTAGCATCATTGTACCTCAAAAACAGACATGATGATGCATCATCATATCCAATCGGTGTTATCCTGTTAGTGGCAATAACGTTCCTTCTTGCTCTTCTTGTCCTTCTTATGATCCAGATGCAGCCTTTTGCATTGAATATGGAAACGGAGATCCCAAAAATTTTCACGATTACTTCCATTAAGAGTGTTGACGAACTAACAGGACAGCTGAATTACGATAGTCGTGTCCTTCTCCTCCACACCGGTAAAGCAGACATTCAGAATAAAAATCTTAAGGCAAGATTCTTAAAAAACGGACAGCTGGTATCCTGCACAATAGCTACCCTGAATGGGCATGATTTCATCAGCACATCGCATACCGGTGTCCAGTGGATGGGAGGTTCCGGGTGTTCAGGAGTAACATGGAGCCCCGGAGAGCAGATCTGTATTGACTTCTCTGATGGAACATTTCGTCCGGGTGACAGAGTACAAATGGACATTATCGATAAAATTACGAATATAACCATCTCCCGGCATGTGTATATGTATGAATAAAAAGACGGAAGGATTTTTGCGAAAACCGAATTATTAATATAAAATTGTGCTATTCGTCAATCTGTTTGAAAACGCCTTTTTTTGCTTTGAGGATTTTACATTCCGGGCAGTGCCAGGAATCAGGAACATCCTGCCATGCTGTACCAGGTTGTATGCCCTGCTTGGGATCTCCTTTCAGGGGATCATAGATATAATGACATTCGAGACATACGCATCGTATCATCTTTTCCGGCTCTTTCAAGGTCAATTCAACTCCAAAAAATATAGCACACTATATTTTCTAATTTTTTTCCTCTGGATTTATTTGAATTCTTCCTAACAGGCAACCGATAAGCCGGTGGAGTTATCTCAGATTAATTTGATACAGGAAGAGGT
>Ga0075359_1000047_pt1 | contig 9374 bp, 5 predicted proteins | sample WestPond_TuleB_D_2_FD_120054 | JGI IMG/M metagenome (GOLD analysis project Ga0075359, IMG submission 120054) | Natural and restored wetland microbial communities from the San Francisco Bay, California, USA, that impact long-term carbon... | ecosystem: Environmental > Terrestrial > Soil > Wetlands ... | reverse complement strand
CGGCAAGTTACTGTCGGTGGCATTGCTTATCAGGCTCAACTTAGCCTTTGGAATCTGCAAGGATATTCGGGGTCTGGTTAAATGATCCGTACAATCGAAATCCTATTTGTTATAATAATTATCTCCGGTGCAGTGATCGCAACTTCATACTTTACTGTTCTGCCATCGCCAAGAGAAGTCTCGCCTATTAACCTTCGACGCTTATCCTTTACGACCTTGCAGGTGCTTGATTCAGATTATGACTTAAGTCGAGCTGCGTTCCAAACGGATAACGCTACAGCTTGGAGCGGGCTGCAAGTTGCGCTTTCAGCTTCCTTACCTTCCAACGTAGTGTACAATCTGACAGTTTATGACGTCAATGATCAAGATGGGCAAGTCTATAGCTATGTGTCTTCTATCTCAAATGCTGCGAGCCTTTCAACCTCTGATGTTTCGACTTACACTGTGGCCTCTTCAAACGTTACCTTTAATTTTACACCACAGAAAATCGGTGAAGGCGGCGGTGGAACTCTCTACATATTGAATTGCAGTGACGCAAATGGATGGTGGATTACCGGGTATACAGCGCAGAGCTTAGCACAAGACCTCTACAACCTGTTATCACCATATTTTGTTAACACTATAATGGTGCAAAATACGTCCCAGCTTGCCCAGATTCTAAGCGGAACTCCATTACAAGGAGAGGTTCTTCCGAATGCGGTTGTCATCAATACTTACGGAGAAGCAGTACCTATCCCAACGAACTATTGCCAAGCGCCTTATTCCCAAAACAATTATGCTTATTACAGCTACTACTTAGGGCAACGGGTAAACCTTTACAATTGGACCTGGTCCAGCATAGTAGGCTACCCCTTCTACTATGTAAGCAACACTGCGGCATTTTCAGGTGTACAAAATAATTGGGGCATATATGGGATGCAAATGACGGGTCCAGGCGGCTCAAGGGCTTTTCTCGAGGGTATAAATAACCAAGCCTATGTTTCCAACACTAATGCAGTTACTGATAGTGCTAACAGGCAGGTCACATTTACACAAAACGTCTTAGATAAGAGCAATTATTACGGAATCTACCCTTCGACATATCAGACTTCAACCAGAGCCTTATCTAACTCAACCTTGGCAGGTTACAACCTTAAAGTTGGACTCAACATATTCAACCCGGCAGGTGACTATTTGGCTGGAGCCATTTACAATCACTATGCAACTGGTTCATCAAACATTACTGGTTCACTCTTAGCCTTAGGATTAACTCGAACACCTGACGTTCGAGTCACAGGCATAGGTCTCCTATCATATTATCAACCTAGATTATATGCATCAGAATATACAGCACAGGGCACTTCACGATTGGTAATTTTACAGTTAGGTTTGGTGGGGAGTGTATAGCATGAACAACAAAGGTCAATTTTCAATAATAGCCGCATTGCTTGTTGCAGTGGTCCTAATCGCTTCAGTTATTGGCACTTACTCAGCCATTCGCTATAGTCCAATCCAAGAACAACCTCAAATCTTGAGTTCTATAGATGAAACCAACCAAGCGCTTAAGCAGCTGTTAGGTTTTACTGTAGGCTATTATGGTTCTGTTTTGAAGGTCACAGGGAATGTGACTTATGCTCAGAAATTACCCCAAAACTACTTCGATGGCGGCATTGGGAATCTGGGCTCTATTAAACCTGAGTGGGGTTTGGCGTTGAATACTTCTCAAGTGGAGCTTAAAGCAAATTGGTTTACCAATGATAGTTACAGTCAAGGCAGTATGAACGTCACTTATGATTTGAACGGTTTAGGAATAACGGGCGTAAGCTACTCCGCTTCAAGTCGATTAGAAGTACAAGTATCAAACATTAATTCAACAACACAGGCCCAGTTCAAAATATTAACAGACAACAGTGAACCATTAATCAACCTTGGAGCAAATAACCTGAAGTTCTTCCGATATGTGTTTGGAAACCTAACATGGGACTTTTCGGTTCCCACCAACGTAATTTCGCGTGCAGATGGAACTTACATAGTTGACTTACCTTCAGGAGTATCAAGCAACGCCTACGTGCTTCAAGTTGAAGATATCCGTGGCCTCTCAGTTTTAGCGGCATCTTACAGCCAATTCACTGCTTCGATTGCTTGGAATAAAACAGCGTACAGAACTGATTTGGACTATGTAGATAACGCCAACTTAAACGTTACCGGTACGCATGGTAACTTCACTGCTCAACAATACGGACCCGACAACGTCTACGACACCTTGACGGAAGCAGCCTCAGGAGTCACTCAAGTTCCAAGCTACCCCACAAACTACAACACCTACGGCTTAACCACATTAGCTAGTGGGTCCATTGGTAATTTGCAATTTAACGATGGCAATTACCTTAGTTTTCACGCTTATAGTTCAGCCTTTGGAGGCTCAGCTAACCTTGGATACACCTCAGTGGGCGGGACAAGCAGCGATTTAACTTACGTCAGAGGTTCCAGATTTGCATTAGGTGCATCAAATGGTTTAGCGACTAGTATAAGTGCATACTTGGGTTTTACCGGTTCTAGTAGTACCTTTGGGAATACCAACACCGGTTCCTCGGGGAGTGCAATCATCGACACGATTAGGGGTCAACGTTTTACGTCTCCTGCCAATCCAGTCGTCGCACAAAGCATATCTGCATATATTTACTGCACAACAAGCGCCAAGAACATGAAAGCGGCCCTCTATGACTCAGGCGGAAACCTAATTGCTATAACCAACCAAAACTCTATACCTGCAAGCGCTTCTGCGGCTTGGCAGACCTTTATTTTTGCTTCTCCGCCAACCTTAACGGCAAACACCCAATATATGTTGGTGGTTTGGTCCGAGTTTGGAACAGGAAGTGGCGATCTGCGCTATAGCTCTGCAACTGGTGGTAACGGTCGTTCTCTAAGTCAATCTTACGGAACTTGGCCCTCTTCACCGTCTTTTTCATCGGACACTTTTCAATACTCAATCTATTGTAACTATCTAACAACATTCAAGGTGCAAGCCGCTATCTATTCTGGCACTGGTGGTGCAATTGTTGGAACAACGGAGGAAAAGACCTTAACAACAACCAACGGTTGGGTCACCTTCAACTTTGTAACCCAACCAACATTAACTGCATCTACAAATTATGTTTTAGCCATTGAATCTTCTGATACAAGCGCAACCATGTACTACAATAGCGGTGCAGAGTATTTCCGTGCTTCTAGGAACTATCCCACCTGGCCAACTACAATTGCTGACCAGGGCAGTCAACGTCAATACAGCATCTACTGTACTTATTCACCTGCGAACCAGCACACCGCACAGGTTGAGTTGATTGGCAATTCAACTGCGCCTTTACCGTGGAGTGACCTCACATGGGTTGTAGACAGTTCAACTTCCACGAGTTCGGTTGCAACAACTTTCCAACTCTACAACTGGGGCACAGGACAATACCCCATTAGTGGCGACGGGTATATGACGGCATCACTTTCAAGTGGCGATACAACAAAGACACAAACGATAGTTGTTAATCCTACTAACTTCTTGAACAGTAGTGGCTATTGGAAAGTAATGATTACTGCAGTTAAATCAATTGCCACAGCCTTTGATCTCAATTTGGATATGGCGCAGTACAGCCCAGACGCTACCAATTACGCACTTAATCTTCAAGAACAATTGACAAATGTTAACGTGACGAACCTTCGCCAAGATCTTTGCATCAAAACAGGCACCATGGGTACAGAGCCTTTGTTAGTCCAGGTCTTAAATAGTGGCGTATGGCAGAATCTGATGACGCTATCTCCAAACTATTTCAACAATGTTTCCCTCGCGCCATACATAGACTCTTCAACTCTCACAATTCGTTTCATAGGAACCAACGATGCAACCGATCCAACACAGGACAGTTGGAACATCGACTCAGTGTTCCTGCAAGATGAACCTGACATCACCTTCCTGGTCAATCAACAACAATCTACATTTGCACTTGAGATCCTTCAGAACGGTACAATGCGCTGGCTGGGGCAAAATATGCAAATAACTACCCAAACCTTACCCATTCCACCCATTCCAGTGAAAGCAATTCACGTTAACCAGACAATAAACGGCCTAAACCAGGAAGTTCCTTTCCAAATTGAAGACTGGGCGTCAAGCTACCAAATACCCTTGGGATTAACGAGTAACACTACCCTCTTCGGTAATAGACAAATGATTGTCTTTCTCTTAAATAGTAGAGTTACCGATTTTACAGTTTGGTGGAATGGAAGCGATATAGCAACCCAAACACCGCTAGCCTACACCAGTAGATACTTCACTAATGACAATCCAACCTCCTCGATACTTACTAATGGCAACGTTACTCTCCAATTCGGAAGCTTTAATGTTAAGGCAACTGTTGCTGGATCGGGCAACTTTAGTACCGCAAATTTCATGCGTATTAACCAGCAAGCAAGCACGTACGGTGCAGGCGCCGCATTTGTGATTCACCATGGCATAGTCAGAGATGTTATTCAGCAAGAAGCAGAATGGAACAATGGCCCAACAGGCTGTCCCAATCTCTACGCAAACATTGTCCTAACGCTTCCAGCAAACACAACCTACTACACCTACCAACTACGAATAATGTTCATTACTTCAACTCAGGCACGCTCTATCACAGATCTGTGTCCAATACAGCTCACAACTTCTCTATCCTCGGTGCAGACTCAAACAGAAAATGGCACTCTCGCTGGTTTACCCGTCATTCAGAATGGCACAGGAACTTTCCTTAACTCTACAATCAGCAGTTGGACCCCACATCACTTTAGCCAATTCATGTCAAACGATGGGAAGGGTGCAGGATTATTGTTCTCAGACGTAGCTAACCAAAAACTTTACGCATTTGATTCCTTCTCAGCAAGCACCTCTAAGGGTGCCCTAAAGGCTAGCAGTGGATTGCTTGAATTATTGCCCGTGAGCCAATCGCAAGTTCAGTTTACCTACGCCTATGATACCACTTGGGTGGGTGCAGTAGCAACGTTTGATGGAACAACACCTATCGTTAATCTATATAGAGGAACCACGCCTATGGGTCTTTGGATTTTAGCCGAGTATCCACCTACATTAACTGTTGCGGTAAATAGCTAAGTATTCAAAAATAGTCAAATCCGTTGTACGAAGCATCAATTACCAACAAAATCTTATTAGCCTATCCATCAACAAATTGTTGTTATAACAGAAAAGGATGCGACCAGCAATACAGTCAATACAGATCGTTTTAATCGCGACAAATGTAATTGTCACTTTAGTTTTTCTGCTTTATGCTTCGTGGCGAGATCACAAAACAAGGGAAGTCAGTAATCGCGTTTGGGTAATTTACGGGCCTATAGCATTAACTCTGTCTCTCTCCGAATTAATATTCTTTGAACCGTCCCAATTACCCCTTTATGGTTTAAGTGTTGGTGTAACCGTTGGTTTTGCGTTTCTTTTGTTCTATTCAAGCGGCTTTGGTGGTGCAGACTCTAAAGCTCTCATGTGTATCGCTATCTCCTTACCCTTTGCACCTGTTGCCCTCACGATGCCCTTCTTAGCTGAGGGTCTATCGCCCATTGCTCAGTACATTTATCCCATAACAATTCTGGGAAACTCCGTTTTTTTCGCTGCGGCAACGGCCATATATATGGCTCTGCGAAATGTCGTTTGGCACAAAAAAAACGGTATTCAAATGTTCCAAGGGACGCTTGCGTCCGAGTCTCTGGGCAAAAAGTTTCTTGCGGCCATAACTGGTTATCCCACGCCTGTTGACACACTTACGAAAAAGCATATGTTCCCTATGGAAGACCTCGAGGAGCAAACGGAAAACTTTGTGAAACGCAAGCTTGTGGTGTTTCCACAGGATGAGGAGACACAAGACAAAACCCTTGAACGTCTATCTAACGCTGTAAAATCTGGGAAAATTGGCAACTTCGTTTGGGCAACACCGGGCTTGCCTATGTTGATTTTTGTTACCTTAGGCTTAATCGTTGCCTTAACCTTTGGTGATATTGTGTGGTTGCTGATCAGACTTATTTTAGGAGCCTAAAACTTCAAAATTTACTGTAGGATACTTTTACTTCGTTTAGAATAAGAAATCGAAGCTGTAACCATGGAAACTGAGCCGAAACCCACGAAGGCTAGTGCAATTCCTCTGTAGGGATAACTTAAGCTTAGACTTTGGTATGAATAGAAGAACATTGATACCGCGAATAATGCGATGGCGACCAATAACAAACTAACTTCTGCCTTGAACTTTATACTCCTCTACTCCCCTTCTCAGTTAACGAATTAGTATTCTAAATCAAAAGGTTATTTTAGCTTTTTGGAAAATACACTACTAGGAGCCTCCTAATGACGTTAGCTGGATGTAGAAAAGAACTGCAAACTTTCCTGCAACAAAAATCAAAAGAATGCAAAGCGATCGTTATGCCTGATTTTTTCCTTGACCGACTAATAAGCTTGGACTGGGACACCGCCAAGTTTTCGGAGCTAGTTGCTGAGGTTTCTAAACGGAAAGGCGGCAGTATCGATGGAATCTCCCAAACTGATCAGCGCGGAGGCAACGCCATCAACGTAGCGTCAGCCCTGGCTCATTTAGGTATCAAAGTCACACCCATTATTTGCACAAGCGAATTCGGCATGCAACAAATAAAATACCACTTCCAAAACACACCCATTGACCTTTCTCATATAAAGACATCTGGGAACGCCTCAATAACAACCGCTCTCGAGTTCAGAAACGAAGATGGGAAAACAAACGTCATGCTTCGCGATTTGGGGTCACTAGCAACTTTTGGACCTGCAAACATAGATGAATCCGATTACGAGCTTTTTGAAAACGCGGATTACGTGTGCCTTTTTAACTGGGCAGGAACCGTTAGTTTCGGTACAGAATTGGCTCAAGCTGTTTTTGAGAGGGCAAAACGGAGTGGAAGGAGCAAAACCTATTATGACACCGCAGATCCGACTCCAAAAAACAAAGAGGTTCCTGCTTTGATGAATAAAGTGCTGAAAACCGACAAAGTGGACATTCTAAGTGTTAACGAGAACGAAGCCATCATTTATGCCAGTATGCTTGACTTCAATCTGGAAGAAAAGAAAGAACATCTTGGGTTTGCTGAGTCAGCGTTGGAGGCAGCAAGGGTTATAGCTAATCATTTGTCCGCGAGAATTGACTTGCATACAACTGCTTTCTCTGCAACCTTGAAAGGCAAAAGGGAGGTAGTGGTTCCTGCGTTTAAGGTTAAGGCTTTGCGTGCAACCGGTGCAGGTGATGCTTGGTGCGCAGGCAACATACTAGGCGACCATAACGGGCTCTCTGATGAGTGTCGTTTACTGTTAGCAAATGCTGTTTCTGCCTATTACCTGCAAGACGTCGACGGCCAACATCCCTCTAAAGAAAAACTATCTGTTTTCCTAGAAACCCAAGCTTAGTCTGTGGCAAATTCTTTTTTAAGCAACTAATACACTACCATGCAATGATGGGTGCATATGTATGGCTAAGCTGTTCGGAAGCTCAGGCGTCAGGGGCATTGTAAACATCGATTTAACTCCAATTCTTGCTTGCAAAGTTGCTTCAGCTGTAGCGACACATGCAAAAGCAAAAAAAGCTATAGTTGCACGGGATACACGAGTTTCAGGTTGCATGCTTGAGGATGCCTTGGTTTCAGGTTTAGTTTCATGTGGCACAGATGTTTTGCTTCTGGGTATGGTGCCGACGCCAGTCTTGGCTTATGTCACCAAAGCATTGAGCGCCGACGTTGGTTTTATGCTTACAGCTTCCCATAACCCTCCTGAGTATAATGGCATCAAAGTTTTCAATGGTAACAGTTTATCCTACACCGACAAGGACCAGGCTACAGTGGAAAAAACCGTCGCTGATGGAACCTTTGCCTTAGCGGATTGGCGAAGACCCGGCAGAGTAACATCCACAGATTCTGAACAAATTTACATAGATATGGTTACTGAGTCAGTTTCCTTGAAAAGAAAGTGGAAAGTTGTCGTTGATCCAGGATGCGGTGCCGCATTTAAGATTGCTCCACAAATCCTAAACGCATTAGGCTGCAAAGTAACTGCCTTAAACGCTCAACCCGATGGGTATTTTCCAGCCCGAAAATCTGAGCCAACAGCCGAATCGCTCCAAAACCTCGCCAAAACTGTAAAAAGCCTTGGTGCAGACATTGGAATTGCTTTCGATGGTGATGCTGACCGCGTTGCATTTGTTGATGAAAAGGGCGTTTTTGTAAGTTTTGATCGTTCATTGGCAGCTTACGGTGCTTCCGCTTTGAAACGAAATGACGGTGGAACCATAGTAACTACTATTGAAGCCTCAATGTGTGTGGAAACTATGGCACAAAAATACGGCGGCAAAGTTGTCCGCACAAAAGTTGGCGACATATATGTTTCTGAAGCCCTCAAACGCAACAGCGGTGTATTTGGGGGTGAGCCATGCGGCGCATGGGTGCATCCCAAAATGCATCTATGCCCTGACGGTCCACTTTCGGCCGTGCTTTTCCTCGCAGCATTGGAGGAGGAGGAAAAAAGTGTCTCGGAGTATATCAGTGAAGTGCCAGAGTACATAACCGAGCGCGTAAACTTCACCTGCAAGAACGAGCAGAAATACAAGCTAATCGAGCTTCTTGGCGGAGTTTTTAAAGCCGAGTTCCCAGCATACACCGCTTTCTCAGCTCAAGACGGCACCCGGCTAACTTTGAAAAACGGCTGGCTTCTAGTTCGAGCGTCAGGCACAGAGCCGCTTATCCGTCTAACTGTTGAAGGTGAATCCAAGATGGCGGCAAAAGATATAACCGCAAAGGCAACAGCTCTAATACATAAACAAATCGAGGCAAACCAGAAATGAAAGCTGTCCTCCTAGCGGCTGGCGCAGGTGAAAGACTCATGCCTATTACGGCAACACGCCCCAAACACCTTATCAAGGTAACTGGGAAACCGATTCTTCAGTTCTGCCTAGAAGCGGTCAAAAAAGCTGGGATTGATGAGGCAATAATTGTTACTCACTATATGGGCGAATCCATTCGTAGCTACTTTGGAACCGGCGCAGAACTCGGCTTAAAACTCAGTTATGTGAAACAGAAAGCGATTTTAGGTACGGGCAATGCTGCGGAAGTTGCTGAACCTTATATCGACGGAGATTTTGTCTTGATTTATGGGGATTTGCTATTTGGTCAAGATGCCGTAATAGACGTTTTAGAGCAGTTTAAGAAGGGAAAAGGATCCTCGGTTATGGGTGTAGTTCCTGTTGACCGACCCGAAAACTACGGCATAATCGAGAAAGACACCGATGGTAAGGTGAAGCGTCTAGTTGAGAAACCCGCTAGTGGAAAAGCACCTTCTAATCTGGCAAACGCAGGAATTT
>Ga0075359_1000045_pt1 | contig 9759 bp, 13 predicted proteins | sample WestPond_TuleB_D_2_FD_120054 | JGI IMG/M metagenome (GOLD analysis project Ga0075359, IMG submission 120054) | Natural and restored wetland microbial communities from the San Francisco Bay, California, USA, that impact long-term carbon... | ecosystem: Environmental > Terrestrial > Soil > Wetlands... | reverse complement strand
TGTCTTCCGGCGACCTTCATCGGAGTAACACCTTGATCGGCCCACGGCGTCCTGCTCACGTCGGACCACGAAGCATTGCTAATCTGCTGATCATTTATTGCCGACGCAGCCGGCGCCCACGGGGTCATACCCGGCATGACATCGGCCCATGAGATCTGCCTATATCCGGCCTGCATGTTTGCGCCCAGGGGATCGCGCACGAAGCCGAGCGACTGCGCGAGCGTATCGAGCGACTTGATCCCGGAGCCGCTGGCAGTGAATCCCTTTTCTATGAGGTCGCCGACGATCTTGTCGAGCGCCGAGGCCTTCTCTTTGATGACGTCGAAGGCTTCCCCTTGCGACGTGGCCCAGGCTGAGGACTGGTCGATCTCCCAGAACTTCTTGCGAAGCTCGGCCATGGCGAGCTCGAGTTCGTTCAGGGCAGTAGCGCCTCCGGCACCCATCCCCGCCGTGATGACGGACCCCCCTGCGGCGGCGGATTTCTTCGCCTGTTGGCCAAGAGCTATAGTCAGCGCACTTTGCAGCTTTTCGATTTCATTCACGAACGACTGACGCTCGGCGTCGAAGGTAAGACCAAGCCCACCACCGGCCGCCGATTTCCATTTCCCTGCCGCCTTCGCGGCATCCATATCCGCGACTATTTTTTTATAGTTATTGATCGCTGTTTGAATCATAGAAGCATCGGCATTGCCACCCAGCGCCGTCATGGCGCCGCGAACCTGAGACGCGCGGTCCATCTGCCGATTGAACTCGTCAAGCGCTTTGTTGATGGCTGGAAGCGTCGTCGATCCGATCTCAGCGAGCGCGTTCTTCCAATTGTCGAGCGCCGTTGACCACTTGCCCGAGGTCGTCTCCGCGACCTTGTCCATTAGCTGATAGAACTGCCCGCCCTTGTCGGTAGCCTTCTTGATCGCCGCCTCGACCTGTGCGAAGCCGATCTTGCCGTCGGCGGTCAGCTTGAGGACCTCGCCCCCGGTCACGCCGAGCGTCTCGGAGAGGAGATTCACGATCGGGACGCCTGCGTCGACGAACTGCCACAGGTCGCGGGTATCAGCCTTCCCTTTGGCGACGACCTGGCCGTAGACGAGGGACACGCGTTGCAGCTTCGCATCATCGCCCATCGCAACGTCGCCGAGCCTGCCCATGACACCGACAAGGTCCTCGGTTGCCACGCCCATGCCCTTGAGGGTCTGCGCGGCGTGCTCGACGCCCTGGAAGGACAGCGGCGTCTTCGCGGCGAACTGGTACAGCTGGTCGAAGACCTTGGACCCGCGCTGCATGTCGCCGACGAGGACGCCCCAGGTCATGCGGGACTTCTCGAAACCCGCGGCGAGGGTCACGGACTCGACGGCCAGGTCCTTGATCCCACGAAGCAGTGCCTGGCCGGCCTGGACGGCGATATTGGCGACGGAGGTATAGCCCGCAATGCGGAGGGCTAGATCTTTGAACGAGGTCTCGGTCTTAGCTCCGGCGGCGCTAAGATTGCCGAGAGTCCCGATGGCCTTCTCGAGGCTTTCGGTGCGGGCTTGGAGTTCCAGTACGTTGACTTCAACTGCCATCGCGCCGCTCCGCGAGATAGTCCCGCAGCTCTTCGTCCATCGCCATGATCGCCTCGACCTCGAAGGCATCGAGCGATATCCCCGTTACGTCCTGGTAGGCCTCAAGGTCTCGCCATGTGATGCGGGCGCCTGACATGCCCTCCGATGCCCCGCCCCGTACTGTCCGAAACAGGTCCCACAGATACCGGAAGCCCTCGGGAATCTTGACCGAATCAAGTCTTGGGTCGCGGATGCCCGTCTGCTTCTCGACCTTCTCGAGCTTCTGCCGGAGCGAAGGCGGCGATTGCTTCGCCTTGACCTGCTCCGGCGTGGCTTCGGGCGGAATATTCAGTCCCGCCCAGGCCCGCACCGCCTCCGTTAGCTCCCGGAGGCCTCGGGCAAAAAATTGGCGCGCCCCGTCATGAAGGCGTTCGCCTGGTCGCGGATAGTCGGCATGCGCTTGATCATCTCAGCGAGCGCCGACTCGGAGAACTTGATCTCCTTGCCGTCGAGCATGACCGGGCAGGCCTGGGGCTTGCCGTCGACGACCTCTTCCCCGCGCCAGCCGACCGTGCAGGCCACGATCAGCTTCTCGCGGATCTCCTCCTCGGTCGTGTCGGGGCCGACCTTCTTCATGATTTCCTTCAGGGCCTTCGCGTAGGTCTTCGAGTCCGAGCCCTTGATCGTCAGGAAGAATCCGATGCCCTTGCCGGTCTTCGGATGCTTGATCTCTAGCTCGACCCCGGCCTCGGCCTTGGTCGTCGTATCCAGGAATGCCAGATCCATGTCGTCTCCTTTAGGCGAGCTTGTGCCACTTCCAATTGACGAGCCCAGTCGTTGCGTCCCGGATCGCCTGGAAGCTGCAGTCGATCGTGATGTCGTTCTCGGTGACGTTGGGCTTGGGGAAGCCCGAGAGCTTGACGCTGGGGATGTCGATCGCGTAGCCGGTCAGCCCCAAAGGATCGAGGAGCACCGCGCCGAGCGCGATCGGCGTCTCGGCGAGGTACTTCGTCCAGTACGTGGACCCGGTCAGGTACAGGCCCATGCGTCCGGAGAGATTCGACCGCCCGACCTTGATGCGCTGCGGCACGGACTGGAACGCGGCCAGGGCGTAGTCGTTTCCATTGTCGAGCGCCAGGTCCAGGGTCGTGATGATGGCGGAGGGAGTACCGTCGACCCGGAGCGTCATGCCCGTGGTGTTGCCGTCCATCGGGTCGGTCGTCGTCGCCGCGACCACGGATCCGGTATAGGTCGTCCCCGCAGGGCCGACGATAGACTTGCCCATGAAGTCGAACGAGCCCTTGATGATGCCCTCGATGGGAATCGAGAGGGACATGCCCTTGGCGACCATCCCGAGGTACTCGGCGTAGACCGAGATGTCGATGAAGGCCTCTTCGAAAGCGAGGGACTTCTCGGTCGTGCCCGTCACGAGGTAGCCCATCCTCTGGACCGAAATGCCCGCCTGAGACGAGCACGCGGCGAGCACCGAGGCGCCCGCGGTGTCCTTGGCCTCAGCGAGAGTGAGAAGGTTGTCGGTCCTGGCCGTGACCTTGAAGAATCCGTTGTTCGCCGCGTAGCCCCCGGAGAACCCGGAGACCTTCACGAAGTCGCCGACGGAGATGAGCGAGCCCGAGGACCCGCCGATGCCCGTCGCGGCCATGGTGTTCGTCGACCCGGCGACCACGGTCGTCGAAAGCGACGAGATCGCCGTGCCCGCCGCGACCCAGGCCGAGTAGAAGGCCGACTCGAGCTCGTCGTCCTGCGTGCCGTAGGACAGCTCGAAGGGGAAGGACATGGCGGGCTTCTTGGCGCCGAGCCGCATAGCGATGATCGAGCGGTCGGCGCGCATCTCCTCCGACGTCCACTGACTGCGGTCGACGTTGCCGCCGGCCGCCGCGAGGACGCGATCGGTCTGGAACGCCGTCCCCGAAGGCGTGCCCCAGGACGATTCTTTTACGTGCGATATTCTCCGCTGGCTTCCGGCGCTCATGATCTACCCCCTGGACGTCTCCCGACGTTCATGCCTTGGACTAGTTCGCTACATCAGCCTGCCATTCAATGACGGCCGCGACGTGATGCCATTTCGGGTCGTAGTTGTCTCCCGCGCTTCGATATGCTCGATTCATGCGCACAGCCTGAGCCCCAGAGGTCAGCACCGTGCCCCGCTTGTAGGCGGCGGCAATCCGCTCCGCCTCGACGGCGGTCGCGTCTGCCGAAGCCGTGCCCGAGCCAGAGGGGTCGAACACGTCGACGATGAACACGCCGTAGACGCGGTTCGCCGCCTCGGTTCCGATGGCCGCGGCGCTCGGCTTGCCCGGAAGGAACGTCGCGCGATACCACCGCGTCGAGCCCGGCGAGAACGGCTTGTCCTCCCAGGCTATGGACACATCCGGCACGGCGGCTCCTGGTGAGATGGCCGTGAGATGAGCGGTCAGGGCCGCGCGGACAAGGGCCGTGCTCATATGCCGCCGCCGCCCGTGTTCGACACGTCGATCCCGCCGACCTCGGCGATAGTGACGGCCATCATGCCCGAGGGCGCCTGCCGCGAATATCCGTGCTCGAGCCGGAGAACGTAAGGAACCAGGTTCGTGATGAAGGCCGAGACGCCCGAGGTAGGCTTCCAATCCTTGGTGCTATTCTGAAGCTCTGCGATAGCCGCCTGCCCTGAGGGGTCGATCCGGCTGTTTTCGGAGCGCGAGGACGAGAAAATGGCGGTTTGCCAGCCTCCGCGCGCGCCGCCCTTCTTGACGGGCGTCCGCAGGATAAGCCGGCTCCCGACTTCTAGAACGAGCTTCCGCGCGGCCTTGTCCATCATCGCCGCAGAGTTCTTGGCGTAGATATCGAAGCCCGTCGCGAAGCTGCCCATTAGGTCGCCCTCAGTTCGTAGTAGATCGGCGTGGCGCCAGGCGATAACGGGCGCACCGCGGCGACATAGAGGTTGACCGCGCCGATAACGAGATGATCGCCCACCGCGGGCACGGCGCCGGTCAGCACAAAGAATCGGTCGGCCTCGGAGATGAGCGAGTCCTTCCGCAGGCTCGAGGAATAAATCGAGAGCGACTCCTTCGCATCCTCGAGGACGTCGCATGGGAAGCCGATTGCCCCGCGAACTAGCAGAGCCGGCTGGCCGCACTCCTTAACGAGGGCGGCGGCACCGGCCGCGAGGGCAGAGTAGTCCATCTATCGCCTCGCCATGGTGTTGCCGCTCTTGATGATCTTGCTCAGGGCGCGGGAGATGGCCGGGAAGGCCGTGTCGCCGGACGAGCCGGACCACTCCTGCTCGATCGCCCCGATCTTCTGCCGTCGGAGCCCTGCGTCCGACTTCTTCGTCAGCGCCCCCGCCTCGCCAAGCTCGACGAGCGCGGCCTCGCAGGTCGCCGCAAGGACCCCGGCGGGCACAAGCGTGAGCTCGTAGCCATCGCGGTCGTATGCGTCATCGCGCGGCCAGTCGAGGCCCTGGGTCTCGCTCGAGCGGATCCCGGGCCACAGCTCCCCGTACTTACCGTCGATCGCTGCCGACGCGCGCACCAGAGCGGCCTTGAGGTCGACCTCGCTCGCGTTCCACCACGCGGAATTTCCGCGATCGGCATGGTACGCGAGGGCCGCGGCGAGCGATACATAGCTGTTCGCCCCCGCTACGCCGACCCCGGTCTCGACGGTGAGCATGGCTAGCCCTTCGCCGCGATGGCGGCCTCGAGCCGCTCGGCCGACCAGCGCCTGAGGATTGACTCGGAGACGGGCCTGCCCTCGTCGTCAGAGACCTTGAGCCCCAGGGCCTTAGCGACGAGTTCGGCCTTGCCAGAGACGGGCTCAGCGGCATCCAGGGGCGGCGCGGCCGGAGCCTCGGGAGCCTTGCCGAGGATCGCCTCGACCCGCTCGAGGACCTCGCCGACACGCTTCTCCAGCGCGTTGACGCGATCCTCGAGGCGGCCGAATTTCTCCTTCTCGGTCATGCCGGCCGGGGGCCTGAAGCCCCCGCGAGCTTCGCGCTGCATTACTGAGCCGCCACGGTGTAGGAGATGATGGCGTCGTCCTGGGGGTCGGCCGAGAAGGTGAAGTCGACGTAGCCGTCGCCCGCGACCGCGGACACGCCGGTGACATTGCCCGTACCGTCATTCAGGATGGCCCAGGACACCTGGTCGCCGACTTTCACGTCCTCCATGCCGGAGGTGACGCGCATCGCGGCCCCGAGTGCCCCATCGGCCGCGGCGATGGCGTATAGAGCGCCGGTCCGGTGGCCCGTGCTGTCCGCCTGGTGCGTGTTGAACTTGGCCTTGATGTCGTTCAGCCGGGTAATGGCTCCCGAGAGAGTCGTCACGGTCGTGGCCGCGGCGAGCGCGCTGCCGGCGCCCACATCCGCGATGTGGTAGGTCGGAGTCGTGGCGGCGGCGTCGGTGTTGTGGAGGGCGTACTTTGCCGTGAGGTCGTTGACGAGGGCGAGGAGGGTCGTGAGGTTGTAGGCTACGACGGTAGGGCTGGCGAGCTGGCCGGCGGTATGGAGCGCCTTGTGCTCTCCTGCCGAGGCGCCCTGGTCGGCGACGTGGGCCGCGTAGTCGACGCGAAGCTCGTTCGCGAGAGTGAGCGCCGAGGACATGCCCGCGGCGTTGAGGTCGCGGGACGTGGTGAGGGCGTCCTCGCAGGCGAGGATCGCTTTCTGGTATCTCTTGCGGGTGTTCCGGGCCATGATGTTCTCCTTCTTTCAAGCGAGACGGCGCGCGGGGTTCTGCGCCCCGCGCGCCCTTGCCTCTAGCCGTTGGAGATGAGGCAGACGACGCCCGTGTTCTTCTTCTCGTACACGCGGTCCCAGGAGGTGTCGGCGTAGAGGTTCGCGTCGGTCGGCGTGATCCCGGTGTCCGCGGACATGTTCCAGGAGAAGCCAAGGGGGTGGATCGCGAACTTCGTCCGGGTGTAGAGCTCGTCCACACCGCCGCCGCGCTTGGGATTGCGGTAGACCTCGGCCGGGGTGAGGAAGCTGTTGTTCTCGCCGTAGGCCACGGCGCCGGCCTTGAACAGGTACGAGTGGTACTTGTAGCCGTTCGTCGAGCCGGCGATGACGGGCAGGTTGTCGGACACGATGAGCCGGAGGCCCATATAGGTCGGGATCGTGAGGCGGCCCTGCGAGTCGGCCACGTAGTCGATGAGGTCGTTCTCGACGAGGGTCTGGTACACGACGGAGTGGACCGACATGGCGATGATCTCGTCGAAGACGTCGCCCTGCTTCATGACCGCCTCGATGGTCTTCTTGGCGCTGATCTTGTTCGCGCTCGTGGCGGACAGTCCGGTCTCGGTGGAGATGTCGACGATGAGGTCGGACGAGTCGCCTTGGGCGTTATCCGCGAAGACGCCGCGCAGGGAGTAGATAAGGAGCGACTCCTTCGCCTTGGCCCAGAAGCCCGACACGCGCGAGGCGATGGCCTCGTAGGGATCGGCGCCGGCGAGAGCCGCGGCGAGGTCGTTGGAGCCCCAAGCCTTCTCGCGGATCTGCTTGCGCGCGATCATCTTGTCGGTAGCGATCGGGTTGACCGTGGTGTCGAAGGTCTCGGAAGGGATGTCCGAGTCGCCCGTCAGATCCTTCCAGTAGGGCAGGTTAAAGGTCTTTCCGCCCCCGCCCAGGAGGGCGGCCAGCTGGCCGTTTGCGACCATGATGCCGGCCTGAGCGAACCGGTTCTGATTGAGAGATCGCTCCGCGATGTACGGGGCGAATATCTCCGGGGTTACGATGTCCGCTATCCTGGTCTCGTTAGCCATGATGCTCTCCTCTACGTCTCCCGACGTTGAAAAAACGCCCTATGTCTCTCGACGTTGGGCTGTCAGCTTGCGGCGCTCATGAGCTCGTTCGCCCGGGCGGGGTCGGCCTTAAAGAGCGCCGTGCGCTCGGCTAGCCCCATCTCGGCCCAGCTCTTCGCGGTGCCGTCTGCCTTTTTGAGATTCAGCCCCCCGCCCGCGCCGGAGTTGACCGACGCCGGAATGAAGCGCTTGGCGTGGGAGGTGGTCGGGTAGACCTTCTCGACGTACTCGCCGAGCGGCTGCTCGATCTCTTTCCCCGCCCCGTCCTTGTACGCGACGAAGGCCTCGCCCTTGTCGTTGTACTTCAGCATGGACTTGACGAAGCCGATGGCGTCGGTCACGTCCTCGGGGTTCAGCTTGCCGATGCCCACCTTGCCGAGCGCTTCCCGCAGGGTTACGCCGGACTGGAAGTCGCGGGCCTTCGCCGAGGTCTCGCCGAGGCTCTTCGTAAGCTCGTCGCGCTCCTTCGTGAGCTTGTCGACGGCGGCCGTGTGGGTCGTCTCCGACTTCTTCACCTGCTCCCTGAGTTCCGCGACCTCAGCCTCGAGGTCGGCGACCTTCGCCTCCGCGCCCGTCTTCGTGCTCCGCTTCTCGTCGATGAGCTCCTTGTTTTTCTTTTGGAGCGCATCGATAGACGCCTGAGCCTCCGCGAGCTTGGTCTCGAGTTCGGCGAGCCTCGCATCCTCTGCCATGCCATCCTCCGTCGCCGCGGCGCTGCCGTGACGTGTGCGGGCGCAGCCCGCGGTATGTGCTCCGGCGCTGCCGGATCGATGCAAAACAAAAAGGCGCATCACCCGCCCGGTTTCCCATGTGGTTGATGCGCCTCTCTTTCGAGTATAGCGTTTCGGGGTTTCCCCCTACAATCTAGTTATATAGTATCATGCTTTCGCTTGCAAAGCTAGTCCCCGACTTGCAATGCTTCAATTTTCCTCGTCTCGATTGATGCAACGCGCCCCTCGCGGGTGACATGCAGCTGTATCCAGCCCTCGGCGCGCGCCGCCCTGATTTCATCGATGCGCTCAAGGACGGCCTCGGCGGCCTGCTTGTCGGCCAGGATCACGCCACCCTCCCCCTCTTCACGCCCAGCTCTTTCAGGGTCAGGAGCTTCCCATCCTTGACCATAGCCTCGACCTTCATGCCCTGCTCGTACAGCCGCGCCCGGTTCGGCCTGAGGACTTTGATCCGCGCCGCCGGGCTCATGGTCTCGAGCCGGTCGGTCCATGTCGTCGTCGCGGGGACCTGGCCGTCCATACTGGCGCGGGTCCCGGGCGGGAGCTCGTCTACGTCGTAGCCAAGCTCGCGCCAGGACTTGAGGACGGGGACGAACCCGCCACGGCAACCGATATGGGCGGGGAGCATGGGCCGTGGCTCGCCTGCCGGGTAGAAGCGCCCGTCCTCGACACCGCAGAGGATGCAGGTCGCCGAGTCGAGCGTCTCGTAGCGCTGGTAGCCCTTGATCAGGTCCTCGTTCTCGTCGTAGAAAGCCTCGCGGGCACGGTTGGAAACGTGGTGTATCGCCGTCCTTGCAAGCGCCTCGGCCTCGCGGGTCGATACGTCCTCGAGCGCCCCGCCCTCGTATTCACCGGGGATATAGCGGCGACGTCCATCCACCTTGCGCCACGAGGCCCGGCGGACAACCTTGCCCCGCAGGCGGCGCGTCAGCTCGTCCACGGTATCGCCCGAAAGCATGCCGTCGCGGATGGCGTCATAAGCCGCAGTACGGATGTTGATGCCCAGGGCATCGAAGAGTTGATCGAGCGTCGACCCACCAATGTTCGTCGGGAGGTCGATGAGCGCTTTTAAAAAAGAGGGAGACGGGGCGGACAGGGAGATGCCTACTGCTATCCCGCGTGCCTCCGCTTCTACCCAGGCCCCCTCATCTACTGCTAGTTTCCTCAGTCCGCCCCGCATCGCCTCATAGGCTTCTTGCAGCGCGGCTTGGTAGATCGCGTCCAGGTCCTCGGCGATCTCTTCAAGCTGCCCCCAGGCGCCCCCGGCCTTGGCTATCTTGCCGAGAACCTCATCGTGGGCTGATTCGAGGATGGGCAGGAGCGCGCGAAGCTGCTCGCGGGAGAAGGCCTCGAGGTAGTCGCCTCGGGCGAGGAGGGCGCGCAGGAGGGAGGTGGAGGCGTTCATGTGGACAACCTCACCATAATTCGTTTTTTTCTTGGCCGAACACCCATACTAAGCAGAGAAGCCGAGGCCGCAGCAATAGACTCTAAATTAAAGGGCGTGCGTTCGGCCCAACGTTCCAGTTTCCCAAATCTTCCCTTAGCCCTATTATGGGCTCGCCGGCGCATAACCCCGCGCGTCACGCGCTCGCCCCCTGTGCCCCCGCCTTCGCCGCTACCAGCCTCGCCGTCGTGTCGAGCTGGGCGGCGGCCTTCTCGGCTCGGGCTTCCTGCTCGGCTTCTAGGTCATTGGCTATGCTCTC
>Ga0075359_1000041_pt1 | contig 10029 bp, 11 predicted proteins | sample WestPond_TuleB_D_2_FD_120054 | JGI IMG/M metagenome (GOLD analysis project Ga0075359, IMG submission 120054) | Natural and restored wetland microbial communities from the San Francisco Bay, California, USA, that impact long-term carbon... | ecosystem: Environmental > Terrestrial > Soil >... | reverse complement strand
TTTGGGTAATGTTCATACTCTCGATCTGAGTTATACTAAGGTCGCCGATGTTAGCGCTTTGGGTAACGTTCATACCCTCGATCTGAGTTATACTAAGGTGTCTGACATGTCAGGCGTATCCGCCTTGGGTGGAGTTCATACTCTTAATCTAAGCTTTACTAATGTGTCTGATATATCTGATCTGGGTAAAGTCCATATCCTCTATCTAAGTGATACTAAGGTCACCGACGTATCCGACATATCTACCGGAGATCGGGTATTTAGACGAATTTAACTAAAAGTCATAGGTTATAATCTACTCTTGGTAGATTATGCTAATAAGGAAAAAAGCGTAAAAAACTGACATGCTCATATCAAAGTATAATGTGTAGTGTGTTGGTGTCGTGTACCAAAGTGAGATGGAACTTCGAAACGAAGCTTCGAGCCTACCTTTGGTAGCCCCCGTAGTTGAAATCGACTCATTAAAGGTAGATGAAAAATTGATAGATACTACTAGTAGCACAACCCCCAGAGCCGAGCCAGACGATTTTGATATACCAGACATTCCAGATGAAGAGGACGACCTAGATCAATTTCTCGCCGATTTTGAAGATGTGTGCGAAGAGTTCAAACTTACGCCTGAACAGGCCTACGCCATGTACGCAGAGAGAGTAGATCCTCTGGGCTATGCAAAGGTAAAGTCGTTTATCTATCAACAGATCTTGACCCTTGGAGAAGATAAGATAAAAGAGCTGGCCGGTATAGTCCACTCTCAAGAGTCTATTCGGCGGGAATCTTACAAGACGGATCTAACGGGTAAGAAGATGCTTATCAAACTACATAAAGAACTTACTCAAAAAGAAAGAGAGTCGTTTATTATCGATATCAATAAAGATATCCAAAGACTTAAACCTGTAGATGTTATCCTCGCCACTAGCGACTGGGATAATAATACCAACATTGACCTTGATATGATTAAATCCTCAAAAAACACTTTCAAAAAATTCATAGATGCTGGTCTACTTGGAGTTCTTGCCACTAACAAGTATTATGATAGCGCCAGAAAGTTGTTCTGTATGGCCTATATGCAGGCTACCACGTCCGGAGACAATATTATCTTTAATGGTGTGGATCAAAATCTATACAAGGAGAAATTTAGGTCTTCCATAACGACTATGGTGAGGTTATTGGAACAGAAATAAAAACTCTTTATCTCTCATAGAGAGATAAATTCGAAAACTTCGTAATATTTGATAATTATATGCCAATGTATATAATATATGTAGCAGAGTAATAATTGGAAAAAAAAGAATTTTCAATGTGCTGATACCCGCCTGGGTGGTAGTACTACCTCTATAACATCCTCAATATAGGTTGCGTAGTTATTACTTTAAAAATAAAAAATTTGGTATTCTAGTATTTAGATAGTTTGAATTTCTATCTTTATCTCCACGCGTATTTGATAAAAATTTCGCGTATGGTTCATAAGGTTTTTGTATGTGTGTCAGTGATTCTGACACTATCTGTCGCGTTGGTCATGGCCGACCTATTAGTTCCATGTGCTGAAGTATCCCCCGTGGCTGTCGGTCTCGATCCGGGTTCGCTTCTGGACTGGAATGTCGCACTGCAGGTGGGTATCGTCCTCTCTGAAATTCCCAGTGTGCGTGAACGCAATCAGATTGCTCATTTGTTGCTTCGTAAGAACAATACGTACTGGGAAAATCGCGCGGCCTACCAGGTTCAGTTTGGTCAGTATCGCAAGCAGTTCAACATTGCCTTCACTTCTGGTGGCGCTGGTCCTGGTGGCCAGCTCCCCATTCCTCCGGCCAACATCATCAAGTACACCTTCACGGGTCCTGCTTATCGCACCCTCGTCAATGGAATCGACATGATTGTCCGCAACTACACGGCTCACGCTGTCGTTGTCACCGACTATGTCTCACCCAAACTCTCGGATCCTGCTCTTGCTACTCTGGGTGGTGTGGCTCACGTTGTGGTTGATCTCCCGATTGATCCTTTTGAATTCACTCCTCGCACCTACTCGGCCTGCTATGCCGAGCAGAACTATGCCATTGATACCTCCGATCTCACGAGCCACTCCTGGGATGATTGTATCCCTCAGGCTATGTTTGTCGACTACTGCACGGCCGATTTTGCTCGTCCTCTCAATGCTACTGAACACGAGTGCAACTACTGCCACTGCACCTTCCCTCGTCCCATTCTTGATTGCACTGTGGCTCTCGATCAATTCACTGGTCGCTACACTGCTGATTACACCTTCACTGCTCTTGCATGGAACGCGACTCTCGCGGCCCAGTGGACTTATGAGCCCGTGGGTCAACCCTTTGCGGGTTCTAACCTTATTCCTCTCCCCAGCGATGGCAAGGACACTAACGAGGTCTACCGTTATGTTCCATGTGGCACTGCAGAGGACACTGAGGGTATGGTTGAACAGTGTGGCTGGAGCATCGTCAACATGTACGACTCTGCTGACATGAACAATGGTCGCCGCCCCATGCACATTGGTGAGGTTCAGTTCCACTTTGATGAGAATGATGAGCCCACTTACCCCTTCCTCCACAATGGCGAGTACATTTACCAGAAGCTCCACGGTCACGGCCACTTTTACTCCTATGTCGAGTCGAATGTGACTGATGCCAATGGTACTGTTTGGCAGGGCCATGAGAAGCTCGGATTCTGCGTGGTGAGCGTTGGGCGCGCGGTTAATGCCATCTGGTCGCCTCTCTACAACCCCTACTGGAACTGCACTTATCAGGGCATTGCTCCTGGTTGGTTCGACGTCTATCAGCGTGGTATTCCCGGTCATTGGAAGGACTCGACTCGCTATGCCAAGGGCATGGGTCAGCGTCGTTCCATTGTTAACTTTGCTGCTCAGCTCTGTGAGGGTACCAACCTTTGCTATGCCAATGGTACCGCCGCCGTAGATCCCGTATCGACTGTTGTTTCTTGCGCTCCTGGTTTCACCGATCCTGTGACCAACAGCACCCCCTGGTGTGTTCCTGCTTACCGTGACATGTGCAGCCACTTGGCCAATGAGACTGAGGCCATGACTCTTGCTGACAATGTGGATTTGGCCCCCATGTATCACCATGGCTGCGGTGAGAGCTACGTGACCGACACGGACAGTGTCTATGGTCGTGATCAGGAGATTGGTCCTCTTCGCGATTCAGGCATGTCTCTTATTGAGAACAAACAGCTCCGCTATTGCACTCCATCCAATGCCAGTAGCATTACCAAGGTCACCATTGCATGCTCGATTCCTCGTGGCAATGGTCGCGATGATTCAGAGATCTTTGATGACTGGTCGTGCAACTCTTCCCAGCCTCTGGGTCCTGGCTCGGTTCCCCGCCATCCTCAGAATTCTGAGGTGATTCGCGTCTGTGAGTCTTCCCGTAAGCTCGGTTGTGCTACGGCCTGTCGTGCTCGCGAGGCTATTGCTAACTTTGTGGTATCCCCTGGTCCAAAGGAGGATAGCTTCATATTCAATTGCCCTGCTAGTCGTGACCCTGTTGAGATTGGTGGTGCTTACTCCCTCTACCGTGGCGCCCTCGCCGAGACGCTCCGCAACCAGCAGGGCGGTATTGCCACTTGCCGCGTTGTTTCTGAAACTATTATCCCAGTTGTAAGCAAGCGTAACCTTAAAAGTATCTAAATTAATTTGATATTGGTATACCAAAGGTATAATCTGAACCTTGTTCAGTATGTATTAAAATACATAGGAAGTATTAATCTTAAACTTATCTCTTATAAGAGATAAGTTCGAAAAATATATTGTATATGGGTAGCTACATAGGTAGATTAATAATCATATGATTGAAGGATGGAGTCTACTTCTCTGCCACGGTAAAGGTTACTATGACATTCAAGGTTTAGATTACGATAGAACTATAACTGTGGACAATTCTAATTTAGCAGAACCAGATTTTAGAATAGATATAGCTAGATATAGATGTAAAAAATGCCCAATATTTGATAACGTAATTATTAATGGTTGTCCTCTTGGTGGTAGCGAGTTTTATTTTTATCATGTGATAACAGAGATAGCTCTTAATGTATTGAAACCTGGAGGTATGCTTTTTACAACCGATTATGGATTTTTTACCAAAAAAACACTTAAAATCCTAGGATTAGAATATGTTCCTTATTCAGATGATTTTCAACAACTAAGAGCCGGCGATAACCCTAAAAATACAAAAGGAAAATCACTTGGATGGGGTTTAGCTAGTCCTGGTGATTCTTTGAATCTTAAGGCATACAAAAAGATTATATAAAAATCTTAAACTTATCTCTCATAGAGAGATAAAATGTTACCTTTAGATCAATGAACCATAAGGACCATGCCAGTCTGAAGGGTCTCTCTGAGCTATCGCCTGACTCTGATCGAGCTCACACTCTGACACACACTTATGGTATGAGGCACACTCTTTCCTATTGGAACCGTTTGAACCACTGCATGCTGAGAGGTCACCAGGATGGGCAATGTTGCATAGTTGATAGCATGATGCATCGGTGACATGAGCATCAAAATTATATCTTCGGTACATCATATAGATTATAATACCTGTAGCCGCTATGGCCACACCAAGGATGATGATCTTGGAACGATCCATTATATCGGGTTAACGTATATCACCACTATATCTGTCATAGAAGGAAGTTTACCAAATTTACCTATAAATTTATTTATTCACATAGGATTAGACATTAAAAGGTATCTATAGTATAGTTGCTACAGATTAATATATAGCGGTACCGGTACCATATGATAATATTAGTACTGGATCCTGGCACATCCACCGGCTATTGTCTAGCCGATGTCGATTATGATAATGAAACGGCGACCATCTATGAATATGGATATATAAACGTAGATGATTCTTCAGACTACCAAGGAGATCACTGTATAGATCTAATGTCCAAAATACAATATCTAATTGAAACCCATTGGGTAGAATCGATCGCTATCGAAGACTACTTTTTTAACAAACGAACTGCCACAGGGTCTAATGTTAACGCTGCTTTTAGGACCGCCATTCATATATTAGCAAGGCAAAATGACATACCTTATACCATCCTTAATATATCATCTTGGAAGACTTTTATAGCAGGGAGGTGCAAACCTACCAAGGACCAGAAAAAACAATGGGGTAACGAACCTTCCAAAAAGATAATGATCCAGGATGCCTTGTGGAAAAAATATAAGATTAGATTTCCAAATCACTCCATATCGGAAAAAACAGGTAAGCCCATATCATTTAGGTATGACGTGGTCGACGTGGTAGGACAAACCATCTATTTTATCTGCATGGTAAACGCCATACCTAAAAAGGGTATAGTATGCACCGTAGAACCCCCAAGTGACGTAGTTGTAAAGTCACGTAAAACTCGATATGTATATCTCTAATTATTCAAACTTCGTTTAATATATACTGAACAAAGTTCAGATTATACCTTTGGTATATATATACTGAACAAAGTTCAGATTATACCTTTGGTATATATATATACTGAACAAAGTTCAGATTATACCTTTGGTATATATCACACCACACACCGAATGAAAATCGAAATATACGTATGGTTTTACATTTCCAATATGCCGTGCTGGGTATAATTCTAAACTTCGACTTACAGTACCTTAAAAAGGCTACATGTCATTGACCGAGTTTAAATATAAATTAGATTCTCTACCTCCAGAGATTTTTGAAGAATTCAATCTTAGTATAAAAGATTTGGGGGCTCTTTTTTTAACATCTAAGACCTTGATGGATTTGACTATGGATACCAAGATAAGGGGTATGGTGGTATATGATGATACTCTTGAACGTGTTGTTCACCGTCTGGAAAATATCAGGTTACGTCTTAGCGTTACACCAGGATTGAATCTGAACATATTTTCTGGTGCACATACGATTAGTCTTACCGGTATTAAGATGACCAATAAAAAAATTAAAACGTTGATGAGAAATAAAGCTTTACATACATTTGAAATTTCGTGGACTAGCTTGAAAGACTCTGGTCTTGAAATTATATCAAAAAACAAAAAGATTCACACTCTTGACATTGCAAATACCGCCATAACAGATGATGGTCTTGAAAGCTTAGTGGATAGTAATATAACATCTCTTAATCTTTCATGTGTAAATATCACCAATAAGGGAATTGTAATTCTATCAAATATTAAAATGCTCCACACTCTCAACCTTACGGGTACCGAGGTAACAGATGTTAATGTCCTATCAAAAAGTAAATTCCTCCACTCTCTCACCCTATGGGGTACAAAGGTGAATGACGTGGGAATATCAGATCTAGTAACGAGTACGTCTCTGCAACTCCTTGATATTTCATATACTGATGTAACAGAAGCTGGAGTTATATCTATTTTGAAAAATAAATCTCTTTGCGCTATTAGTCTTGTGGGTATTAAGATGACTCGTATATGTATAGAAGCCATAAGGGAGGTGGATATTAGATGTTATTAGGTTGTGTATGGATGTATATTAGAGAGTCGATACGTCATCAATGTGGTGACGTATCGTAGTATTATTATTTAATCTTAAGGGCTTTGCAAAGCTCCGTCTTATTCATCTTTGAATAATAGGGTACCTTCAAAGTACGAGCCAGATCCTTTAATTCCGGAACTTTATAATCGGCGCAGCTTTTGCTTGCTTTTTTGCCTTTGGTAGCCGTTTTACGAACCGGTTTCTTTGGGGTAGTTGTTATAACCAATGTTCGTTTAGCGGTGGTGGTAGTCTTTTTGGGAATGGTAGTCTTACTAGCCGTCTTCTTAGGAGCGGTTGACTTTGTAGCGGTCTTTTTAGCAACCGCCTTTTTGGGAACGTCATCCGAATAGTCGGCCAATATAGATTTATAATTGGCGAGAGCGAATTTTTTAATATTCTTATCTATGGCCGTGTTGGATAGATCACGATCGATGGTGTCATAATAGACATCATATTTTTTAGCTATCGCTACAGTCTCATTAATAAATTTGTCAATCTGTGTGGAGTCGAGTTTGGATATAAGATAAAATGCTCCATATCGGGTATATGTAGTACCTATATATCCCTTATACATTAAGCGAGCCACATCTCTAATCTTCGGCACTGGAGCAGAAAACATCGCAGCACCGAGATGTTTTTTGAAGAATCTAACATAGTCGGGTCTAGGTGCAACCTGATCTACATTTTTGACAAAATAGGCAATGTAGCCCAAGTAGTCCTTGGTCTCCATACTAGCTTAAGCTACTAAAAGTTCAAATGATAAAATAAGTATTACTTTTAGTGAGTTGAATAGGTAAAGCATACTACGCATGTCGTCGTCTTTCAGAGTTCAAGATTGTATCATCCCTGAGATATGGTGTGGTGACAAAAATACACCTCCTAAAAAGAAGGACAAGATCTATTACAAAATAGGTACTCGTTACGAATGTATGAAAAAAGGGTTTGGTGCTGGAATGCATATCGAAAGAAATGAATCCCTACCTATAGATTCTTTACAACAGATAAAATATGTTGGGGAAAAACATGAATTGGCTTTCAAAAGAGCGGGAATTAAAACGATCTCATCTCTAATAAGAGAGATGAAGGGTAGAACATCCAAGGAGATGGAGGTTATACTGAAAAAGATACTCTCAAAATCAGATGGGGTAGTGGATGGAAGGGCATATAACCATGTCGTTCTATATCTCTATAAACATGGCATTGCAAATGTGCCTCAGTGTAAAAAGATTAGGGTAACTAGTTAACGATACCAACTTTTATATTTTCTGGTTCGGATGGAACTATCGCTGGGGGGAGGGTCGGTCTTTTTGACCTTACTATAAAATATATTCCAACTCCACTAATGGCTATAATAAACATAGCTACCGAAGCAAGCCATACCAACCTGCTATTTTCAGATATGAATTTTTTGAATTTAGCTACCGTACCTGCGTTAGTAGAACTTTCCATTAAACGATATATGCCTATCGTTATACTAATAACCTATCGTTATACTAATAACGATAATGAGAAAGTTTGATCTAAAACTACCTTACCAGTAAATACTACCAGTACATAATACCTATAGATTGGCCACTTCCATAGGTCCAATTTCTATAACCTCCACCAAGGGTGTCGATCCAATTTTTCATAGTATACCCCCATGTTCCTGGATTGTGTGTCGAGGGTGTCCACATGCCAATAGCGTTAGTACGGGTACCAGGATTCGAGTTCAAATTCGCTCTGCCTAGATCTTCATGGGTGTCATAATCCAAAAGATCGATCACAGGTTTTAACACAACTCTAGTACCTATTATATCTACAATTTGAAAATCAACATCTGGAAACCTCGCCTCTGGTGTCGTGGCTTTAAGCTTTACTATCGATCCATAGGTAAGAGAATGTGGAGCCGGATATCGAAGGGTAACCCATAGACTTTTACGGGCATTATGAATCGTAGGTATAAAGTCATAATTTATATTCATAATTTCGACGCCCCTGCTGATATAGGTCGCCATACTATCATACCGGTAAGATTATCTATAGTATTATAAAGTTTATTGGAAATAAACTTTCGACTAAGGTCGATAAAGTAGATTTGGTGAGTATAAAAATTGAATTATATATGCACCATATATGACACTATGGCTGTACTTAACATCCAAGTTACATATGCGCATACAACCCGCACCCCGACTTATCATCTTTTTGATTTTGGCACTGAACTATTTTTGGTTGTCCACCGATCCCGAAGAATCTGCTTCGTGGTATTGTGATCAACATTGCTTCAAGATAGGCGCCGAGGTCATCGAGTCGATCTGGGATTCTGTGATGATTTTGGCACCACATATAAGCGTTCTCGCAACTAAGAAGGGTATAGGAATGGCTAACAGGAGAGGTAGACACTCTGGGAGGTTTACCGGAGGTAAACCTAACGGCAAACCTGGAGGCAAACCTAACGGTTTGTGGCACCCTTTATCCGTATGGCATGGGTTGTGTCGATCTAATATGCATAGAGGTCTTGTAAACGCGTTAGCCATCTTTAATGAACATGAATCTCGTACTGGTAAAGTTCATTCGGCCAAGAGGGAATGTGAATTTCTTTTATCACATATCGATGAAGTCGATTTTGATTCTGACATATGGATGGAATGGTATACTACCCAGTCTGGGTCTAAGGGTACCAATAAAGCATCTCTAAAAAGACAAGAGTGGTGCACCTTACATACTGTACCTATAGGTAAGATGGGTAAAAACGCATCTATTTTGAAGTGTAATAGGTCGGACCCAAATCTATCGATGACATTACCACCACAATGTATCAATGAAGATAACCTAGCATTTGCAGGGTGTAGGGTAAAGGGTGATACCCTCGAGTCTGTGGTCAAGGCTTATAGGTTATATTATCATGCCAAGGTCAACACCGTTAAAGGTGGATTTAGGTATTTTTATACCCTTCCACCGACATGGCTCAACCCACCCAGAAGATATATGATCAAGACCATTAAAGCGTCCGATATGAAAAAATTGCATCTTACCCATCAATTAGACGACGAGGGGTATGTGGTGATAAAGTTTGTTGGAAATAAACTTTCTACTAAGGCCGATAAAGTTTGTTAAAAAACTAGTCTATCATAGGTTGGTATAGTTAATTTAGTATATTATGAATCTATCGCAGAGATTAGTTATACTAGAAAATTGGAATTCTGTTATCCCAATCAATACAGTTTTGATATCGGAACTTCATAGTTGCCAATATTATGGAATTATTACCTTTTGAGGTTTTTGTTCATTTTGAATTGGAATTTAAAGATGCTAGGAGTTTGGCGTTGGTAAATAAACTCTTCTACAACCTTTTACCTCTTAATATTAAGATAACAGAACATATAGTTTACAAACCCTCTTACAAACATTTTCTACCAGCTTTTACTAATATAAAACTTAAAGATGACACCCTTTGTTATCTGAATCTATTCACCCGCATCCATACCCTCGATCTGAGTGATACTAAGGTCACCGTCATGTCCGCCTTGGGCGGAGTTCATAC
>Ga0075359_1000039_pt1 | contig 10250 bp, 11 predicted proteins | sample WestPond_TuleB_D_2_FD_120054 | JGI IMG/M metagenome (GOLD analysis project Ga0075359, IMG submission 120054) | Natural and restored wetland microbial communities from the San Francisco Bay, California, USA, that impact long-term carbon... | ecosystem: Environmental > Terrestrial > Soil >... | reverse complement strand
GGTTCCTGCTTCGAGTTTGGCGATTAGGGATTGGCTTACGCTTGCAGCTTTAGCTAGTTCCGACTGCTTTAAACCCAGTTGTTTACGGCGTTTAGCGATATCTTCTAATGTAGGGAACATGGTTGTGTAGTTGATTTGTTGGTCTAATATTCTTTTTGGAATATTTTTCGCAAGAACCCATATAACGCTGTTATTCCATATTTTGTTCCAATCAAAAACCAAGAGGCAACAAAAATGCCAAACAAAAAAATAGACACACTCGCCCTTCACGCTGGGCAAGAAACTCCTGACCCAACAACAGGATCAAGAGCAGTCCCAATATACCAAACAAGCTCATACGTATTCAAGAGCACAGAGCACGCAGCAAACCTGTTTGCCTTAAAAGAAATAGGAAACATTTACACCAGAATTATGAACCCCACAACCGAGGTCTTTGAAAAACGCGTCGCAGCCATCGAAGGCGGAACGGGCGCATTAGCCGTCGCATCAGGCCAAGCCGCAATATCCCTTGCACTATTAACAATAACACAGCTTGGCGACGAAATCGTCGCAGCCAACAACCTTTACGGCGGAACCTACAGCCTGCTCCACTACACCTTCCCAAAACTCGGCAGAACAACAACCTTTGTCGACTCTCAGAAGCCAACCGAATTCAAAAAAGCCATAACACCCAAAACACGTGCAATCTACGCAGAAACCATCGGCAATCCCAAACTGGATGTCCCAGATTTTGAGGCGATAGCGAAAATTGCTCATGAATCAGGAATCCCCTTTGTGGTAGATAATACAGTTGGTGTAGGCTTAACAAAGCCAATCGATTATGGCGCAGACATCATTGTAACCTCTGCAACTAAATACATCGGAGGTCACGGCACAAGCATTGGCGGAATCATCGTTGACGCAGGTAAATTTAAGTGGAACAACGGCAAATTCTGCGAATTCACCGAACCCGACCCAAGCTACCACGGTGTAAAATACTGGGACACATTTGGAAACTTTCCAGACTTAGGCAACGTCGCATTCATCTTTAAAGCCAGGGTTCAACTCCTAAGGGACTTAGGTCCCTCCTTGAGCCCATTTAATTCTTTCTTGTTCCTTCAAGGACTAGAAGATTTGCCACTAAGACAACGCAGACATTCAGAAAACGCACTCCAAGTCGCCGAGTTCCTCAAATCTCACCAATTAGTCAGCTGGGTAAACTATCCCGGATTAACCGACAACCCCAACAACAAAGTCGCCTCAAAGTACCTCAAAAAACACTATGGCGGTTTAGTGGGTTTCGGCATAAAAGGTGGCTTAGCGTCAGGAAAAAAATTCATAGAATCAGTGAAGCTACTTTCGCATCTGGCAAACATCGGAGATGCCAAAAGTTTAGTCATCCACCCAGCTTCGACGACCCACCAGCAGCTTACAGCGCAAGAACAAGCGGCAACAGGCGTAACACCCGACTACATCAGGCTCTCGATTGGCTTAGAAGACCCCGAAGACATCATCGCAGACATAGACCAGGCGCTTAAAGCATCAGCAAAACGGTAAATACCTCAAACTTCTACTTTTTTATGGAGGCAAACAAGCAAATAACAAACGAAAAACCCAACGCAACGCAAACCTACACTTTTGCCTACTCCCCAGACGAACTAAAGTTGGAATCGGGCGAAAAACTAGGTCCAATAACGCTTGCCTACGAAACATACGGCAAACTAAATCCTGAAAAATCCAACGCACTGCTGGTTGTTCACGCACTCACCGGCGACTCACATGCTGCTGGAACGAACGGTTGGTGGGAGAACTTGATCGGACCAGGCAAGGGCATTGACACAAACAAGTATTTCGTCATATGCAGCAACGTCATCGGCGGCTGCAAAGGCTCCACTGGACCATCCTCGACCAACCCAAAGACGGGGAAACCTTACGGTCTGAGTTTTCCCTTAATCGGCATTGGCGATATGGTTGAGGCTCAAAAACGCCTAATTGACCACTTAGGCGTCGAAAAGCTCATGTCAGTTGTTGGCGGTTCAATGGGCGGCATGCAGGTTTTGCAGTGGATGGTTTCCTACCCCTACAAGATACGCTCGGCAATTCCCATAGCGACCACATTAAATCACACACCCCAACAAATTGCCTTCAACGAGGTTGGACGACAGGCAGTAATGGCTGACCCTGACTGGAAAAACGGCGATTACTACGGTCACTGCCCCCCTGCAAAAGGCTTAGCGGTGGCGAGAATGATTGGGCACATAACTTACATGAGCGATACATCAATGACTGAGAAGTTCGGCAGAAAGACCCGAGTCGACAAAGAACCGTTCAAGTTTGCAGCTGATTTCGAAGTTGAAGGTTACCTACGTTACCGAGGAGACAACTTCGTAAAACGCTTTGACGCAAACAGCTACCTATACCTAACAAAAGCAATCGACAACTTTAACCTTCTTAACGGGCACAATTTGGGAAACGTCTTCAAAGGTCTAAGGGCCAAGGTTCTGGTGATTGCTTTCAAATCTGATTGGCTCTATCCAGCCTACCAAAGCCAAGAAACTGTAAAAGCTTGCAAACTAGCCGGCATCGAGGCAAGCTACTGTGAATTAAACAGCACCTACGGACACGACTCCTTCCTATTGGAAACCGAACAGGAAACAAAGCTATTAGGAGACTTCTTGAAAACAGTAGAAAATGGCGGCAAACACACATGACAAAGCAAACCCATATAATCGAACACAAAATCATTTCAGGGTGGGTTAGAAACGGAGCTTCTGTTTTAGACTTGGGCTGCGGCGACGGCGAATTACTTTCTCTGCTGATAAACCAGAAAAATGTTCAAGCACAGGGAGTTGAGCTCAACGAACAAGCCGCCCACAACTGCATCACGGCAGGCTTAAGCGTGTTCCAACAAGACATAGACACAGGCTTAACCGAATATGCAGACAAAAGCGTGGATTATGTTATCTTAAACCAGACCCTTCAACAAGTCAAAAAACCCGATTTTGTCATAAAAGAAGCTTTACGTGTAGGTAAAAAAGTCATTGTGGGCTTCCCCAATTTCTGTTATATAACCGACCGCTTCCAGATTTTCTTCCGCGGAAAAGTTCCTGTATCTTCCTCGCTGCCCTATGAATGGTATGACACTCCTAACCTGCATTTCCTAAGCATCGCAGACTTCAAGGAATACTGCAGAAAAAATCAAATAACCATAGAATATGAAGCGTTTATTTCGAAGAATATAGTGGTCAGGGTTTTGCCTAACCTGTTTGGTGAAGTGGGGCTTTTTTTGCTTTCAAAATGATTGATTAATTGCTTGTTTTTTTGAACCAGACAAAGCCAACTAAAGCGACAACCGCAGCCGAAAGGGCTGCAAAGGGATTAATAGTCTCTGTCATCGAAAGGGAAAACGTCATAAGAACAAATATAACTATGATAGCAAGTAAACCAACTCCCGTCCCAACAACTAAACGTTTATGACTCATTTTTCTACCTCGCAAACCTGCAATTACGTAGAAGTTAGGGTTGTTTTGATTTAATGCTAAGCGTTAGAACGGCCTGTTCAAGGATTAGGACAGAAAAACGTCAAGTTGAACTTATAAATAAAAATGATTTAAAGGGAGAGGTTTAATCTTCCTCTTCATTTATCTTGCGTTCTTTAATTTTCAGGGTGTTTTCCTCGGAAACGATGACCTTGAATAATTCGGTAAGTTCATGTTTGTGGAGGAATTTCTTCACGGTGACACGCACGTATTTCTTTGCAAGTGCTGCACCTTCACCCTTAACGGTTACAGTTTTTCCGTCGGAGGCTACGTCTCCGCCTGTCTTGTCCTTGAGGAAATCTGCCAGTTTCTCAAAGAGTTTTGCTTCGTCGCCTTTAAGTTCTGAAGCATCAACTTTCATTTCAACCATTTTTCTTATTCACCTCGATTCATGTTGCGCCAATTAACTTGTGATTTAGCGTACTTTTCATAGCAGCTCTATTGATTAAGTTTTTCGCTTATTCTTGTCAGTTCGCCCGTCGAGTCCTTCTCACTGCCAAAGCTCAGACTCTAGTGCTCATCATCCAAACAGTACATCAACAAAAGAACATAAGACTTTTGCGATGCAAAAAGAGAGACCATTTTGCCAGATCATCGTAAAGAATCTCATGATTTAGCCTAATAATTCAAGTCGTTTTGTTGTACTACTATAACTGCTTACGTAAATTTCATAATCTTTAAAAGCGCCTTCATCATCTACGTATGAACTTCCATGGCGTAAGGCAAATGTTTGAGCCAGTAGAATGCTGGACCAGAAAAATACGCTTGAAAACCATGAGAAAAAATCATAATCACAAGGAGGAAAAGAACAAGAATGTTATCACGAGATTGCGATGGGTGCTCCCAGAGGAAGCCGTGCAGTAAACGTTTCGATATCACTGAGAAAGGCGAAAAAGTCTACTGTCCAGACGGAACAGCCCATCTAGTGGATGCCTGTAAATCAACAATTTAGTATGCCAATCTGAAAAATTTTAGCAGAAAATTTTTTCCCGTTTTCTTTTTATTTTATTTTTAGCATCTGTTAAAGAATTTAATGTTGGTTAAGTGTTTTCTTAACTTCACTCATTGTTTTAGAGAAGTCTGTTTCTTTATCTTCTTCGGCTATTGCTTGGGCTAATCGTTTAGTCTTGCCTGTTCTTGAAAAGAAACCATGAATGGACACATTATTGAATTAACGTTTATTTTGGTTGCTATAACCTTCCCAATTAGTCTATGTGGTAAGTTTAAAAGTTCAGCCAAGCAGTATTTCTCTGAAGCGAAAGATCATGGATTACGCCATTATCGCCGAAGCCTACCAAAAAATCGAAGCAACATCCAAACGCCTGGAAATGACTGATCTGCTAGTCGAATTGCTAAGAAAAACCCCAAAGGACGTCATTTCAAGGGTTGTTTATTTGACACAAGGCAAACTGTACCCAGACTTTGAAGGCATAGAAATGGGTGTTGCGGAAAAGCTCGCAATAAAAGCCCTGTCTCGTGCAGTTGGACAAAGCGAAAACATAATCCAAGCTGAATTGCAAAAGAGCGGCGACATCGGCGAAACCTCAGAAAAACAATTAACCAAACGCAAACAATCAACGTTTTTTACCAAAACCCTCACTGCAGAGCGGGTTTACGAGACGCTGGATAAACTAGCAAAAACCTCAGGCAGCGGTGCAGTGGACACGAAGATGGCGCTTCTTTGTGGACTTTTAACTGACGCTTCACCCCAAGAGGCTAAATGGATAATTCGAACAGTTACAGGCAATCTGCGTTTGGGAATCGCCGACATGACAGTGCTTGATGCATTGGCGATTGCATATGGCGGCGGAAAAGAAGCCCGCGAACTCATCGAACGCGCCTACAACATATCCTCCGATTTGGGCAGAGTGGCCAACATCGTAGCTGAAAAGGGTTTGGAAGGGATTAAAAGATTCCAGGTTATGGTTTTTGAGCCAATTAGACCTATGCTGGCTGAGCGGCTTGGTGCCCCCGAAGAGATTTTGGAGAAATTCAGTGGCAAATGCGTCGCTGAATACAAGTATGATGGTGAACGAATTCAAGCTCATAAAAAAGGTGGCAAAGTCATTTTGTTTTCTAGACGATTAGAAAACATTTCCGATCAATATCCTGACGCCGTTGATTTAATCAAGGAAAAAATTGGGGCGGAAGAAGCCATTTTGGAAGCAGAATGTGTCGCAATGGATTTAGAAACAGGCGATATGCGTCCTTTTCAGGAACTAATGCATCGGAGGCGTAAGTATGGTGTAGAAGCAGCAATAGAAGAGTACCCAATTTCGCTGTTTGCTTTTGATGCCCTTTATGTCGATGACAAAGACCTTACCCAAGAACCGTTCCCTCAGAGACGCAAAATGCTAGAAAAAATTATCAAGCAAGGGGACCGCATGAAACCTGCAACCCAGAAACTGGTCAGCAGTCCCAAGGAACTTGAGGATTTCTTTGAACAAGCCATCGGTGAGGGCTGTGAAGGTTTAATGTGTAAATCGGTTGCCAAAGACTCCGTTTATCAAGCTGGCAACCGCGGCTGGCTTTGGATAAAGTACAAACGCGATTACAAGAGCGAAATGACGGATACTGTTGATTTGGTTGTGGTTGGCGCTTTCCATGGTCGAGGTAAACGCGTGGGAACGTACGGAGCGCTATTATTAGCCACCTATAACGACGAAAGTGACACGTTTGAAACCGTAACCAAATGTGGAACCGGTTTTACAGATAAAGATTTAGCGACACTTCATGAAATGCTCCAAAAACACGTGATTCCACGAAAAAACAGTCGAGTCCAATCTACAATGGAGGCTGATGTATGGTTTGAGCCTTCGGTTGTTCTGGAGATACTGGGTGCGGAAGTCACTCTCAGCCCAATTCACGTGTCAGCCATGAACTCCATCCGTAAAGACACCGGACTAGCGATTCGTTTTCCACGGTTTACAGGTAAATACCGGGCCGACAAGGCTCCTGAAGACGCAACCACCTCCAAGGAAATTGTGGAAATGTACCATGGACAACTTAAGAAAATCGGTGAAGCCTAAAAAAGCTAAAACTGATAAGTACAAACGCGCATTGTAGTTGCGAGTGTTGATTGGCTTGTCCTTAGACCCGGAAAAAATGAAATCCATGATTGCGTTTAAAAAACGGCTAGAAGATCAACTTGAAAAGTTAACTATGGAAACCATTGAGGTCCAAGCAGCTCTCGATGCAGTGAACCAGATTCTGCTTGAGAAAGGATTCAAAAGAGGAGACATAAAAGAAGTCCCCTTGGCACCAGCCACTATGCCTCAAGAAATCGTTTTGCCAAAACATGAACTTGAGCCGCCCAAATCAACTCCAACTCAGCAACACACAGAACCTGAAAGCGTCATACCCCTAAAAACCATGGCAGATGAACCCTTAGCACTAATGTACTTCGACAAACAAACCATCCATGTGCTCCCTGATGAGAGCAAAAACTTCAGCGTCAACACGCCTCCCTTCAGCAACTTCCTTGTCGAGAAAGTCTTCGCTAAGATGCAGGAAAAAGACAAAGAGCTCGTTCGGTTGGGGCAGTTAGCGACGGACAAAATGTTTTCCTTCAATGTCGTTCGTGAGGGTGACTTGATTCGGGAAATAATAATTAAAAACGTCGATGATGAGAGGCTTAAGGAACTTAAGTCAAGTGTCCGCTGGACTTTTGAGAAAATGTATGAAAAAATGAAAAGTAGCGGAATTTAGAGTTACACTGAATGCTTCTGTAGTGCATCAGTTATTCTGTTCTTTGGGCACAAACCAACTAGCCTTTCTGCTTCTTTGCCGTCTTTGAAAACTATCATCGTTGGTATGCTATAGACTTGGAATTTTTCAGCAGATGCTGGGTTCTCGTCGACATCCAGTTTGCTGATTAGGATTTTGCCGCTATATTCTTTTGCTAGCTCCACGATTATTGGTGCTAAGGCCCGGCATGGACCGCACCAGTTAGCCCAGAAGTCAACAAAAACCAGTTTGTTTTTCTTGATGGTTTCCTCAAAGTTCGAATCGGTTACATGAAAAGGTTCAGCGCTCATTTGTAACATACTCCATAATAACTAATACTAGTTTTAGGTTAGTTTGATATAAACCGTTCGCGACTTAGGATTATCGGCACCATTTCATTTTTTCTAGCACTGCCTTGGATGTAACATATGATTCTTTAGGGTCGGAGATATCAGCAGCGATCTTTTCGCAGGGACATACTCCTACCTTATTCAGGTCTAAGATGTTGTGGACAATTTCTTTCCATTCAAAGCCAATGCCGTTCTTTTCAAAAACCACTTGTGCTTTTCGGCTTACAACTTCCGCGTAAACCTGCTTTATTACCGAATAGACACAGAGAAGTGCCAGCGCTTTTCCAGCTGCTCTATTTGCCATCGAGGCACCTTGCAACTCCATCCCGTTTTGTTCTATAGCACGGAGAAAACCCGAGATTCTGTGGGCATCTGTCTGGAAGACCACTCCGCCGTTTTTGCGATGACAAGCGTCAAATCGTTTTCATAGGGTTTTTTTAGCTATATCTAGGTCTCACACGTTCGTCGTAGAATCTGTGGTCAGGCATCTAAAAACACTGTTGATTACACTAAAGTTCTTGTTTAAAATAGTGCTCAAGCAGCCTGCGTGTTCCTCGCCGCACTATCTCTGATAATGTACCTGCGCTAATTCCCAACTTCGCCGCCAACTCAGCCATCCCAATCTGTCGTGGATAATCAAAAAAACCGCTTTTCAGAGCCAACCAGAAAATCCGTTCCTGATTTTCAGTTAAAACGTCGATTTTCTGTTCAAACTTGCCGACTTTGCGGATGTTTATCTTGTGGCCTGTTTTCTCTAAATCGCTGATTATGCCTCTGTAAGCTTCAAATGTTGGTACCATGAAGCTGTATGTTATGATGTTATCTTGCATGCTTTTGCCCGACACCAAAAACGCATCGTGATTCAGTATGGTGTTGCAGACTTCGCAGCCCTCGCTTTCAAGCCAAACGGAGGATTTTCCTTCAACATGACCTTTGGCAGCGAGTTCTTTAGGAACTTTTTTTGCCTGATCTGCTCCTACATCCATTAGATGACGAACGGAACCACTGCTGGAGCTACGCACATCAACTACTTTGAGGTGCTTAAATCCTAAAGAAGCTAGTTTCCTAACCATTTTGCACTGTTTGTTTTCAACTTCGATTACGACTTGGTAGGGTTCTCGCCATGTATCAGCCAAACAAATCTGCCATCCAACCTAATTGGGGAAACGTTTGTTAAATAGCTGTTCCCAAAAAAGGAACTGTCTAGAAAAGGAGGAGCGCGTTGAAACTTCTATAGGAATCCAATATGACCCCTTTCATCACCTTTTTTGGCTTTGCTTTCTTTCAGTTTGCCAAATTCTAAAGCGCGCTTAACTAACCGTTCAAATATTTCAAAATCAGAATGCTGAAGAGTTGTCTGCTCGATGCTGACATACTTGTTGTTTTTTGCTTGAACTACTAATCTTTCGAACTCAGCCTCCAAAATATCTCTGGTAATAATCGGCTTGCTGTCAAGCAATCTTAAGCCACAATTAAGACAATATTCAAAATCGAACTTTAGCACTCTTCCTTTGGAGTTACCCTCGCCAAAATATGTGGTGTCGCCTAGTTTGGTAAACATGACATCGTCGAATTCTATAAAGGACATATGGGTTTTTTTAATGTCATGTTTGTGGTTCAAGGTGACACACTTCTTAGCTCGCAAGGCTTATTGCGATAACGATAGCCTTACTTAATTGATACAGACAAATAATCAACATTAACTGCTACCTATGCCAACATATCCCTTAAAGAGTTTAGAAGCTTTCAACTATAACAGCTTTTATATTACAATTTTATTGATTAGATATTAAACAATCACCAAGTCTGTTTTGGATCAATTTAGGCGTACAATTATGAGTTTTGAAGTAGAAATCGTAACTGATTTAGCTGTCCTGTTAGCTGTGTCCTCAATTGTTACATTCATATTCTATAAGCTAAAGCAACCCTTAATTGTCGGCTATCTATTATCAGGAATTTTAGTTGGACCTTATCTTTTTCCCTTCAAGATAATCTCTCATCCAGATGTTATAAGTGTCTTCGCACAAATCGGAATAATATTCCTTTTATTTTCCATAGGGCTAGAGTTTCCCCTAACAAAGCTAAGGGCAATAGGCAAGGTTGTACTAAGTGTAGGCGCCATAGAAATTTCATTTACGGTCGCAGCAAGCTTGTTGGTAGGAACAATACTGCATTGGCCCTTCTATGACACACTGTTTCTAGGAGCTGCCCTCGCAAGCAGCAGCACCACCATCGTTGCGAAAGTACTTAGCGACTTGGGGAAGATAAAGGAAATTCCTGCAAGGATAATGTTGGGCATGCTGGTGGTTGAGGACGTTTTTGTGGTTCTATTATTGGCTGTTTTACATAATCTAGTAGTTACCCAGTCTCTTTCAACTCAGGAATTGTTATTTCTCCTCTTAAAGTTAGCCGTTTTTGTTGGTAGCACTCTGGGTTTAGGTTTTCTTTTAATTCGTCGATTGGCTAAACAGACTAACACCGAAATAAACCATGAAGTGTTATACATTGCCTTGCTCGGTTTGTCCTTTGTTTTTGCAGTTACAGGCACCTTTTTAGGTTTCTCAATTGCTCTTGGCGCATTCTTAATAGGCGTAGTTCTAGCAGGCACCCATATCAGCGAAGAAATTAGCAAGGAGTTTGTTCATCTCAGGCACCT
>Ga0075359_1000034_pt1 | contig 10657 bp, 9 predicted proteins | sample WestPond_TuleB_D_2_FD_120054 | JGI IMG/M metagenome (GOLD analysis project Ga0075359, IMG submission 120054) | Natural and restored wetland microbial communities from the San Francisco Bay, California, USA, that impact long-term carbon... | ecosystem: Environmental > Terrestrial > Soil > Wetlands... | reverse complement strand
AATTACAGTGAAAACGGCGATTGCAAAACCATATTTTTTTAGGAGCAACAAGCTAACGGTTGAGATAATCCATAGTATAAGTAAGATTGAGTTGTTAGGATCTGCTGCATCGTTGAAAACTGTTAATTCAAGGGTCATAAAGACAATGTTGATAATCATCCAGGCAACAATCGCATAGATTGCGGGTGCTCTTCTTTGTCTAATGTTCGCCATACAATTCTTTTCAATTGAGTTAGCATTTAACTTTTACCAAGGAAGTAACCGGACATATCTCTTATATGATGGATTTTTGGACTTCGGCTAGTTTCCTTGTTTGAATAAAGTATTTTAACTTAATATCTTTGTATTTGGAAACATTTCAAGCAGGTTGTTTGCTTTGCCGTTCCAGAGTGCTACAGAATATGTTATGATGCGGTTCTTTCGCTTTTTTACCCGACTGCCCTTGAGGGAAATAATTCATTTGGTTGCTCAGACAAAACCATTTATGGATTACTTTAAAGGTTTCGAGAAAAACCGTGCTGTCCAAGGAATATTCGGTAACCAAACAGAGGAAGTTATCAAAAACTTGAAAGTGGATTTCATTTGGTTTGGATATATGGGAGTCAGCGACGGTGATGGGCACTTAATGGTAAACAAACGTTACTTAAACACTGGAAGGAAACAAGACATCTACCTTGACGTTATCCATGAACTTTGCCATGTAAAACAGCATATGGATGGTAGAAACCTGTTTAACCCACGTTATGACTACGTGGATAGACCAACAGAAATCGAAGCCTACCGGTACTCAGTATTAGAAGCCAAACGCATGGGGTTAAGTGCTTCGGAAATTCACCTCTACCTTAAAACTGAGATGATGAGCTCACAAGCTTTGGACAGGCTGATAACTAACATGGGCATAGAAATTTGAAACTTCTTGGAAAAATAATGTATAGTGGGGTCGACTAGTTTTAGTCTTACGTTTGAATCCTACAATAGACTATGCAGCGTGTGCCAGCGAACTAATCCGGTGTATACGGAAAAGGTAAGGATTGCAGCTAATAACAAAGCTTTGAATAAGGTAACGTTTTGGAAAAGGGAGGCGACCGTAAGTACAGCTGGTAGAACACTAAGCAGCAAATATGTAACTGGAAAGAGCCTCAAAGCCCTTCGGTTAACATTTGCTGTGCCTGCTTTCTTGAAGAAGAGCTCAGGCAGTTTTCCCATTCCGATTGTACAGGTTTTGCAGAAGTAGCATGTTACACAGCCATGTTTACCCAACTCATAGAAAACCAAAAATGCAGCTAAACCAAAAAACAACACAGCAGCCAATGGATAGAAAAGCGCGCAGGAAAGGGCACCTAACCCGATCCAAAGAATAATAGTCAAATTACCGAAAACCAATTCAGTTTTTGAATAATCCTTTGTATACCTACCAGAAGTTTCTGCCATAATTTTCTCATCTTGTGCATTTTTCCTGAAGGATTTTTTTGGTAACCCGTAAAGACAAAGCTGCTGCAGTTAACATTGTCGGTAAGCCTTGAGAACGAGGCATCAATGAAAGGTCAGCAACCCAAAGATCTTGAGGTAACCATGAAGGATGCATTGATTCAACGTCGTCTTCAGTTAGAGGTACAGTTCCGCCAAGATGGCCTCCGTGAATCATGCCGTCAACGAAGGGACCTTTTACTCCTGAACCTTCCATGATCTTTTTTGCCTCATTTTTTGCTTTATCGAGACTTTCATAGTCTGCTTTAGACAGAGACTTTGAGACAGTGCCATCCGCGGCAACAACGCCTTGTTCAGTGTCCGCCAGTTTAATCATCATGCCAACCCTATCCTCAGCCGATACATCTTTCCAGGGTTTATGAAACCAATACGATAACAAGTCGAAATAAGGTGACAGAATGTAGTTATCTTTCTTTATGAACCAAGCCATGGGCGGCTCATTCAACATCTTTGAATCCTTCTGCACTCCGCCCACAGTGAGAACGACGTCAATCCACAAGTTATCTCTTGCAGGCAAATCGGATGCTTTCAAAATCTGGGCTGTCCCAATACCGCCAGCTGACAATACAACAATGTCAGCGTTGATTTTCTTGTGTGACGACCCATTAGAAACCAATACTCCAGACACGCGGTTGCCTTCGACTAACACTTTTTGAACTATTGTATTTGTCATCAATGAGATGCCTCTACCTAGAGATTCTTTGTAGACTCGCCTGCTATCCCATTTGGCACCTGTTGTGCAACCCAACTCACAGTAGCCACATCCAACACACTTGCTTAAGTCATCAACTTTTGGTGTCGGCTTAGGTTTATGACCCAACAGTTCTGCGTGATCATACATTTGCTGAGTAAGAGGACGCCACCTTTCCCGTGGTATAGGTGCGGTCGTTAGGGATTTTTCGATTTCTTCAAATTCTTTAGAGAGGTCAAGCCCGATTTCCTTCAGACCATTCTCCGCCCTAACCATGTTACCGCATGAAATTGATGTGCACCCTCCTTCTGTGACACCTCTGAAAATAGCCAAATCTTGGGCACGAGTAACTCCGTAGTGCGGAAACACATGCGTGATTGAGTTTTCATCCTTTAGAAGCCATGAACCCCTGAGAGAGCTAAGCCATGAAACCTTATGCGTAAGGGGACTAAATGGCTTGCCAGCCTCTAAAATTGTAACTTCAAAGCCATTCTGAGCCAGTTCACGAGCTGCTATTGCTCCACCAGCCCCAGATCCAACTACAATTGCTTTCATGCTACCTTCTCCTTTTCATTAAACTGAATTTTTGCTCTGCAATTCTTACAGCCACTTGTCATGTATTCTTCAAACTTCATGATCACTTTTTGCTGCAATCCATTTATAACTCCTTCGTCAGTAGCACTCAAAACTTCGCAGGTTAGCTTAGAATATTGTTCAGCTAACGCACATTTGCTAATGATTGCTACTGAGTTCGAATTATCCGTCGTTTCTAAGTTGAACTCTATTCCCAAGACGCGATAGAGGATTTTAGCTGCTTTGACCAAATCTTTTCGGTTATCGCTGACTCCAAGCTTGCTGCGGGTTTGTTTGCCCAGATTCTTTCCAGCCAGAAACATAGCTTCTCTACCCAATTTAACGGCTTCTTCCCGCCCCAACTTCGCTACTAACCTTTCAATTAATTCTGTGTGCGTTTGAGCCATATTTGCTCTCTGCTCTTTGATGGTTCCAGAGGATTGCTGTTTTGTGTAGACATTTACTTCTTGAGGAGAGTGTTGTGCAAGTATAACTCGTAGTGCTGTGATTGTTTGGTTAGATACGTTTGCGAGTTCTCTGCGGATTATGAAATTTGGAGTCCACCAACCCAAAAAAAGTAACCTAAACCCCACGTCTATTCACCCGGCTTCTCCACTCCACCTACATGTAATTCGCCCTCAGGGATGGCTCCATTGTATAGCGATTCAATAATTTCTTTATATTTTTGAGAAATAACGATCCGTTTCAGTTTGAGGTTTGGTGTCAACTCCCCGTTTTCAATGCTTAAGTTGTTGGGAAGTATTGCCCACTTCTTTATTTTCTCTGGGTTTGAGAGGCGCTTATTCATTTCTTCCATGGCTTGGTCGATAGATGCGAGGGTTGATTGGTCATAGTGTTTTTTGTCTACCCACGCCAGCGCGGAGCAGTATGGTTTTGACTCACCTATCATCATGGCTTCGGTAACTTCAGGTAGCTCTCTTATCATTCCTTCAATTTTTCCAGAATAGATACATTTGCCATAAGAAGTCTTAATCAGTTCTTTTTTGCGCCCGTATATGATGAGGCTTCCTCCATCGCTTAATTTGCCGATGTCGCCTGTCATAAGCCAGCCATCTTTGAAAGGTGGCTCAAGTGACTTGTCAAAGTAGCCCACAGTGACCTGTGGACCCTTAACCATTATCTCCCCATCTTCAGCTATCTTTACTTCCGTGAAGGGCATCGGTTCGCCTACTGTACCTATCCTATTTCTTCCCAGCCGATTTATCGTGACCAATGGTGCTTCGGTCATTCCATAAGCATTATGGATTTCTATACCAAGTTTGCGGTAGTTTTCAAGAAGGTCTTCGTCACAGCTCGCAGAACCTGCTATCAGTTGTGTACATTTGTTCAAGCCTGCTCGTTTTAGTGTCATATTTCTAAGAACCCTTCGGATAGCTCGCTTAATCAGGGTACTCTTTGTTCTAATGTAGAATCTTCCAAATGGATTCTTCTCCAGAACTTCCCAAACTTTTTCGTAAATGCGCGGAACCGAAAAGAAGACAGTGGGTCTAACAAGAGGCAGTTCGTCTTGTAATTTTCTAAAGTCTTCCAAGAAATAGATCTCCACAGGCGCTGGGATGTAATAGGGCGAGTAAGTAGCAAGAATTCCTTCAACCACATGACCCATCGGCAAGAATGATAAATATTTGGAAGGATGGTTTCTTGCTTGCCAGGATGTTATCGCCACTGTTGATTCAGCCATGTACCGAAGGTTTGCATGTGTAAAAATAGTTCCTTTAGGTTTGCCTGTTGTTCCGGACGAGTACCTGAGAGTTGCTATGTCTTCGAAGCCTACTGGAGCCTTTTTCTGGGCTGTTTCATTTTTTCCTTTACCGAGGAACTCTTCCCAGGAAACAACAGTTCTTTGAGTATCCGTTGGCACTGTCACTCTGCAGATAGAGACTATTGACACGTTAGAAGAAAGCTCCTTGATCCGAGACAACAAGCTTGGCATTCCAATAAAGAAGAGTTTTGCGCCACTTGCTTTCAAAACATCGTTAATGTCTGCAGGAGGCGTGGTATAGTATAGTGGAACGCTTACTGCACCTGCAAGCCCCATTGCTATGTCCACTGCCAGGTATTTTGTGCTGTTTAAACCTGTTAATGCCACTCGGTCGCCAGCAGCGATCCCATAAGTTTTGAGTGCGCAGGTTGCAGATAAAATGTCCTGGTACATCTCTTCGGCTGTTTTCTTCACTCTTTTGCCTTCGATCAGGTCAAAGTAGGTTATTGGGTGGCTTTTACTTTCTAATCTGAAGAGGACCTGTTCGTGTACAGTGCGGTTTGAGCGGTGGAAGAAACTGTTGTAGACTGCGTACTCAAGCATTTTAGGCAATATTTCTTGCCATTTAAAGTTGTAAGGTCCAAGGAGGGTGTCTAGGTTGTCTCGTTTGAATTGACGGTTTTCGCTGAAATATGGAGACAGAGCGATAAGTGCATCTGAGATTCGACGGTCTCCAGTGAATGCGCGCTGGAGCTTCAAGGCCGTCTTCATCGAAGAAGAAGACATTGATAGATAAATTGGGCTTGGTAATTTGCACGCCAACTCGGTTTTTGCCCATTTCTGTACGAAGTCTAGGAGTTCTCCAAGTTTTGGCAGAGATTCGTACGGAGCAACTACATGAAAGGTTTTTCCTTCTGCTTTGGGCTCAAAAGTTAATTGTACAACTGCTTTGGCCACATAATCAACAGGTACTACGTTGATTCTTAATGAGCGGCTTACTGGCATAAGTCGCATTTTGCCTGTTAGGTAAAGGCGCAGGGGGAAATAGAAGGTGTTGAATGTTTTTATGGCGCCTGTCTTTGAATCGCCTATGACCATTGAAGGGCGAAAGATGGAAACGGCCAATTCTTCTCTTGCAGCTTGTACTAGACGTTCGCCTTCGTACTTGCTGCGCTCATAATCAGTAAAAAATCCATATTGGTCCGTTAATTGTTCTTCAGATATAGTTCCAGTTGCGGCTCCAGCTACATAGGCGGTGGAAACGTGGGATAGACGTTCTAAGCGGTGATGCTTGTTAGCTTCTAAGGCAAAAGCAATTACGTTTGCTGTTCCCTGGACGTTCGTTTTTCTGAGTTCATCGAGCGGAAGGAGGCGCCAGTCGGCTGCAGTGTGAATAATGTGTGTTACTCTTTCAGCTTTTTCAGTGTATTCTTTTTTGTCTAAACCGAGGTTTGGTTGGCAAATATCGCCGTTAATAACTTGTATTCTTGTTCCTATGGCTTTGATTAGTTCGGGGTAATCCCACCACTCCCTCGTTAACTTGACTTGAGCAGCTTGTTGGTCGCTGGCTCTAACGAGGGCAAGAATCGTAACACCCTCGTTGGCGAGTAGGTTTCGGGCAATTTGGGCAGCGATGAATCCGTTGGCGCCCGTGAGAAGCACTGTTTTGTTCATTCAAGCCACTCTGGATAGTTTTTTTCTAGGAAGGCTTTGAATAGTTGTGAGTTACGTTTCTCGCGTTCTCGATACTGCTCATATCCCTTCTTAAGTTTGTCCTTAAATAAATCGTAATGGTCGAAAATGTCGCCAACGTCGTTACTAAGTTCCCAAAATCTGAGTGGATCTTCATGGTCCGTGAATAGCTCACTAATCTCCAGATCAGCGTAGAGATCTCTGATCCTAAGGTCATGACCTATTGCAGTTTGAGGAACATTGTTTGGGAGGGAAAGCACTGCTGCATGGTATCTTGACGTAATTAGCAAATCTAAACTCCTGAGTATGCTGGTCATTTGTGAAGCATTGTACTCTATGGAAGTAAATACTTTGGTTCGTTCTGGGTGCTTCATTAATCCTTGAACTTTTTTAGCGAAGCTTGAATCCAAGCCCTCCAAGCTTAGAAGGGCAATATACTTGTTCTGCTCCATTATGATATCGTCAGCCTGCACCGCCAACACTTTGGCGAGGACGTCGCTTTTTTCAAGGCTTGCCTTAGAGTGTGTATAGTAGTATGGCCATCTGTAGCAGTACTTTTTTCGATCCCAAAGTCTGATGTGAACAGGCCATACATAAATGTCTTCAGCTGCCACCCCTACCACATTAGATGCTTCGGGCCAAACACGTTTGAGGAGGTCGTGGTCTTGAGGGTTTGGTTGAAATGCGAAGGCATTGTCGGCTGTGACTTCGATTGGAGCCGTTACACCCCATTTCTTGAGTCGTTCAGCAGCTGACTTAGTCCTTGCCAATATAAGGTTAGTTTTGCTAGCCTCTCGTCGAATTAGCCAGCTGTTGAAACGGCTGGCGGTTCCTGCATCCACTGAATAGGCTATGCAAGGTTTCTTCATGGAGTGCGCGTATCTGGTCGCGAGTAAATAGTACCAAAGGAGGGCTGAGCCCCAAGTATCCATATAGCAACTTCCCTCAACGAGCATGATTAAGTCGTTTTCTTTGACTAATTTTCTGATGTCCAGGAAGAACAGCGAAGGCCTAATGGGTTTAATCTTGAGCGTTGGGCTTTCTGTTAAATATCTGCGGAGATTCGCCTCGTTCAGAGAAGGCACCGTTATACATGCGTCTGGACCCAGAACTGAACGTATCTCGTTGATGCTAACGAGTAGTTTCGCTTCCGCTCCCGTATTGTTTGCTCCATTATAGCCAACCAGCAAGACTCTCGGCTTCATTTGCTACTACCCCATAGCCTATTGTACATAGGTTGTTTTTGAGCTTTTTTTAAAATTTTCTGGAGTTTTTATGTTATTCTTCAAAAACTGGCTGTGGTGTTGACTGGTGAATTTTAATTGACTATTTTCCAGATAAAATGTTTGAATCTACTAATTCTCTAAACCCAAAAGTAAAACGTGTTTGCCCGTTTCAAAAAAGAACAGTTATAAAATGACAAACTGAAAATCCATTCTTACAATAAATACACTATTGATTTTAATGACAAAAAAATAAGGAAAAAGGAGAAAAAAAGTGTTTATACACTCTCTGCTTATCTGTGGAGTTTTAGAGGACCTAAGTGTTTTTCATTCTTTCTTAAGAATGCACTTTCTACCCCAGTTATGACAGCCATAACTGAAACACAGCCTTGCAGTTCTTTGTCGACTCTTGCTCCCCAGATGATCTTTGTTTTTGGTGGCAATGAACGTTTCATAATTTCAGCAGCTCGGTTGACTTCGGTTAGCGTTAGATCTTCTCCGCCTGAGACATGAATAAGTAAGCCCTTTGCCTTTGTAACGTCTTCTATGTCGAGTAAACGTCCGTTTAGAGCTTTTTCTACTGCCATTTCGACTCTAGTCTCCCCTGATCCTTCGCCGATGCCTATCGAAGCTAAACCTGAACCCGTCATGATTGCTTTTAAATCGGCATAATCCATGTTTATCAGGCTTGCAGTTGTGATAGTTTCAGTTACGCCTTTTACGAATTTGCCGATGGTTGTGTTAGCAACGCCTAAGGCTTCTCTAAATGGCAAGTTTCCTGCAACTTTTACGAGACGAGTATTGTCTATCACTACAACTGTGTCGCATGATTCTTTTAATCGATTTAAGCCTCTTTTTGCAGCAGCCATTCTAGCAGTTTCAACTTCGAATGGAAGAGTGACAACGCCTACTATCAAAGGTGCCATTGGATTTCCTGCGGTTTTCCTTTTCAATGCATCAGCTAAGCCGACAATTGCTCCAGTTCCTGTTCCTCCGCCTAAGCCTGCGATCATGAATATAATGTTCGATCGTGATAGCTCATAGATGACTTCGTTGGCTGACTCGTATAGCGCTTTTTCTCCTACTTCTGGATAGCCTCCACTGCCGAGACCTCGTGTTAATTTTTCGCCTATCAGGATTCTTTTGTCTGCTTTAGTTATCTTTAGGTGTGTCGCATCTGTGTTTACTCCTACTACTTTGCCTCCAGTGATTCCTTTGTCTTTGATCCATGTTATTACGTTGCATCCTGCGCCGCCAAGTCCAACAGCGACTACTGTTGGTGCTGCCATTTTTGCGAATTTTTCGATTTTCTCTTCTTGTGTCTCCCTATATGGAGTTTCTACAAATTCAAACGGTGCTGGTCCATTTTTTTCATTTTGTTCAGTTTCTGTTATTTTCTTACCCCCATTTTAACTGTATCGTAATACTCATTATACAATATATAAGGATTGTCAATCTGTATTCTGAATGTTTATTTGTAAAACAATAATACGACAAACGTTGTTACATGTTTCGTAATATACCTTATATATGTTAGTGAGTAAAAACAAGTCCATAAAAGGGGGCTTGAAAAACTGAAAAAAATCAGACTACTTAAACAATTCATGAATAACTATGTCGGAAAAGGATTAAAGCTAATCATTAAGGAGAAAGACGGTAACTTCAAAGTCCACACAATCGAGATAATGCAAAAGACAGACGATACATGCCCTGTCAAAGATATTAACATAGGTGAATACTTTTTACATTTATTGGCCACAAACCCAAATGGGCAAGAGGCTTCAATTGTCTGTAATTGGACAGAGGATCTTTTAAAAAATTTAATGGTCAACTACAAGGATGCTAAGGATGCTAACTCTTCTGAAATAACTATGTTCAAAGATCCCATGTCAACCGATTCAACCAAGTGGCTTCTTTCATGGAGCAATGACAAACTCGAAGAGCAGGAGCCAAAAAGCGACCCAATACGTTATATCACATGAGGTAAGCATTTCTTTCAGTTACGATTCTTCTTTTTCTAATAGAAAACCAAAATTAGCCAATGGCATGTTTTTTGAAAAAATTTTTTCAATTAACTAAAAAGTTTGTAATTAACAGGACAAGTCTATCCATAATAATTTAGATCTTCAACCAGATTCATCATGGCGAATCTTTTCGCCAAATTTTTGTCTGGTAAAGGACTGTCTTTTCTCATCCGTTTTAGTTCCATTTTTGTTCCCTGCTTCAGCAGTTTTGAGGAGACCTTTCTTCCTGGTATTGGAAACCCCATTGTTTGCATTTTTAAAGGGTCTATATGTGTTCTTATTGAAACGGTTTTGTACCAATTTTCTGCTGCATTTCTTGGTTTAGCGTTTCGCCAAGCGATTTTTTCATGTTCAATTTCTTCCTCAAATTCAGGAAACGCTGGAGAATTTTCATCCAATATATGGCCGAGTTCGTGCCTTATTATTAGTTTTGTTGTATTTGTTAGCTTGCCAGCGACTATGTCTCGTTGAGCCGCAATTTTAATCTCTTTATCTGTAACTTCCGATACTCCTCCAGTGTCGTAAGCCTCAACGGCTTTTATCTCAAAACGTTCTAGTTTTTTAAGAGCTCCATCGCCGTACTCGGTCTCTAGAAAGAATTTTGCATATTCTTTTATTTGGCTCTCTATGCTCTCTTTCGTCTCCAACTTCCTTCTCCTTTCTAAAATTAAATACAGCTAAAATTCAATTAAATGGTTGTTTCATTTGTCATAGTATTACGATTTTCGAAATATCCGATGAAGCAATAGGTGGTACAGCTTGGAAGATTGTGGACGATCTCGACAAACTTTCTAAAAAAAGAGAATTTATGTTTACACAAATAGGCTGTTTTCGTCAATGTGGTGGGGCCGGCCGGATTTGAACCGACGACCTTTACCCAGAAATGGCGCTATGTTATTCCTTACGGGTTTCTCTATGACCGCTCCGGAAATTCGTAATTCTCCTCGCGGAGTCAGCAAACCCGTTATATGTTTGCTTTCTGGAGCCCGTCGTCATACCTGTCTAGACTACGACCCCACCGTGCTAGGCAGTGACCATTAATTGAGCGGGCATCAATAAAAATATTTATGCAACGCAAACCCAAACCCTCCCAAACAACTTTACCTAAAAAACGTGATATTTACAATTCTATTATCGCTTTAAGAAAAGATAATAAATACAGGCACAAGTTGGATTTACAGAAGTTTTTTCATCAAGTCAAATCGAACTTAATTGCTGAAGCATATCATGTCTTGTTCCGTTT
>Ga0075359_1000032_pt1 | contig 11234 bp, 13 predicted proteins | sample WestPond_TuleB_D_2_FD_120054 | JGI IMG/M metagenome (GOLD analysis project Ga0075359, IMG submission 120054) | Natural and restored wetland microbial communities from the San Francisco Bay, California, USA, that impact long-term carbon... | ecosystem: Environmental > Terrestrial > Soil >... | reverse complement strand
CCTTGCTCTGGCTTTCGCTCAATCTAAAAATAGATATGTGCATAACGATTTTCATTCTGGTAATAGCATGATTGTACCCAATGCACAACCTTATTATTATGAATATTCTATAGATGGAAAGAAGTATGTTATAAAAGCTCCTGCCACACCTGTTATTATAGACTACGAATATTCTCATGTTGAAGGTTTAAGACCACATTTCCAACGCTCAGAAAAATTTAACAATACGGCAGATTGTTTCACACTATTCATGCATTCGTTGTGTAGTTTTGTTACAAAAAGATCAGATATTATGCAAATTTCACGCCCGTTAAGAGAATTTTTTAGAACCGTAAATAATGTTTATTCCAATATATTTACCCAGAATATCTTGGATATAGCACAAAATGCTATTGATAATAGATGGGGTTGGGGGCAAACTGTTGAAGCTTTTGATAAAGCTAGGGAAGATGTAAACCTGCGCCATTGGATTTTCTATATCCCTGAAAAATATGAGAACAAGTTCGGTCCGTTGGATATGTTTCAAGTCATCGTTTCAATTTTACGAACTCACGGTAATTCCGATTATGTAGAGATACCTCCTAACACCAATACTAAGGTGTGCAAATGGGGTGACTCTGGTGATGGAGAAGATGCCCTAGGTTGTGACATTACTATGATAGATATGATAAAGAGACGGTCTAATGCTGGTATGGTAATGTCTGACAAAATTGAAAAATTGAAAAAATATTAGATATTATATGAAGTTATATGTGCCATCACATATAAGTGTCATCACATATAAGTTTCCGCTTATAGTTGATAACTTACATGCAATTCGATCTTATCTCTGACATTTATGTCGATGAGTTAAAGGTTGATCTCACTACCTTCCTTGCCAAGAAATCGACCACCCTTATAATCGCAGGAAATGTCGGTCGAGCTCAAGGTCCAAGTCATAATTGGGAGAAGATGATTGCTTTTTTGACAGTATGTTGTTCAAATTATAATCAAGTATTTTACGTACTTGGAGATCACGAGTATTATTGTGAAGAAAAGGTAGCCATGGATGTCGTTCTTTTCAAGATTAAGAGTTTGGAGAAACTTTTTGTTAACCTTAAGATTTTGGAGAATGAATATGTGGTGTTGAAGGAGAAGGAGGTCGTGTTGTTTGGAGCTACTTTATGGTCTGATATCCCAACCTCCACCTTTCCATCTAACATGCCCATGTATACTTTCAATAACATCACAGCATCTTACTCTAACATCACTCATGCTATGTGGATGAAGAAACATTATGAATCGATCGTAGCGATGGAAGCCGCCATCGACATTGCAAAGATGATGAACTACCAGATAGTAATAGTAACACACTATGCCCCTATCATCAATGATGCACTGAATCCCAAACATCATGGTGTCACTGAGAATGCTACCTCCGAAAAGGCTATGGGTGAAGTCCATAGCATGTATTACACCGATCTATCTAGGTATTTTCACAAGGTTGATGCATGGGTGTTTGGACATACGGGGTGGAATTGCAATATTCAAAAAGATAGGTGCCGGTTGGTGAGCAATCAATACTCAACCAAAGACGGTCCAAATTATAATCACACCCCGGTGAAGACTTTCTAAATTTTTCTATCTGTGAAGATAGAAAAGATTTAACGCTTATATTCTGTGATAAGGAGTGTAATAGCACTCTGCCACACATGCGTTAAGAAATTGTTCTTCGCACCATCCAGGATCCGCATCCTTATTATCTTGGACACACTTATCGTAATATGTTCCACATATTCTCTTGCAATCGTTAAAGGGTATATGTCTGATGCCTTTGATCATACCTCCAAATCTCTCCCTACCATGAACAAAGTTCATGGCCTTTTTAGAGGTAATGTTGAAAAAATAGTATGCTATTAGACCTACCCCTATACCAACTACTGCGACAAGTCTCCAGTCCCACTTCATATCTTAGTGAACGGAGATACTACTATATATCAAAGTTATATATCACAGAAGAAAATGGAGGTTAAAAGTACTACCTACTTATAGTAGCCTATTAGATAAGTGATAAATAGGATATGGCTTCATATACAAATGTATCCTACCACACCCTAGATGACCCTCTCAACCCCAAAATTCTTCCAAATCAATATAGCGATCTTCATACCCTCTACCCAGGTAAAGCTATGGAGAGTAGCGACAACTTTGATAGGTATTCCATATCACACGATGATGTAATTGCGGCAAGAAAACAGTTTGATCAGACACGCATCGACATCTCTCAGTCGCAGGTCAACCTAGAGAAAAAAGCTCTAGCGGCAGGTGGTGGTGCCAAGATGACAGTCAATGCAGTCTCGGATCCATCTGAGATGATAGAAGATCCTGAGTTGAAACAAGCATCGATGATGCCTATCGACCAAACAGCAAATCTATCTCAAACACCAGTAGACTTTGGCGGAGAGGAAGGTGGAGTTCCCCCATCTATGACGACGCAATCAGGACAACCAGAACTTCGTAATCGTTCTGGTATCGATTCTGGAGAAGATAGAACTCCTCTTAAAGAGAATTTCAAAGGGGATGGTAATGGTACTAAAAGCGATTCCGGATCGTTCTATAGGTGGGTAAAATGGGCCATTATAGGTATGGTTATATTTATGTTCGTATTTCTATTGGTGACGGGTCAGTTAAAATTTTGGTAGGCCTATAGTGATTGGCAACTACTTAGTACGTTGTATGCTTACCTACCTAAAATACCTCAAAGTCACATACCGCCACACCGGCATCGATAGTAGCACTAGCAGCACCAACATTGACTTGGAAAGATATACCTTAGATACCAAAGAACTTCAAAAATCTACGCGCACATGTGACACTGTATATGATGAATATAAAGGTTGGTTGATCCTCGACGAGGCAAAGATAGATAATTACATCTCCATTCTTTTAGACATTGACATTGATATTAGAGATGTTACAACTATACTAAAGGTTAAGAGAAAATTTATTGGGTAAAATAACGCTACGCGGTGAATCCTTTTGTAAAAAGGATTGATTTGATTACTTGTAAAGAATTTGTAGCATAGCGTTAATTCTCCTCAATCAAAGAAAAAGCTTTAAGTTGAAGCCAATACAACATTCCACCTAGATGAGGGTAATATAGTATTGGTGCCAAGAGCATTACCTGAAATTATTCTGAGAACATAGACGGCTGCACTAGCTAATTTAACATTTCCATGTAAGCGAATAACCTGATTTGAAGTAATATCACCTGAAGGTTGAAGTGGGCCAGAAGTAAGTATATCGTGATATAGCGGCCCTGCAGTCTTTTCAGTAAAGACAAGAGTTTTCGTTCCACTGTTGTTTGTATTAGTATATTCTATCATCACATCGATTGTATAAACACCGGTTTGGGGAGCGGTAAATTCACCTGTTGTCGTGTTGAGACCACCTGTATTGAAAAATGGATTTACGGTCGTACCAGCAGGAGAAGTAGTGTTCCACGAAGGAATATCATATAATGTATTAGAAAAAGTATCAGCTGCTGTTTTGGCGACAGAAAAACCTGTTGTGACTATAGTGGCAGACACATTTGCCCATACAGGATTAGCACCAGCGCCGTTAGTTTGAAGCACTTTTCCAGCAGTATCAGGTGGGAGAGCTGTAAGGTAGCCAGACGCATCAGCATAATAAATTGTACCCCATGTAGTAACACCCGCATCTGTAAGGATGGTGTTACCAAGAATATTATTTTGTTGTCCAGTGGTACCTATTTGGGTGGCACCGGTGATGATGTATGCCGCCATTGCTTATTTGAAAGATAATGTAAAAATGTTTTAAGTATACTATGAAAAAATTATTATGAAATAAGTATAGATTGAAAACCTATCTTAAATACATACATGCTACGTTTAGTATTGTTAGCAAACCTGACCTATATACTAAAGGTAATGTCTATCCTTTCTGTCGCCGCCGGTAATAACGCTAGATGTCATGGCGTATGTTGTGTCGCTATCGGTGACAATATCATTGCTCGAGGTGCCTACCAGGTGGTTCAATCAGATGTTTTGTCCCTACCAGAGCTGAAGCCAGATATTAAATCTCTTAATGTTTGGGCAGAGATTAAGGAGCTGAAGCTTACCTACACTGCAATGCAGGAGCAGAAGGTCGCCCCGGGTGGTTTTGCCGAGAGAGCATGCGAGGCCATTAATAGGTTGGCTAATGAAATTGAAAAGAGAGTTGGCATGAGCTTTGAAAAGCTTATCGAGCACGTGAATAACGAAAACAAGAAAATTCAAGAAGAGAATACTACTTTGGAGGAGAAAAAGCAAGAGTTGGAAAAGCAGATTGAGAAGGTGTCTCTCACTCAATAAAATATGCGATATGTAGTCTACTAAATGTAGGTCTAAACTTTATCGACCTTAGTCGAAAGTTTATTGGAAATAAACTTTATGTATATAAAGTTTTACCAACGGTATATAAACTTTGTGTAGATAGTTACAACATGTAGTGAGCATAATACAACTCACATTTTGTTTTCGAAAACAAAATGTACTACTACTAGTATGAGTGGTTATCAGCATCTTCAAAACTATAAGGGTAGTTTGTATGGCAACCTTAACTACTCCGGTATAGAGTATGATTTTGAGGTGCCTGATAATGTCGTGATAGCATCTCCTGGAGGTGTGTCTGGTATCCACCATCACTACACAAAGGGTATGTATAGCGATGCATCTAGCAACAAAGATATATATGCTGGTGAAGGGGTCTCATACCCATATGGTGAATATGGAAACCTATATCAATCTGGACAATCGGCTACTCGCTATATGGGCGACTATCATATGCATCCATCTATGGAGTGGGAAGGTCCCTACCCTACCGGTCCAGGTAACGTCGGAGGAGGACGGGGTACTATCCCTAGCGGAGCACCCCCAGGAGGAGACCCTATGAAAAAAAAAGATAACTACCCCTCGACGATAGATAACTATACACCTATGGAATTAATTTCACCACCAGATACGGACGCGACGACGCCGGTAGACATATCAAGTTTGCAAGCTAGAAAGAAAAAGATGAAGGTAACCAATATATTCGGTGTGGTAGTGGTACTTATAGTAGGTTATACGGCGATGAATTTTTGGGTAAAGGGAGGTGAAGATTATATATCAAAAAGATTTTTTGGAGACCAACCACTAGGATGGAAACAATTTTTAATTATAGCGACAACACTAACCTTAATAACAGTGGTCATGATGTACCTATTTGGTGAACCCCTTGTCACTCTGGAGAAGATGTAAGTCTATAGCCTTTTAGGAGGCATGAGAAAAATATTATAAAATTTCCTAACTATATGTTAGGAAATTTTCAAAGTATAAAATCTACTTTTTAGCTTTTTCTCTGGCTTTAGCTTCTCGATCTTTATATTTGATAACTGTTTTCTTAAAAATATTAAATTCCTCAATTTCTTGATCGTCTGCGTCTTCTTCTAACCCCCATCCTTCTGAAATATGAGCTAGGTTATCTAGATAATCTTTAATATTCTTATAATCCTTATAATATTTAGAATCTGGAGTCATATCTGAGAAATCTCCATGTATATTTCTATCATAATATTGAGCATGATAACGTAACAAAACACTATCCAAATATTCTATAATGTCCAGAATATCCTCTACTTCTGGTGCAAGTTCTTCGTCGCCAATAATTCCTCCGTCTTCATCATAGTATTTATTTAGCGCGTCAAATTCATTTTGATATTTTTTAACAAAATCTCCAAGTATCTCCAAGAAAAGCTTGTAATTGTCTTCATATCTATGCTTTAATAAAAAGTTTAATACATATTTATATTCTCGACGACCTTTATTAGACAGATAAGCTTTCCAATACCAAGCTTTTTTGCAGTTTTCGGCATGTTGAATATTGAGAGTACATATCTTAATAAACTCCTTAGGAGGAAACATACCAAACATTACACCTTGCACATCCTCTGGTATATATGGCAGATCCATATCTGATTGCGATCCGTGTATACGTTCCATAACACACTTGTGAACATCAGCTACGCTCGATCCTGTGATGGAAGATGTTTCCAAAACACATTTATGGACCAATTTGACATCCACATCATATTGGGCGGCTATGATTTTTTCATTTTCAGTGTAGTTTTTAGACTCCATAGCAGATAAGTATAATCAACTAGAACACTATATATATATATATATATATTATAGTAAATTCCAAACTTAAAAACTTTCTCTTCTCGAAAGTATAGAACAATACGTTATCAAAAATATGACCCTACGATTACAAAAGATGACCGATTTGTGAAAGAAAAAAAGTAAAAAGTTACTGGACATGTTTCAAAATCGAAGATTAGGATATAGATAAAATGTGTGTATGCTAAAAATGATATGTAGTTATCTTTTTATAGAGTGATAATAGTACGTAGTATTGATATCGTAGTGCTATGTCGTCTATCTATACAGGTTCAGAGGGTAGAGATATCGCTATGATTAAGGCAGCTTTGTTAGAAAAGTGTAGGGTAGAGATAGATTTTGAAGAGAGTAAAAAGGTGGGGGATGATAAGAAATTCGATAATTCTACCATTACGGAAGAAGATTTTGTGGCGGACCCTGGCATTCGATCGGATGATTTATCTCCGCCTCCCCAGAAGGACATCCATAAACTCGGATTGGATATGTATAGGTATCAATTTATTATTATAGATCTTCCAAGCGTAGCTCTGAGTCCACTAAAGATGGATGTTAAGGTTTGGTGTGTAATGTGTCATGGAGTTAAGACCGACCCACTGAGGATACTTAGTACATCAAAAACTATGGAAAAGTTTGATGACTATCTAAGAAAGACGTATTCCGTCAAAGAGCCCAAGCCAAATATTTATGGATTTATGCCTATGCCGACACATACCCTTACCATTAAAGATATTAAAATATACCCCTATGATTGGTACCCATGTTTTGAAAATTCATCAGATCATAGGTCGACTTCTACCTCCAAGTCGAAACTTGAAAATGTTAAAAAGTTACTACCAAAGATAAAGGCTAGGAGTGAAATTATAGAAAAAGAGGACATAGAAAGACAGATGGTGGAAGAGGCTGAAACCATAAAAAATAATGAACAGGCTAGGCTAATGGCGGAGCTGATGTTTTCAAAATTTAATCCATCCAGACCCCCGGGGCATGTTAACAGTATACCTCCGCAGCTTATTGTCAATCCTGGTATTCAAAATAGAATTAAGTTACCTTTCGGGAATGAGAAAAAATGAAACCTAACTTTTTTGTCGTATATATTTTGGGGGAGTTAGAAAATGTCTAACCTACCGACTAGTAGCATACTACCCGAATATGTATATCGCCCAACATGGGTTCGAGAGGAACCCATATGGGGATATCAATCTGAAATTCTATCAGAACAACGATCCGATTCTCGGAGTCTACCTTCGATAGATCATCAGTCGACGGTTGAATCTTCAGCCGATTCTCTCGACACTCACATCTATCAAGACATATATGCATTTATCTGCAAAAATTATGATATGAAGCGCATGTGGACCACCAAAGAGGTGCTCGATACGATCGAACACGTAGCGTCTATTAAAGGTGTAGGTATGTGGATGGAAGTCGACCCTCAATCTATGAACCATAAGCAAAATTTGGCCTACTATCATAATCCTACCAAAAGTTACTCGTCGGACTCTGAATCGGATTCAGAGTATTAGATTCCATTTCTAAACTACGTTTAGAAATTTAAATATATTAGACCCATACGTATTTATTTTGAACGAATATATGGGCTACCCATGGACCCATATCGGCCTTGCCCAATACATCTCTTACTATGGTACCATCTTCGATATACTTATTTTCAAGTTTGATAATAAAACCATCCTTATCTTCCACCTGATATTCCCATAGGTCTTGTGATGGGGCGATGGGTCGACGGAATAGATTTAATAGTATGTCACCATTCCTAGATGTAAGTATACCAGCCTTCTCCCATGGAGTTAATACCTCTGGAAAAGGTGCATAGGCGTCAACGTTACCAAAAAAAGGTGTGGTGTTGATAGGTACATTAGGTCCATATGGTCTATAAAAATCGGCGCTAGTAGGGTCTATCGCTGGTCCTCCAGAAAATAACTTTCTATACCAATAACCTATCATATTCTTAAATCCTGGGCCAGATGTAGAATTCGTATTAGATAACGGGGCATAGCGCTCATTAGTCTCTTTTAGCGTACCTGCCGGTACCGGCACTCCCATTGGTTTACCAGGATAGGGACCTGGTGTGCTCATAGGTCCAGCTACATTAGAACCTCTTATAGGATCTCCATAGTTGACCGGCCACTCTTGAAGAAGGTCGGTACTTTGATTTCGCTGATAATTAAGCACAGGATGACTTTGAGTATCGTTACCACCCCAGCCATTATAATTTGGGGTACCTAGGGTAGGAGTGCTGGTAGGTGTATAGGCAGGTGCATAGCCAGAAGCATAACTCGCTCTACCCTTCCTTGTAACAATGTATGCCACTATAGCCGCTAGAGTAATCGTCCCTGCCAATAGGTATATGTTGACCATACCGATAGGTGCGTAGTACTGGATGGTGCGCAGTACGAGATAGGTAGATATGTAAACGCTACCATATGAAAATATATAATCTCTAGGTTATACTTTTCAATGTACTTTTTAGCTCTACTAAAAAGTAGATGTTATGAATAGTGGTCGGCTACTATTGCTACCCAATGGATCCTAAAAAGATATTGTTTTTTGTTTCGGTAGGTGCTTTCGCCGTCCTATTATTCAAATATTATTGGAAGTTTCAGATGATGTATAATTCTTCCATTTTATCATTTTATACACCAGACTCCTTTCCTGTGACGAACGAGGATGAATATGATCGTCTGGTGGCTATCGGTGACGAGTATACCAAGACAAAGACTGTTATAATTACGGCTTTGGTTAGAGATGTTGCGACTCGAATACCAGATATACAAAAGAAGGTTGAACGAGTAGCAGAGATGTTCAAGGACTACAAGGTGTTGATAGTTGAAAATGATAGCTCAGATGATACTCGTCAGAGATTGTTGGATTGGTCGAAAAGGAACCCCAAGGTAACGGTGTTGGGATGCGGGTATAATGTTGATAAATGTGTTATCCCCAAGTCACCCAAGACCGATGGTCATGGTGTCGATCGACCTCGAATTGAAAAGATGACTAAAATTCGAAATATATACCTTGATGAGATCAAAAAGAATTACTCTGTAGGATGGGACTGGGTGGTAATGTGGGATCTTGACATGGTAGGGTCTGTCTATCTCGATGGTATATCACACACAATGGGGTACCTATCGGAGCATGACGAAGTGTCGGTGGCATGCGCTTATGGTATATATAGATGGGGTGCGTTGACTCTCTTCTATGACACCTATGCACTGTTGCACCTGGATGAAGAATTCCATATAGATATGAAGACAATCCATGACATACGCAAGGGGTGGTGGGAGGCAAAGTATCAGCGAGGGGATCAACCTTTCGAGGTTGACTCTTGCTTCTCTGGTTTTGCCATCTACAGGACTAAAGATATACTAGATGATACTGTAAGGTATGATATGTCACCTCCATCAAATCTAGAGTGTGAACATGTACGTCTCAATAAGAAGATCAAAGGTCGAAAGATAGTCAACCCATCTATGATAAATTTAGTACTACTTAATGACTGAAAAAGTTTTGTCGTATCATGAGTACTATGGACGTCGCGTAGCGCATAGCCTTTTTTGGAGGTACTATGGACTTTCTCCATAACCTTTTCAAGATATACTGAACAAAGTTCAGATTATACCTTTGGTATATACTTCCTAAAAGGCTATGTACGTTGTACATATACTGAACAAAGTTCAGATTATACCTCTGGTATATATATACTGAACAAAGTTCAGATCATACCCGTGGTATATAGTATATAAAAATTGAAATATATGATGCACCTAATATTAGTACATTAGGTCTGCTATCAGATACTAAAGTACGACCCATCATCATGGAGGTTTCTGGTCTTGTCAACTATCTTGTTCAGCTAAATTCTGGGAGGGTTGGATCTTTCTCTCATATAGCCGCTGTTATCCCGCAGAATTACTTTGAAAAAGGAGGTTACGCTAAACAACGAGTCAGATAAGTTAGAAATGTCTGGGATTGCTGGAAGCCATCGATCGATAGGAATTAATACTCAGACGTGTCATGCGGAAGAGGCCGCACTCACCAATCTTATAAATTCGGAAGTAGAGTGTAATAAGATAGATTTAATAGTTATTAGAACCAACAAACACGATCAACTACGAAATTCAAAACCTTGTCGTCGGTGTATATCATTTATGAAAGAATTTATCATCTCGAGCGGCATTGAGATAGATATCATCCACTACTCCACGAGCGAAGGTAAAGTCGAGTCTACCACATTTCAAGACCTGATAGATAGTCCCATACAACACACACCAAAATGTATGCGCAACATACCAAACTATTATTAATTAACACTATGGTGAACCTGACCTATGGTCAGATTTTTTTCTACTTTGGTAGAAAAACGAAATTATAAAGTGGTAAGGTTGGTACCTTATAGTTGACGCTATACCTATACGCGATAAAATATCTACTATGGGAGTACCAAGACTATTCCCATGGATAGTCAACGCCTTTCCCAATGCTATAGTAAGGGTGAAAAGTGGCGATGTTGCCCTGACGGTAAAATACCTATACCTAGATGCTAATGGTTTGTTGCACTCCGCGGCACAACATGTCTTCAACTACGGTGACAAGAAAAGGTTGATGAATCCATATATGGGGTTGAGCTATGAACAAAAAGTGGTAAAGGTGTATCAGGTTTTCTTTGAGTCATTAGTCCTGGTGTCAAGCATGGTCACCCCCACTAAGGTACTGTATATCGCCATTGATGGACCAGCTCCGCTAGCTAAACAGGCCCAACAACGTCAACGTCGATTTGCGGCGGCTCTTAACCCTGTCTTTGATTCTACAGTTATCACCCCCGGAACGTTATTTATGTTCGAATTGACAAAGTACATGAACTACATGATACGAAAGGAGATTAATGGCGGGAAGTGGCGTAATATTACCGTTATCTTTTCTCCACCTACCGTTCCAGGAGAGGGTGAACATAAGATTATGGACTATATTAGGACTTTGAACCACGCAGAGACTAATAACTCCAGTCATTGTATGTTT
>Ga0075359_1000025_pt1 | contig 12368 bp, 13 predicted proteins | sample WestPond_TuleB_D_2_FD_120054 | JGI IMG/M metagenome (GOLD analysis project Ga0075359, IMG submission 120054) | Natural and restored wetland microbial communities from the San Francisco Bay, California, USA, that impact long-term carbon... | ecosystem: Environmental > Terrestrial > Soil >... | reverse complement strand
CTCACCTAAACTGCTCCCAACAATAGATGTAAACACGCTCGTTGGCTTGGCGGATTCAGGTGCAAAATTCATACATAGCAAAGCCCTAAAATACAAACCAAAAGGCATCGATGTCAAAGTCATTAGCAACGCCCATGGCGACTTAAGTCATGCAGGTACACTAATTACTGGTGGATTAATCAGTGAACTCGATGCGGAAATCGCTCATCCAACCCCTGTAACAGAAATCACGGTAGTTGGAAACGGTATATCTGCAAATCCCGAGGTCATCACTGAGATGATTGAGAAAGTCAAAGAAAACTCGCTTTTGCTTGGCATGTCCATGAATACTAACTCAATAATCCTCTACGTGCCCCAGGAGAAAAACATCGATGCCCTCTTCAACCAAATCCACAACATAACTATTAGCAACAAAGAAACCATAGCTATGGCAGTCAAAAAAGACCTTGTCTTCATAAAAACCAGCGGTGTGGGCTTGGAGGAAACGCATGGCATCATCGGAAAAATCAGCGAAGACCTAAGAGTCAACGGCATAAACATCTCAGGCATTCTGACCATCACTTCCAGCATTTTGCTGTTTGTAGATTGGAACGAGAAAGAGAAAGCATTAAAGTTAATTAAAAACTCACTCAACAACGTTAAGGTGGGAAAAGTATGAATGAAGGCAAAACACGCAGACTAAGAAGAATCTTGCAGCAAGATAACCGCACAGTAATCGTGCCCATGGATCACGGTGTTACCGTGGGACCAATCCAAGGCATAACTAACATGCAAACCATAACGGACCAGCTTGTCAAAGGTGGAGTTGATGCAATCCTTGTCCACAAAGGCATCGCCAAACGCGTCAACAATGGAAACACAGGATTAATCGTTATGTTGTCAGGAATGACAAACCTTAGCCCTAATATAAACTCAAAAGTCCAAGTATGTAGCGTTAAGGAAGCCATACGCGTCGGAGCAGATGCAGTCTCAGTGCACGTGAACGTTGGTGCACAAGACGAGGATAAAATGCTCCAGACCCTGGGCAAAGTTGCTGAGGAATGTGAAGCCTTCGGCTTACCCCTCTTAGCAATGATGTACCCGCGTGGACCAAAAATCCCAAACGAACATGAACCCGAAGTTGTAGCTCACGCCGCTAGAATCGGAGCAGAACTCGGCGCTGACATCATTAAAACAAACTACACAGGCAACATCGAAACCTTCAAAGCAGTAATCGAAGGTTGCCCCGTCCCAGTTGTCATCGCGGGTGGACCAAAATGCAAATCTTTACAAGAAGTGCTTCAAACCACAAGTGATGCCTTGAAAGCAGGTGCAGCAGGACTTTCCATTGGGAGAAATGTGTTTCAATGTGACAGTCCAACACAAATAACAAAAGCGCTTTCCGCCATCGTGCATAAAGGTGCATCTGTTGAGCAGGCGCTTAAGATTTTCGGTGAAAAACGTTGAAAGAACTCTGGCTTGAAATCCCCCAAGATGCTTTGCCTCAGGAAAAGGATGGTTTGCTTAGTCTTGCCCATGAAAACGTAGATGTCATTTTGAATGGTGACCAAGCCAGTAACAGTCAGAGAAAAATTGAACTTTTTTTTCTTACCGATTTGACTGCGAAAAGAATTGCTCAGCTAAGAAAAGAGGGCAAAAAAACAGTAATGAGAGTGGTAATTCAGGGTAAAGAAGACGAGAACAGAGCAGCGAAAGCTGCTGAACTTGGTGTTGACTACGTTATCATTAACTGTCAAGATTGGCGGGTAATTCCGCTTGAAAACCTGATAGCTAAAGGTAGAGGAAAAAGTACCCTAATTGCTGAAGTTTCTACTGCTGAGGATGCTAAGGTGGTTTTAGAAGCGCTTGAACTTGGAACAGACGGCGTTTTGCTAAAGACCTCAAACGCAAATGAGTTGGAAAAAACGATTAAAATCGTCAAGAATCAAATGCCAAAAATGGCTTTGATCTCAGCCAAAATCTTATCCATCAAACCCATAGGTTCAGGTGCACGAGTATGCGTTGACACCGTTGATTTGATGGCTCCGGGCGAAGGCATGCTTGTCGGATGCCAATCCGCAGGGTTCTTCCTTGTGGAAGCCGAAGTCAACGAAAACCCCTATGTACAATCCAGACCTTTCCGCGTGAACGCTGGACCAGCATCCCACTACACCCTCACCTCCCTCCAGGGTACACGGTACCTCTCGGAACTTAAAGCTGGGGACGAAGTCTTAATCGTTAGTAGGGAAGGCAAGGTCCGAATAACGAACTTAGGACGATCCAAAATCGAGTTCCGTCCCCTAACCCTTATCGAAGCTCAAGCAGACAAAATCAAAATAAAGACTATTCTTCAAAACGCCGAAACCATTCGCCTTGTCACCCCCAAAGCTTCCAAACCAGTAACCGAACTAAAACCTGGTGATGAAGTTCTCGTTCATTTAGCGGCGAAGGGAGGAAGACACTTCGGTATATCTGTGCCCGACGAAACGGTGATTGAAAAGTGACCTTGAGAATCTGTGTTTCCATATTACCAAAAAACAACGCTGAAGCTCTAGGGCTAATTGAGAAGGCAGAGAACGCCAAAGCAGACCTAATCGAGGTAAGGCTTGATTGTCTTGAGGAGTCCCGGAACCTCAAACACCTCGTCAAGAGTACGAAGTTACCTTTAATTGCCACAAACAAACTCAAAACTGAACATGGATTCTTTTCGGGAACAGAAACCGATCGTCAACGGACACTGCTAAACGCCGCCAAAAGCGGCTTCGAATATGTAGATGTTGACTATTCAAGCTCAAAACGATCTGAAACGGTCGCTAAAATAAAAAACTTGAATGTGAAACCAATTATCTCATACCATAAATTCGACGGCATCCTGACCGTTTCCGCGATGGAAAAAATATTGGACGAACAAATAGCCAGCGAAGCCAGCATCTGCAAAATCGTGCTCACTGCAAAACAAATCGAAGACAACCTACCTATCCTGAGCTTTGTTTCTTTTGCCTCAGCCAAAGCCAAGTTGGTCTGCTTCTGCATGGGCGAACACGGCAAAACCTCAAGGCTCCTCTCACCAGCTTTTGGCGCATACTTCACCTTCGCTTCGCTTGAGCAAGAAAGTGAAACCGCCTCAGGACAGATGAATATAAGTGAAATGAGGACTGCTTACAGTCTATTGGGGATTAAGCATTGACTATAACGGGGAAGACGCGTGTTTGCGGAGTAATCGGCGAACCTATAGAGCACACGCTGAGTCCCCTAATGCATAATGCAGCGTTCGAAACCCTCAGACTTGATTATGTGTTCTTAGCGTTTAGAGTCAAACCTGCACAAGTAGAGAGCGCGGTAAACGGTATGCGAGCGCTAAACATACGTGGCTTAAACATAACGATGCCGCACAAAAGCACAATTATCAAACACCTTGACAGGGTAGATCTTTCAGCCCAAATCGTAAACTCTGTTAACACGGTTCTCAACAAGGAAAACCTATTGTTCGGTTTCAACACAGACGGCGTTGGCGCCCTTAAGGCACTTAAAGAAAACGGTGTCGAACTCAAGGGCAGAAAAGTTCTGTTACTCGGCGCTGGAGGGGCTGCAAGAGCCATAGCTTACACGATGGCTAAGGAAGCAGATGAACTAGCAGTTCTCAACCGAACTGTAAAACAAGCTCAAGCACTCGCGAAATTACTTGAAAAATCTTTTAACAAGAAAATATCTACAGGATCACTTTCGCCAACCGACATCCAGAGCAACCTCAAAGACTCAGACATACTCATCAACGCTACCTCAGTGGGTATGAAACCCAGAGCTGAAGAAAGCCCAGTTCCATTAAAATTGCTCCGCTCTAACCTAGCCGTGATGGATATAGTCTATAATCCGCTTGAAACCAAACTTGCCAAAGACTCTAAGGCGGCAGGTGCCAGAGTGGTGAGTGGGGTAGAGATGTTGATTTATCAGGGAGCAGCTTCGTTTGAACTCTGGACAGGGAAATCAGCGCCAATTGAAGTCATGAGGCAGGCAGCGCTTAACCATTTGCAGAAGGTGTAGACTTTGGTGGGGAAAGCTACAGCTATCTCTCATGGAGCTGCAACCATCGTCAATGCGATTGCTCTAGGAAAGGGTGCAGCTTTTGGAGTTAATTTGTGGACTAAAGCCGAAGTCAAACTAACTAACGAACCAGGGATAATTGAGGCAGAGGTTGTCTCTGATCCCAAAGAAAACACGCTCCTTATAGAAAAAACAGTTACTAGAGTTCTGCAAAGGTTTAGTTTAGAGAAGAGTTTTGGCGCAAAAATCAAGACCAATTCAAACATTCCTATAGCTAAAGGTCTAAAGAGCAGTAGTGCAGCTGCAAACGCCACAGCTCTCGCAGCCACAGCGGCACTGCATAAAAAGCTCGATGACCTGGAGATCGTCAAAATCGGAGTTGAAGCCTCTTTTGATGCCAAAGTAACAGTTACGGGCGCCTTTGATGATTCATGCGCTTCCTACTTTGGCGGTGTAGTAATAACTGATAATCTGAACCGGGAAATAATCAAGCAGTTACCGTTACCTGAAGACTTAACGGTGCTATTTCATGTGCCACCCCAAAAAGCATACACAATCGACTCCAATATAACCAGATTACAAACCGTTAAACCATTAGTCCAAATCGCCTATGAGAAAGCTTTGGAAGGCAAAATCTGGGAAGCGTTAACTCTAAACGGCCTAATTTATTCTTCAGCCCAAAATCTCAACACAACAATCGCAGTTGACGCTTTAGTTGCTGGAGCCTTGGCTGCGGGGCTTTGCGGGAAAGGACCTGCCGTCTCCACAGTGGTTCCAAATGACAAGCTCGATTCAGTTAAGGCTGCCTTACAGAGATACGAGGGCGACATTCTGATGGCGCATTTGAACTGCGAGAAGGCAAAGGTGCTATAACAATGGTAGATGTAATCGTTAAAAAAACTGGAAAACTAAGTGGTCAAGTTTGTGCCTCGCCATCTAAGTCATATACACAGAGAATGGTCATAGCTTCTGCTCTCGCCAATGGCACCTCAAAAATATCAAATCCCCTTTTGTCGGAGGACACAGAAGCCACTCTTAGAGCTGTTAGTGCTCTTGGCGCAAAAGTGAAGGTTGCCGAAGGCTGCTGGTCCGTTGAGGGTACAGTTCCTCTTAAGGGCGCAAAAGAGCCGGTTGATTGCGGTGAATCTGGGGCTACGCTGCGTTTCATGATTCCCGTAGCTGCGTTGGCATCTGGCTCTTCGACGTTGGTGTTTCGAGGATCCTTTGAGAAGCGACCTGTGGAGCCTTTGCTGGCAAGTCTCAGGGAACTTGGTGTTAAAGTAGATTCCGGCAAGCTTGGCGGCAAAGATGCTGTTTTTGTGTCTGGCGGCGGAATTGCTGGGGGCGAGACCTCTATTGCCGGCAACATAAGTTCACAATTTATTTCTGGTTTGATGTTTGCTTGTCCAATGGCTGATGTAGATACGGAAATAATGATTACTTCCCAGTTGGAGTCATCGGATTATGTCAAGATGACTCAGGCTGTTCTTGTCGAGCACGGAGTTAAGGTGCCTGCACACGAAAATCACATTCATATTCCCGCTGGGCAGTTCTACACGCCCTCAAACGGCAGAGTTCCAGGCGATTTTTCGTCAGCCGCTTTCCTCTTAGCTGCAGCAGCAATAACTTCTTCCAAAGTCCAAATAAACAACCTCGACTACCGCATCGTTCAAGGCGACAAAGCAATCATAGGCATCCTAAAGAACATGGGTGTCAACGGGAAAGTCTGCGAAAATAGTATTGAGATTGAAGGTGCAGGCAACTTCCTCAAACCCATAGAAGTTGACGCCAAGAACATTCCAGACCTTGTCCCAGCTATAGCTATTCTATCATGCTACGCAAAGGGTACTTCTCACATTTTTGGTGCTCACAGGCTTAGACTTAAGGAATCCGATCGTCTCGAATCGCTTTACCTTGAATTATCAAAGATGGGTGCACAAATCACCATCAACGACGACGGCTTAATAATAGAAGGCGGTTCACCTTTACACGGTGCAGTTATAAATCCACATAACGATCATCGAATCGCTATGGCATGCACCCTTGCAGGTTTGATTGCAGACGGAGAAACCACAATCCAAAACGCAGAGTGTGTCAGAAAGTCTTATCCGCAGTTCTTTACTCATCTAAAACAGTTAGGAGCTGAATTAATTGGCGGGAAATTCGATAGGTAAAGAACTTAAAGTTACAACGTTTGGCGAAAGCCACGGCAAAGTCATCGGCGTAGTCGTGGATGGTTGCCCAGCAGGCTTGCCACTTTCCGAAGCCGATTTTCAAGAAGAGCTTGATCACAGGGTTCCAGCCGAACCCATGATAGTGTCCGCAAGGGTTGAAAAAGACGAAGCCCGAATCCTCTCAGGTGTCTTCAACGGATTAACCACAGGCGCACCCATCGCTTTGATGGTTGAAAACAAAAAAACCCAATCCAGCGACTACGAAACCACAAAAGACCTGCCAAGACCAGGGCACTCCGATTACCCAGCACGAGTAAGATACGGCGGCTTTAACGATTACCGAGGTGGAGGACGCTTCTCAGGAAGAGTTACAGTCGCCCTGATTATGGCTGGCATAATAGCAAAGAAGCTACTCGGCAGATATGACATTGACGTATTAGCTTACACACGATCGATTAGTAAAATCAAAACTGACAAGAAATTTAGTGCTGCAGAAATACGCAAAAACAAAAATGCGGCTGCAACTAGATGCCCCGACTTGGCCTGCGCCGAGAAGATGGAGGAAGCGATAATCAAAGCGCGAAAAGAAGGCGAGAGCCTTGGCGGCGTCATCGAATGCATTGCGCTTAACATGCCCCCGGGAATTGGAGAACCGCTATTTGATTCGTTGGATGCTGATTTAGCTAAGGCAGTGTTTGCTGTTCCCGCGGTGAAAGGTGTCGAGTTTGGAGCTGGGTTCAGGGCTGCAGAGTTGACTGGTTCACAGAATAACGATTCTTTCCTTCTAAAGAACGGCAAAGTTATCACCTCAACGGAGCATGCAGGCGGCATTTTAGGCGGCTTATCCAGCGGCATGCCCATCATGATTAAAGTAGCAATTAAGCCAACGCCGTCAATTGCTAAAGAACAGAAAACTGTTAACCTCGCCTCGATGGAGAATGCAGCCATAAGCATAAAGGGAAGACACGACCCCTGCGTAGTTCCCAAAGCCGTGCCCGCCATCGAAGCGGCAGTCGCCATAGCCCTAGCCGACCACATGATCCGCGCAGGCTACTTACCGAAAGTCCTCAAGGAGCACTAAATACATGGATGAAATCCCCAAGCTAAGAAAACGAGTAGATACAATCGACGACCAAATCTTGGCTGCTCTTTGTGAACGGGTCAAGGTTTGCAAAGCAATCGGAGAAGCCAAGAAAAAACAGGACAAACCCGTTCGAGATGTCTCCCGGGAGAATGAAGTATATACGAGAATCAGCGAGAAAGCTGCCAAGTTTGGCTTAAGTAGGGGTCAAATTGAAACAGTTTACCGCGAAATAGTTAATATGTGCAGTGCCGTTCAAGAATAAAGAACTCTTAACAGGGAGTCAACAAATGCTCTACGAAATAAACGAGAAAGCCCTCAAACTGGAAAATGAAGGAAAAAAAATAATTCGTTTAAACCTCGGCGACCCAGACATAGCTACGCCTCCAGAAATAGTGGAAGCCGCCTATACTTCGATGAAGGCAGGCAAAACCAAGTATTCCTCCTCATACGGCGAGCTCAAGCTACGACAGAAAATTGCTGAGGAACACGGAGTTGAAGCAGAAAACGTAGTGATTACACCTGGTTCAAAATGGGCCATTTTCGCTACGATGTTTTTGATGCTAAAAAACGGCGGTAACGTAATCATCCCCACGCCATACTGGACAGCTTACGACTTAATCGCAAAGAGCTTCGGCGCTAAAACCAAGCTATTGCGCACCGAAATGGAAAATGGTTGGAAAATTGACCTCGCCGAGCTTGAATGTTTGATTGACAAAGAAACAAAGATGATTATTCTCAATAACCCAAACAACCCTACAAGCAAAGTCATAGACGCAAAAACCTTAGACGGTATTGTCGAATTGGCCAACAAGAAAGGCGTCACCATTCTCTCCGATGAAGTTTATGGGGCAATAAGCTTTGTGAAAACCAAAAGCATCCTCGACTATGAAGGCGAATGCAAACACATCCTCTCCAATGGTTTCTCAAAGACCTTCAGCATGACAGGTTGGCGCATCGGCTACCTGGTAGCGAACAAGATGTTCATCGACAACGTAACTAAACTCAACCAGATCACAATCAACAACATACCTGTCTTCATCCAAGACGCTGCACTCAAAGGCCTAGAGCTTCACAAACAGATAGCGTCTGCCATTAAAGCTAAGTACCAACGGCGTGCAGATCTAGCAAGCACCAAACTTTCAGCGGCAGGTTTCAAATTTACTAAGCCTGAAGCGCCCTTCTACGTTTTTCCCAAGCTATCGGGTTTAGACGGCGACAAATTTACTTTAGACCTATTAGACAAAGGGGTAGCGGTGGCTCCCGGCTCATCTTTCGGAGACTATCGCGAACATTTCCGTATCAGTTTGACAGTTCCAGACGACCAAATAGAAGAAGGTCTAGATAGAATCTGCGAGGCGGCTCAATGAGGATTGCCGTAATCGGCGCAGGGAAAATGGGCGTTTGGTTCGCCAAGTTTTTTCTCTCCAAAGATTACGATGTGGTATTAGCAGATAGAAAAAAAAACAAGCTTGTAGAACTTGGCGAGTTACCTATTGATTTAACCACAAACTTCCAAGAAGCCGTTTCTGACGCTGACCAAATTTACCTGTGTGTATCTATAAACGCTATCGAAGAAATAGCCAAAACCATTGGTCCTGTCTTGCATGAGGGACAAGTGGTCATGGATATTGCCTCAATCAAGGAAGCTCCCGTTAAGACAATGCATCAGTACATCAAAGGTGCCACCGTCTTGGGTACGCACCCGGTTTTTGGACCAGGAAGCAATGGTGTCAAACACAAAGCCTATGTTCTGACTCCAACTAACCCTGAAGAGCAAAAGTTTGCCGAAGAGTTCAAAGCATGGCTGAAAAAAGAAGAAGCCCACGTTTTCGTAATGACGCCTAAGAAACATGATGAACTCATGTCAGTTGTGTTGGGGTTACCACACTTCTTAGGACTAGTTGCTTGCGAAACCTTGCTGGAGCAGAAGAATTTATCTGAAACCAAAAAAGTGGCAGGTACAACCTACAGGATGTTGTTCACGTTGGCAGAAGCTACGGCGCTAGAAACCCCAGACCTTTACGCGGCAGTGCAGACTAACCTACAAGAACTGGGCAAAATCGAGGACATATTCATGACCAAGGCCCAAGAACTGCTCACCCTGATAAAAAACAAAGACCAAAAAGCAATCGTCGAACGCATGGAACAACTAAAGAAGAAATTGGTATCTGTTGATGGTGACTTCGCCAAAAGCTACGATGTCATGTACAGGATGCTTCAATCCACCGAAGAGTAGGTAGCGATGACTAGAACTTTGCTTATCAACTGTTACCTGAACAGCACAAAAATCAGTAACTTACAAACCGTTTTGAATAATTATACTAACTGCAAAGTCGTCAGCTTCGAGAACATCCAGTTGGGTTACCAACTTGAGGGCTTCGATGCGGTGGTTATAAGTGGGTCGGAAGCCCGAATAGTTAACGCCTCAGACAGGGCGAAATACGAGAACGTTTTGAGATTAATTGAAACGTGCAACTTGCCTATTCTTGGCATTTGCTTTGGACACCAACTGCTTTGTTCAACATTCGGCGCCAAAACAGGTACCCTGCCTCAACCAGTGATTGACAAGTTCGAAAAGATCAATGTGGTCCAAACCGGCGAAATATTTTCTAGGTTTAAAGGAGAACAAAAAATACCCTTATCAGAATATCACAACGATTATGTCTTAAGAGAAAGCCTCGAGAGTGCAGGCTTCAAGTTATTGGCTGATTCACCTTCATGTGAAGTAGAAGCAGTCAAACACATAACTAATCTCTTTTACGGCGTACAATTCCACCCTGAACGCATCATAATAGAAAACGAGACACATCCTGAAGGACACAAAGTCATAGAGAACTTTTTCGTTCACGTAGTTAAAAGATTTGGTTAGTCAGAAATGAGGCTCTAAAACATGGCACCTAAGAAAACCTGTGAAAAATGCGGATCAGATCTTGAATGGCACGAACAACATATGGTTTTTTGGAATAAACATCTCAAAAAAGGCTACATAAAATGGCTAGTAATCGGCTCCTCCCAGTTTGGCACACGCAAGGATTTTCCACAATACACTGGAAAAAAACTATGCCAATCCTGTGCCTATGAATTATTCAACTTCGGTGCAGTTTGTCCAGAGTGCGGCAAGAGAGGAATCCACAAATGCACCCCTGATTCAGACAAAAAACTCTGCTCTAAATGCGCTTTTTCATCAAAGACTGAGATAGAACATGAAAAAGATAGTGGAACAAATATCATGGGGCTCATCACCGGTAACTCAGCAATGGATAATTCATCAATGGAACGTTGGGTATGTGCAAAAAAGTTTGACATTAACAATCAACTAAGTTTTGCTGAAAATTGCTCAAGTTACATAACACTGTCAGAGTATGACAAAAAACGCGTCAGCGGAGAAATCGGCAGTGAGTCTGAGCCAGTCGAGGCTGTAGTTGACTTCTCTTCGCTGAATGCTTTGCTGACCAAGACTGGGCTGATAATGTCTGCTTTTAACTGCCCCAAATGTAGCGGCATGGTCGATATTCCCGAAAACGGGAAAGTTCTAATCTGCAAACATTGTGGCTCCCCGATAAAACCAGTTGACATACTTGAAAGAATTAAATCGCTAACACAATAAACCTACTTTGTTAAAAAGGCGTAACAGCTTTGGGGTACGAGCCCAAGATTTTAACAAAAATTGCGTATTTCTCCAATGCTTTAAGGGCTTCTGCGCATTTCCGTTCAGTTCGGTGCCCTTCAAAATCCAAGTAAAAATTGTATTCCCACGCAGTCTTCTTGGTGGGTCGCGATTCGATTCTGGTCAGGTTGATTTTTCTTTTAGCAAATTCTCCCAATGCACCGTAGAGTGAGCCGGGTTCATGTTTAGCTGAGAAGATTATGCTAGTTTTGTCTTTGCCTGTTGGCGTAGAGTCTTGCTGGGATAGTACGAAGAAGCGGGTATAGTTTTCTTTGTTATCAGCTATATCACGTGCGAGAATTTGCATGCCATAGATTTCTGCGGCTCGCTCGCTTGCGATGGCTGCGGCATTTGTGATTTTTTGTTCTTTTATAATTTTAACGCTGCCTGCTGTGTCGTAGGCTGGGACGATTTCCCACTTTGCCTTCTCCAAGTAACTGCGACATTGTGCCAGCGCTTGGGGATGCGAGTAAACGGCTTTGATTTGACTCATAGCTGTGCCAGGGTTCACAATTAAGCAATGCGCTATTCTAACTATGACTTCTCCGCAGACTTTCAGGTCATAATTGAAGAATAGATCGTAGTTTTGGTTGATGCTGCCTTCAAGCGAGTTCTCCACTGGCACTGCGCCAGCTACAACCTCGCCAAGTTTCACCGCTTCGAAGACGTCGCGGAAGTCTTTGCAGGGTTTAGTTTGTTCTTTTGAGCCGAAGAACTGGTAGACTGCAGATTCGCTGTATGCGCCGGGTTCGCCTTGGAAGGCTACGGTTTTCACTTTTTGTTTCCCTGCTTGTTGTGGTTCTTTAGCAGGAGCTTGTTTATACCATTTATCATTGCTTCTACGCTCGCCATAACGATGTCTTCTCTGGCCGCTCGAGCGGAGACGATGTTGCCTTTTTCATCTTCAACTTTTATGACTACTTCAGCCACTGCATTTGAGCCGCCTGTTATAGCTTCGAGTCGGTATTCGCTGAGTCTGATGTTTTCGATGTTGCTGGTTAGTTTTTGGATTGCTTTTAGTACTGCATCTACTGGTCCAACGCCTGTTTCTGCTGCAACGTATTCTTTGCCATTCAAGACCAGACGCACGGAAGCGGTGGGAATAACTTTGATGCCTGTAACCACTGCCATATCGCAGAGGTCAACGATTTTTTCTTCCCCAATCACTTCACCCATGACGGCTGATGTTAACGCTATCAAGTCTGCGTCGGTCACCATTTTGCCTTTGTCGCCTAAATCTTTGACTCTTTGAACGATTTCTTTGATTTGATCTTCTGTTGGGTGGATGCCGATTTCTTCGAGTTCAGCTTTGATACCTCGGGTTCCGGCTAGTTTGCCCGCCACAAGCTTCCTTGTGCGACCGACTAATTCGGGGTTTATGGGTTCGAAGGTTAAGGGTTTCTCAGTTACTCCACGTGTATGG
>Ga0075359_1000024_pt1 | contig 12581 bp, 14 predicted proteins | sample WestPond_TuleB_D_2_FD_120054 | JGI IMG/M metagenome (GOLD analysis project Ga0075359, IMG submission 120054) | Natural and restored wetland microbial communities from the San Francisco Bay, California, USA, that impact long-term carbon... | ecosystem: Environmental > Terrestrial > Soil >... | reverse complement strand
TTAATCTAAGTGGTATTAATGTGGAAGATGTATCCGCTTTGGGTGGAGTTCATACCCTCAATCTGAGTTGTACTAAGGTGACCGACGTATCCACATTGGGCAACGTCCATACCCTTAATCTAAATAATACTAAAGTTACCGACGTATCCGCCTTGGGCAACGTCCATACCCTTGATCTAAGTTTTACTAAGGTGACCGATGTATCTACCCTAGGTGGAGTCCATACCCTTAATCTAAGTAGTACTAAAGTGACTGACGTATCTGCCCTGGGGAACGTTCATACTCTTGATCTAAGTTTTACTAAGGTGACCAATACCTCTGGCATATCTACCCTAGGTGGAGTTCATACCCTTAATCTAAGTAGTACTAAAGTGACTGACGTATCTGCCCTGAGTAAAGTCCATACCCTTGATCTAAGTTATACTAATGTAAATGACGTGTCCGCCCTGGGTGGAGTCCATACCCTTGATCTAAGTGGTACTAATGTGTCTGACGTGTCCGCCCTAGGTGGAGTCCATAGCATTGATCTAAGTTGGACTAAGGTGTCCGACGTATCTGCCCTGGGTAAAGTTCATACTCTTGATCTAAGTGGTACTAATGTGAAAGATTTTAGTGCATTGGGTAGGGTTTTCAATCTCAATCTTAGTACATAGGACTGAAAAGATAGTAGCGTAGCTACGTATCAATTTAGAGCTATGATCGATATCGATATTATATGACTTTTAGTCAAACTTTAGCTATGCTAAAGTTTATTACCTTTGGTAAAACTTTATGTATATAAAGTTTATGACTCTTAATCTACCCACATTGATGGTATTCGGTGTCGTGTAATAGAAGATGAATACGTTGTCCAAAGTACTACTAGTAGTACTTATGAACTTGGGTTGACAGATAACCTTAAAAAAATCATAATTTCAAAACTTATAGTTCTGAACCGAAAATTGCTGTGTAGCTATAGCCGGTTGTAACTGACAAAAAAAATAATACCTTATCGTATCTACTCTAGTAGTAGATACCACTGGTGATACAAAATGACCAAGGTGATAAAGATAGATGGCAGGAGATGCCCAGATGACTTTACCAAACCTGAGCTGGTTAAGATAGCTGTAGACACCTTTGGGTTAGTCAAGACTACCATGACCAAATCCACCAAAGCCGATATATGTCAAGCTATAGTGAAGGCAGCCAAACCTTCACAAAAGACGATTATACGTAAACCTAAGGCTAAGGTTACTACTCCTAAAAAAGTTACTAACCCCAAGATCATAAAGAAGCCTGTTAAGAAAGTAACCCCTACCAAGGTTATAAGTAAACCTAAATCTTCCAAGCCAGAGTCAACTACTACTAAACCTACTAAACCTACTAAACCTACTAAACCAACCAAGGTTGCCGTAACACCATTTATAGTCCCAAAGTCACCTACCCCAAAGGTTCACCCACCTAAGATTTCGGCTAAAAAATCATGCATAGAACAAAGTAAGATACCCCTCAAAGAACACCAAGTACGTGTAGTCGACCATATGCGTAAGCATAGGGGACTTATCGTATGTCATGCTGTAGGTAGTGGTAAGACCCTATCTGCTGTAACCGCATCGAGATGTTACCTTGAAGATTATCCTGACGGTGAGGTCATCATAGTAACACCGGTATCATTGCAAGAGAATATGAAGAAGGAGATGAGAGCATATGGGTTCGACCCTGATAAAGATCGTAGGTACACTTTCTATACCTTGCAGAAGTTTGCCAAGGAGTATGCATCCAAGCCATGTAGCTCCAAAGCTATGCTTATTATAGATGAAGCTCATGAACTACGAACCGAGATCAAAGAGGGTAAGAGAAAGATGATGGAAAATACCAAATCACCTCCTGTGGCTAGGGCTAATGTCGCTGTTAAATGTGCCGGTGTGGTGAGGAAGGTCATGCTTCTTACCGCAACATCCGTCTATAACAATTCATACGACATTGCTAATTTGGTAGCTATGGCTAAAGGTATTACTCCCCCATCCAAGAAAGAGTTTGAAAAAATTCTTGCCGACCCATCTCGATTTAACTCCTTCTTTAGCTGTGTGTTAAGTTTCTATGATGTACCCAAGGATACAAACTATCCAACCTATGATGAAAAGTGGGTGGAGATTGAGATGACACCAACATATTACAAGGACTATCATGATGTGGAACAACGCAACTCTCATCTTTTTAGTGATAAGAATCCATGGAGATTTTTGACAGGTGTGAGGCAAGCATCTAATGCTCTGACAGAATGTATGAAGTGTCAATGGGTACATAACCAAGCCAAGAAGGGTAAGAAGATGGTTATATATTCTGCCTTTATCACCTTTGGCGTTAGAAAGATTCAAGAATTTCTAAAAGAAGATGGTATAGAGTATGTGGAGATTACAGGATCTATGGCAAAGAAGAAAAGAGATGAAGTTGTTAAGAGTTTTAATGCCGATAAAGTTAATATACTCTTTATTACCAAGGCTGGAGGTCAAGGTCTCGATCTCAAGGGAGTAAGAGATGTGATTATATTCGAAAGTGCATGGAATCGTCCAAATGAAGAACAGGTGATCGGAAGAGCGGTTAGATATAAATCTCATAACCACCTACCAGTGGCAGAGAGACATGTCGATATATATCATCTTCTTATAGTCAAACCACCCATGGGAACATCTGGTAGGACTAAGCTCGATCGTTATGAATCTGCTGATATAATGCTCAAGAGAAAGATTGAGGAGAAAGATATAGATGCTAGAATGTTTCTAAAAAGATTATATCCATTGTCCATAGAACAGGTGAAATGTTAAGGTCCGGAGGGTTAAACTTTATGTATATAAAGTTTATTAGAAATTTTCTAATTAATGAGGTCCGCGAACTCTATATTCTTTGGTTATCTCCTCAAAAGCCGCTATACCTTGCAAAAATGCCAAAGATGGATTCTCTCCAAATAGAGTAACAAATCCATCGAGATCCATGGCGAGACGAGGGTATGGAGGGGTGGACTTTAGTAGATCACCAATTCGCACCTCATGCTCCATGAGAGATTGGAGTTCATCCAATTCTTCATCTTCATACTCACCGTCATAAGTCATGAGCACACAATTGCCATACTTACACACATCCGGCTTTGTGGATTCCCCATCTACCAAAATGTGCACATCATCTGAACCTCCATCCACGAGAAAAGAATGTAGAGTCAAACCAACGATAAAATCGTCCACATCTCTAACATTGACTTCGTAGGTATGCGAGAGTCCATCGCTATCCATATAATTCAAATGAGATTCGATGGTAACCTCTAGAGTAACGGTCTCCATTTTAAAAAACGGCGAAACTAGATTTACTAGACGATCTACAATTTCAATTTTCTTGTATCAAAAAGTATTTGATGCGGCGTCAAAACATTCAAAATATACCTTTGGTATATATAGTTACTACTAGTGGTAGTATATACTATCATATTATCTTCGGATGGCGTACTATGATAATATAGAACGATCTACTATCACCAATAGGTACTATAGGAGGGAGGTATATTGCGATGATAGGATACAGATATTTGAGATGAATATTCTACCTTTGCAAGAGATTGGTAATGAGGTACATCCTCATACCACCCAATTTTTTAGGATAGAGTCTGGTCACGGATTGGCTATCCTAGAGGGTGACACAGATAAGATACTTACCGATGGTATAGCATTAGTAGTCCCCGCGGGTACTTATCACAACATAATAAATACATCAAAAAAAGAATCTCTTAAACTCTATACCATCTACTCTCCACCAAACCATCCACCAGGAACTATGCAAAAAACCAAACCCAAATCTGAGTAAATTATCTATGGATACCGCTAAGCAATTATATATAAATAAAGCTCTCATCATACTCTAGTGATGAAAGCAGTGTCGATAGGTAAGAATAGAGTTATTATAGGTGGTGTCAGCACCCAAGGGTCAACCACTATAATGGCTCGTGGAGGAGCGGTAGGCGAAAAAAAGAGGGCTTATCATTCTGACCAAGGATCGAAGGCGCTCCCTGGGGGAGAGTACCCCCAAACAAATCCTATTATAGGTGAAAATGGAATTCAAGCTGATACTACTATTAGATTTAAGGATTCCAACGTCGACTCTCTATCTTCGGATATAGATCAGATCGATCAAGGTATCTTTATTGGAAATGTTAATGCAGCTTCTAGCAACCTAGAGTTGAACGCGCATGGTATCACCCATATTATTAACGCGACCGCAGAGATACCAAACTATTATCCGGATGACTACCATTATATCAAACTAGGTCTCCATGATCGATCTCACACCGAGGATCTTATAGAGGTTCTAGAACCATCATATCGATATATAGAGGCGGTCAAAAAGTACAATAAGAAGATTAATATTTTGGTCCATTGTCATGCAGGTGTGTCTCGATCTGCATCCATAGTAATATATTATCTGATGAGGTCCAAAGGTATGACCTATGATGTAGCATTAGCGTACGTAAGATCTTTTCGGCCTATAGTCAACCCCAATCCATGGTACGAGAAGCAGTTGCGTGACATAGGTAGTATATCCGATAAACTAAAAACAAAGAAAGTCTAGAGGTACTATGGACTTCGTCCATACACCCCCACTAATTGGTGTGGTCCGTATAATCTTTTTACATTACAACATCGATCAAATTGGTTTATAATAGATAAATATTATAGTTGTAATAATAGTTACAAACTGCTATATGGATCAACGTACTCATCAGAAGCAAAGAGCGCGGGCTGATGGGCGTGGAAAAGGTGGGAAAGGGCTAGGAAAAGGTGGCGCTAAACGCCATTATATTTACAATATGATGACAACTCAAATTACAACTAAACTCTCGTCAGAATTAAATAGAGAAATAACTCGAGATATTGTTGATGAATGTGTAAAAAATACTGCACAAATAATCTTTGACGATGGTTCGTTTCAAAATCAAATGAAAATAATCCAAGTGTTATATGAAATTTATATACCGTTAGATGATTAATTAATGTGATCTCGTAGTAACATTTTTCACTATATATACCAGAGGTATAATCTGAACTTTGTTCAGTATGCATAGTGAAAAGGGGTTTGAATCTACTACGCCCCAAATGTGGTGTTTTTCAATATCAGTCTGAGTCGACGACTAAGATTAACCGTTCCATTTGATATCTCAGTGTACCTAATTCTTTTGATGCATAGGGTCTTATAATTTTTAGGAGGTGTGTCAGGGTTTTGGCCAACAGTGATATCACGTCTTCTAATAAATTCATCTTCTCTAAGAACCATATTTTTAGGTAGTCTCGCTACTATGCATAGATAGACGGGTTGATCCGTATGACCATTAACATACACTATAGGTTGGTCGGTACCAGAGGTGAAACTTTCAATCTGTGAAGTAGTTAGATCGCACATACCATACGTCTCTTCCCATAGCTCGCGTCTAATGGTACCCCAAATATTGCAATCATTGTAATTATAGCGACCACCAGGATCTGTATATTCTATGGTGCCACCTTGCATCTCGCCTACAGTCCATATCCCAACATCATCAAAAAACAAGATACCACCACCGGTGAAATGATATCCTGTTTTTGGGTCAACCCAGTAATCTTTTTTCTGATACCTTGGTTTGATAAAGGTAGCCATACGAAGTTTTCACGAGTACTAGTAAGAACTTTTACCGGTGCAATTACTTTTACCGGTGCAATTACTATCACATATCAAGCCATGCAATTTCACTTTTCCTGTATGGGTGATGCTACGCTACATACTTTTTGTTTGGAAAAGATATTCATATCATCATACGTATAATAACATACGTATTGATATCTACTCAATCATCAAGTAGAGATTTTCTAGAAGGGATGGTCTCTATATAGGTCTTTTGTTCAGATGCTCCAGGAATATAGTCTGGGATGCCTGACTTGCGCCTCTCCTTGTTGTAGTTATCTATCCAATCAACATCATAGGTCGGATGTTTAGAGTCAAGGTTGGCCAATACCTTTCGAGTATCGACCAATTTACCTTCCAACGTTTGGACTTGATTTTTCAACATGGCTATATTTTCCCTCAACCTCAACCATGTCACCCTCTTCATGGTGTAATAGTCGATATGATCCGTATCATCGTTATAGTCTTTTGAATTCTTAACCTCATTCTCCCTCTCCTTGAGCTCTCTTTGAATACGAGCTCTTTCAATTTCCTGTTCCTTGACGGCCTCCTCCTTTACCCTATCTTTTTCCGTGGCATCAACATTGACATCTACATTTTCCTGAACAAATGCGTCATCCTCTGTAATAGGCAACCACTCTCCAACCGGAGATATCTTAATCTTATTCTTGGAGTCTTGCTCTCGTATGATAGAGGCAGCCTTATTTTTGCACTGATCAACATCAGACCAATTACCTCTCATTTTCATAAAACCATATGCAAACTTACCAGATTTGAGTTTCTTTGGCTCCTTGAACAACATCATAGATATCAATCCATAGCTTTGTTGAGGAATGGGGATATCCTTATTAGATCTCACAACCTCTGGGAAGGTAGACATCTGGGTGTCAACAGCCTTCTTTGCCTCTCCACCAGAGAGGGGTGGATATGTAGGGTCAAACCACGCAGGGGTGCTAGTCGACATATTGTGATAGGGATAAAATATTATCACACTAAGGATGATAGGCAGGTCTTTAAGTATTTCAGTGGAGATGATTTAATGCATAGCATTAACTTTTCCTCGCTACCTCTAAAAAGGCTATGTCACGGAGTGCCATAGTACCTCTAAAAAGGCTATGTCACGAAGTCCATAGCATAGTGGAATGGATTATGAGGTGTGAAAAAACGATATACTAGTTACAAGATGTAATGTAGTATTTGAGTTTCGACTCGTGATCGCTGATGAACCAACACACCGAAGATGAGATAGATGTAGAAAATATAGAACCTACCCTTTATGAATCGAGCTCTGCAGATATAGGGGGACATAGTAGCAGAGCGATAGATTTAACCGCAGATGAGATTTTTATAGATGGTGTGAAAAGAATGTTTATTCAAGATTCTGTATTTATGATTCAAGTTTTAAACTCTGAAAAATCAACCTTAATAGCGATCTCAAGAAATACCCTACTAGATGAAGCTTCAGATATAGATGAAATTATTTCATTAAATTTGAGAGATAAGAAACAACGAAGTGGGTTTGTTAAGTTTTTGAAGGGTGTTGTAGAGATGATGGAAAAAGATAAATAAACGGATTTATCTACTCTAGTAGTAGCTATGGTACTGATATATAGCGTTAACTTTCCTCACCATTGCGAGGAAAAATTTCGTGATTAATCCCCTGTCGGAAGATGTTAAAAAATATATTTGGTATATATACTTGGCGCTCTGCGACAGATACCTCTGGTATATACTTGGCGCTCTGCATAGGTTATACCTTTAGGGTGAGAGATAGGCACATGCCAAGATTCTACCAATCTGATTCTTTAGATATACCTGAGTACATCGGACCATCACATAAGATAAAAATATATGGATTTGCCATTCTAAGTATAATATTTATGATAGGAGCTATTACATCCATTATAGCATTTTCAATCTACCGGGGTTCGATACTAAATTTCGAGAATCAGGTGATGAATAGAAGATGCAATGTTACGAGTTGTTCACCAGTTAATGGAAAAAGTATGTATAATATTACATTCTCGTATGGAAGGTACATAACATCGGAGATAGTTTTCAACTCTAGTATATGCGGTACTAGTAATACTAGAGGTACTAACATCACCGTAGATTGCTTCATATCTTTGATAAATTCTCAATTGAGTTTAGATATGATCCGCCCACCAGACGATATCATAACACTTTATCATATATCAATCATGGCTATACCCGGATGTATTATAGCGTTCATTATATGCATGATTACGATATTCACAATTCACAAGAAACTTCAAGAATTTATGACTTACTAATTTAGTAGCGGTGGTATATAAAATACTATACGATGAGTTTTCGAGTGATAAAAGATGTTCGTGTAGACACTATACGGGCAGATCAATCAACCATCCTACCTATTATAGAAGGACCAAATCTACCATTTAATCTTATAAATGGTACCGGTGGAGGACTGTTATATAATAAATTTACTCGGTTCGTCTATTACAATAATGGAAGTCAATGGCTTCCGCTATCAGGTGGAGGTGGCGGAGGAAATAGCCAAACATATTCTATGATTAAAAACGGAGCTCTAAATATCCCAACAAGTACACCTACCATATTGACGAACTGGAGCTTGGCACCTATACCTTATCATGACGACACTGGTTCGTGGAATCCAGGTACCGGAGTATTCACCGCCGCTATACCGGAGACCGTGGGTATAGATGCATGCATCACATGGGCCGCCAATTTTAGCACATATGGAAAACGAACCCTTGAAATTATATATAAACCATCCGCTGGGGTACCTGTAGTGGCAAAATCTGCTATCACTCAACCAGATCCTAATGTGGCTATAGAGACTACTCAAGAGGCATGCATCGTTTTGAAGCTAAACGCCGGAGATCAAGCATGGGTACAGGTGACCCAGGATTCTGGCGTAACCATACCCGTAGTCGCAGGGACGGGTACGAGTTTATGCGGATCTAGAGTGACTCTGTAATAAAGTTTTGTCATTTTCTACTTTCCAAGTAGAAAGATTATAGATTGGAAAAATGAATATATACGTATATTTTATAGAAGATATTCGGTCTGAACTTGGATACTATATCGATATATTCTTAGATAACAGAATATGTTGAGTCAGGTAATCGCCAAGGGTAGTTATGCGTCTATGGAGTGGGTAGCCTATGAGAGAATATCCAACTCTAGCGACACTAATAATGTAGCATCTACGTGGTCATTGATGAATGTAGTACTCGATATCCCCTCGGACGTATCGAGTAAGGTGGCATGGGTACCAGAAGGTAGGTGGGTGTTTATAGTAGGATATGAAAATACTACTGATGATACAAGTATAGGATGTGAGGTTATTGGCAAGTTGGTAGATGGCAAGTATGTCTCTATCACCAAGGCGCTGAACATACCCCTTAGAACTTTATGCCCGATCATCTATTGGGATCTAGTTAGAATTATGGAAAAACGCCAACGTGAAGCGCACGCACTAGTAGAATTTCAATAGACCGAAGGTAGACCGACCTACAGGCGGGTGTTAAGTTTCCTTTGCCCATAGCCTTGTTAAAGGTAACAAAGGAAATGTTATGTTACGTTTACATTATCCCATCTTCAAAAGGCCACATGGTCTGACCATAGTCGCATAGATCGCTAAACTCTGTCTGCCAACAACCGTTAAGAGGTTGGCGTATATCGCTCACCACACCATAGTAGATGTCGGTGTATGGCTTAAGGTATTGAAAGTTGGGGTATAAGTTACCACCTAGCCATGGGTTAGGATCTTCTTTTAGGTATGTGCCAAGGGTCACACCTTGATGTAGGTATCCCTTGTATTTTTCGGTGGAGTGTGGTGGTACCACAAGCTCACCATCGTTGATAGATAGAGGTAGGTAGCTAAGGTTATGAACTCTCAAGAAAGCGCTACCCCCTAGAGCATTACCATTAACGGTACTCATACGAAGCACATCGGTGGTACCTATAAATCTGGTGGTGATCATACCTATATGCAAACTTTTGATTCGCTCCAACTTATCGGTAGTGATAGCGTAGTCGAGAAAGTGTATCTTAGTGGTGAACTTAGGGTGGTATAGGTATATTTTCAACACACCTCCACCTCCTAGAAAATCTCTAACTTGGTCGGATGTTAACCCCTTTGTTTTAAGAGGTTTTATCATATCCACCATATTTATGGTGTCGCCTGTGGGTAACTTAACATCTATGGATATAGAATGTGATGGGAAGTAGTTGTGAATAAAAAAGTTAGTAGGTGGATCTCGTTCTTTACGTATATTCGCACTTGGTGAAGAAGGTGAAAATTTTGATCTATGACCTTTATTAAGAAACACTACATAGACTATGGATGCGGCCGCTATAGCGGCCATACCTACCAAGACATAGATCTGAGAAACCATGATCACTCGAACGTAGTCCGAGCACTACTATAATTTGCGAATATAATCTAAGATTATATATGGCACCTATCGACTTTGAAACTTTAGCATAGCTAAAGTTTATATACTTTATCGACCTCAGTCAAAAGTTATGGTATATAAACTTTATATACATAAAGTTTTACCAAAGGTATATAAACTTTATCCATCTCATACCTCTGTCTAATCGCGCAAAACATATACATCATAAGTCCCTATTTTTTTCGTGCTAATCTTAGATCAGTTTTTAAGATTTTTAATTTTTTGTGTACCATCAAGCATTCAATATCCCTAACATGAGTATCTGTAATATCTAACTTTTCGAGATTGGGACATTCACTTAGAATATTAATATTTGATATAAAAGTTTTAGATATATTGAGCTTCCTAATATTTTTAGGTAGGTGATCTATGGTTCGAAGTTGCGAACATTTTGATAAAGATAAAACTTCCAACTCGTCACATCCTTTTAGGAAATTAACATCTGTGATATCTGTTGAGATTAGATATAGTTTCCTCAACTTATTAAAGGCGCTTTCCAACGGAAGTGGGCCCCGAGCTTCGCTTGGAAGTTCTATAGATTCCATTCCACAACTATCAATCTTCAAAATTCTTAATGATGTTATCTCACTTACTATTTCTAAATCTTGGACATGTAAAGCTTGAAGGTTCAAATCATACAACTTTTTACACCCTTTCAATGGTCCTATCTTTTTCAAATTATTATTACCATCTAATAAAAGGACCTCAATGTTACCTCCACTTAGCGGAGATAGATCTCTAATAGGTGTAGCACCTAAGTTTAATTTTCTTACATGGCCCAACCCACTTATGTCCGTTACTAGAGTACGAAAAAGATCTAGAGTGTGAAGCATCTTACATCTTCTTAATACGGAGACATCTGATACATTAGTCCCATCTATATCTAGATGTGTAAGCGATTCACATTCTGCCAGAGGTGATATATCTTTCACTCTCGTGTAAGATAGATTAAGCGTACTTAGGTAGCGATGATCCCAGAGAGGTGATATAGATGTGATGCGGGTACACATCAGATTTAGAACTTTAGTTTGAACGTTAGTTAATCCATCTATATTTGACAGTATAGCTGTTCCTGGTAGTTGTAAATCCAAAGGTGGATAAGATGGATCTCTATGTTTAAGAAAAGATAGATCCGAAAATCCAGATCCGTGGAGTATTAAGGTTTCTAATTTTCTAATCTCGCTTATCGGTCTCAGGTCTACCCCCTGGGGGATACTCCCCTGGTCCCCGACCGGAGTACTACCACTACTAAAATCTAGATAACTTAAATTTTTACATTCTTTTAAAGGAGTTAGATCGATACCTCCAAAATCAAAGCTAAAATATATCGTCGTCAACGACCTAAGTTCTTTCAATGGGTGCATATATATCACTCTAGTTGAACCGAAACTTAAAGTTTTCAAAGCATTGAGATTCTTTAATATCTTGAAACTGTTCAATTGAACTGAATAATAGATAGAAAGGGTTTCTACGTTAGAAAACATTGGAATGTATTTTCTACATCGCTTTGAATCTATTACAACATTAGTAAAACTTTTTACCCATCTTCGGTAAATATCTTTATATGTTACACATTCTCTAATTTTCACACTCCTTGGAAGAATGTTATACATATATCTATTCACCTGAGAAAACCTACCCAAAACGTTAAAGTTCAGATGGAGTTCATCAAACATCTCCACAGGAAGATCGAGAATCGACGTTTCGATAACTGTATCCATCAGGTATTAAGATGGGCGGGTTATAAATTAACATTAAGGGTATATATTTCAATTTTCACGAGTAATAATATACTGAAGTTGGATTTTTCTTGGATGACTAGTGGTAGCCTTTGGATGGATAGTCTCAGATTAGATTAAGGGTGTGAACGTTACCCAAGGCAGATATGCCAGACACTTCAGTATAACTTAGATTAAGAGTATGGACTCCACCCAAGGCAGATACGTCGGACACTTCAGTATAACTTAGATCGAGGGTATAAACTTTACCCAAGGCGGATACGTCGGACACTTTAGTACCACGTAGATTAAGGATATGGACTCCGCCCAAGGCGGATATACCAGAGGTATCAGTCACATTAGTATATCCCAGATCAAGGGTATGAACACCACCTAGGGCGGATATACCAGAGGTATCAGACACCTTAGTATATCTTAAATCGAGGGTATGGACGTTGCCCAAGGCGGATACGTCGGTCACATTAGTAAAGCTTAGATCGAGGGTATGAACGTTACCCAGGGCGGATACGTCGGTCACCTTAGTACCACTTAGATCGAGGGTATGAACTCCACCTAGGGCAGATACGTTAGACACATTAGTATAACTTAAATTAAGGGTATGGACATTACCCAAGGCAGATACGTCGGTCACTTTAGTACCCAGTAGATTAAGGGTATGGACGTTACCCAAGGCAGATACGTCAGACACATTAGTATA
>Ga0075359_1000022_pt1 | contig 12769 bp, 9 predicted proteins | sample WestPond_TuleB_D_2_FD_120054 | JGI IMG/M metagenome (GOLD analysis project Ga0075359, IMG submission 120054) | Natural and restored wetland microbial communities from the San Francisco Bay, California, USA, that impact long-term carbon... | ecosystem: Environmental > Terrestrial > Soil > Wetlands... | reverse complement strand
TAATCTAAGTAGTACTAAAGTGACTGACGTATCCACCCTAGGTGGAGTTCATACCCTTGATCTAAGTTGGACTAATGTGACCGACGTATCCACCCTAGGTGGAATTCATACCCTTAATCTAAGTAGTACTAAGGTCAATGACATGTCAGGCGTATCTACACTGGGCAACGTCCATACCCTCGATCTAAGTTTTACTTATGTGTCTGGCATATCCGCCTTAGGTAAAGTTCATACCCTTGATCTAAGTTATACTGACGTGACCGACGTGTCCGCCCTAGGTGGAGTTCATACCCTTAATCTGGGATATACTAATGTGTCTGACGTGTCCGCCCTAGGTGGAGTTCATACCCTTGATCTAAGTGAGACTAAGATTACCGACGTTAGCGCCCTGGGTGGTGTTCATACTCTTAATCTGTGTGGTACTAAAGTGTCTGACGTTAGCGCATTGGATAGAGTTCATACCATTGATCTAAGTGGTATCAATGTCATATTTACCAGTGTGTCAGGAATTTAGTATATGCTATGGACTTTGCCAATAGCCTTTTTAAGGTAGTACTATGAAAAAATTTCATAGCCTTTTCGAGGTACTATGAAAATTATTAAAAAAATCATCCCAAAACAAAAAAAGATAAATTGCGGATTATTTACCCCTAGTGATCGGCCACCATGTGACCTTTTCTAGGAGTTACTTTGGTTTACATGCACGTTCCACACCTCTTGCTACCATCGACCGCCATGTCGAAATTATTTTGACATAACCTTAGGCATGTGTCAACATCACCATCCTTCATATCATTACATCTATCTTCGCATCTTAACTTCGTCATGGCATGCTTGATACCCGTATAATTTTCCTTATGATAGTGATAGTATACTACCATAGCGACCATCACACCAATAGATCCAAACCATAAGGTTTTGGCATCCATTATTGAATGTAAATAGTATTTGTATTATGTTTAATGATACTATGAAAAAATTTCATAGCCTTTTTCGAGGTACCTTATAAAATAAGGTATGTTGAGTATATAGGATCTTATTATTGGGATGAAACTGGAGTCGGTGTAGTCTCCACCTGTGGAGTAGGGACGGCAAGCTTCCATCTCAAAATAAATTTAAGACCTGTTCTGACAATGAGAAGATCTTCAGCTATAAGAGCAACTTCAACTTTCTCTCCAATCTCTTTCTTCTCCGGATCGGAACAACCAGAGAGGCCAGATATATTTTTCTGGTCTTCATTATCAAAATCGAACGTCTTTTCTGGGATGGTGCTCGTGCTCGAGTGAGCGGTCAACATTTTGGTAACATAAGCGACCATACTATTTTGTATAGTGACTATGATACCTTTACGTTGCTCAGTGTATTTCAAGGTGTTCTCTCGGAGAACCTCCGAGAGTTTTTTCGCAGGGGTGGAACGGAACATACTAATAATAGATAAGATTTATTTGTATTATTTATCGTAGTGGTATGATCCATCCTCCGTTGGTAATATGGATGCTGATCATATAGTTGTATGCTCCAGTTCTGGTGAGTGTGAAAAATGTTCAAAGTCTTATGATGACATTTTTATGGAGATTAGGGATATAAAAGATGTAGAGTGTATACCTTATAAGTTTATGCAGGTAAGCCCCAAAGGTACGCAAAAACAGATGGTATGGTGTTTTTGTTTAGAGTCCCTATACACATGGCTTGAAAATAATGACACGAATCCAATGACCAGACAACCACTAAATAATGATGTCATTGGAGATGTAAGGCGAAAATATAAACTTCTATTCAAAGACAAGGGTGAGATTGAAAAAGAGGTTACCAAATTTATAGAGATGATTGTTGACATGCAACAGAGCATAGCTCTAAAATACGGTGCCAAACCATCTATCGATTCTACAGCTGATGAAACGTATGAGTTAGTCAAAGATATATATGAGATGAATGACGAACCCAAGGAGAAGATTGAGATGCTTAAAAAGGTTAAGGAGATGGCTATATCAGATCTAAAGTCCCGCTTCAAAGCGATGGAAAAATATAAATAAATTTCTATTTTTATTTCGAACAGAAATAAAAATTCGAACGCTTAGTTCGCACCTGGATAGATTAATGGACACTTGGCATGTTGTCCACCATTCTTAAGGGCCATGTATACCTCTCTAGCCTGACCATATCTATCACCAATGTTCATCCCACCGGCACAATAATTTTCATGTCTAGGGCACTTGTCATCCCAATCTCCATAAGCGACACATGTCGACGCTCCATCATAGTACCATGTGGTATCATCATGTGCCAGGTCATCTATAATAGGGTCGGGGACTCCAGCTTTTTTAAACTCAGATCTCCACTCTGTGTCAAATAGAATAGGCTCTTTATGATCGAACCAAAATCCATATATAATAAAAAATATAAATAGAATACATCCTCCCACCAAAAAATATAGATGTGGATTGTGCTTCGCCATAATCGAGATGCGAGGTCACGATAGGGTATGGCGAAGTTAACCTACTATTAACATTCATCTATATTCGTCTTATGAAAAAACTAAATTAGTATAGGGTAACCTAGTTATAGTTGTCGGTATATATTAGGGGATGGGGATTAAAGATTTTTTTGATATTATCAAAACGTATTGCCCTCATGTTTTGGTTGAAGTTAAGCTTGAAACTTTGTGTGGTGTCAAAGTCGCTGTAGACATATCTATCTTTCTCAATAAATTTGTCAAGACCGCTGGTGAACATCGATGGTTAGATAGTTTTATTATTTTGTTATGTACTCTAAAAAAGTATGGAATCAAACCTGTCTGTATCTTCGATGGACCCAATCCACCCCCTGAAAAGAAAAATGAACAAAATCGGCGTAGGGCCGAGGCTGCCAAGAAACAATCTAGAATTAATCATGGGAAAACCATTCTCAAACAACTCGAAACAGACTATGTGAATAGCGAAAAACCTCTACCAGATGAATTGAAGCAAGAGATTAAAATCATCATGGGGGCAAAGAGGGAGAAGAACAATGTAGTGAACTATTCTGATATCTATGATGTTGTAGCATGCATGAGAGATGCTCTTGATAAGATGACCAGACAAAATCTTCCCATATTACCAGAATATAGCGTCAAGGCGAAACAGCTTATATCACATATGGGATTCCCATGGTTCCAAGCAGACGGAGAGGCTGAAGCTCTATGCGCTGGTATGTGTCACCTTGGGTTGGTAGATGCTGTTCTTAGCGAGGATACCGATGTGTTGGCTATAGGTGCACCCTTTCTATTATCCAAAGTTGACCTGTCACAAAAGAAGGTAGTCGCTATATCTTATAGTGATATTCTAGATTCATTAGAGATGGAAAGTGAAGAATTTAGAGATCTATGTATTCTTCTTGGCTGCGACTATAACCATAGGATTAAAGGATATCCTCCTGATGGAAAAAATCGAAAGAAAGCGGTTAGTATAGGAGCCAAAGGAGCTTATGCTATGATAATGGAATATAGAAGGCTCGAACATGCTGAAGCATACATGGAAAATTCGGACCCTCTAAACTACAGGAGATGTAGAGAGCTATTTACACCACCTGATAACCTACCTGACATTACCATACCCTATAGCAACCCTATAGATAGGGTGGGTATGGAAAAATTTATCAAAGATAATAAGATAAGAATTAGCATCAAGTACATACTCGAAAGTTGGGAACCTACCCCGCTCAAATTTATAGAGGGTGATGTCATCGAAGAGGACGAAGACTACATCTATGAGGAAGGTATAGAAGCCGAGAGGGTGGTAGAAGTCAAGAAAGAGAGGGTATGGTAAATTTTAACTTTCTATCACAGATAGAAAGTTATAGATAAGTATGTTTTATAATCTCCATAAACTTTCTGACTAAAAGTAGATTTATATGAAAAGTATAGCCGCGTATTCACCTGTCTCATATTCAAAGATTGGAATATTAAGAGCCCCAGTCTTATCTGAGGTAGATTCTACATTGGTAATAGAGTATGTTGTATAATTTATCTTATCATCATAGTCCTCTATAGATGCTTTGTGACCTATATTTACCTTATCTTTTGCCCATTTTGTCGCTACGACTCCTGATCTTTCAAAACTACCATCTTGAACATTTTGTATTATCATAAGTGCATTTTTCTGGATAGATGGATTTCTATAATAATAAGGTTCTACTGATGTTGGAAGAGGGATAGGTGATATAGTTAAATTTTTATCCAATCTACCTCCTTCATGTTTCCATCTTATCAGACCATTCTTGTTAACGAATACAAGTTGGTCGCCGGTAGTTCTAAAATCGGATATGGTCTGATAATAATTTTCAATCACAGAGTGATTTTTCATCTCCATAACACCAGGTTCATCATTGAGCAGACTTACCTTTAGGAATGACATTAATCGATCTCTCGTCTCATCTGACGGAACTATGATGCGTGGTATACCTTTGACGGTCCGATAGATAATATCATTATCTTCCATAAACAACTTTTTGTTAAGGCGATCTATATCATAGACATGTTTCTTATCTACCACAAAGTAAGTCTCATCAAAATTTTCAGGATCGTTAGCATAGGTATACAGAACATATTGCTTAAGTACCTCAGCCATTTTTCTATTTCGCCTAAAGTCGTCTAAAGTTGATGGGGTGGTGCTACTTATAGTATAGTGAGTACGTAACGGGTCTAACTTATCTGACACATCTACTCCAGAGACTGGTTTGATTGGTATGATGGGTATGTACCCATAATATATACCTACTTTTTCATCCTTGGTTTCTACCCATAGACCTCTGGCAAGAGGGGTGTCAACTTCTTTAGTCATACTCACATCTTGTTGTGTCACCAAAAGACCTTTATCCTTGATGAATTTTAGCGCTTTTTGAATGCTGATGGTATGGATAGTCTTGTCTTCTTTTAGCGATAATGGATGGATAGGTGATATCATTAGGGATATAAGATCAGACCCAACTTTATAATTTATCATACGCGTCTTACCATTATTGTCAATGTACTGACCGATCGCACCATCAAGCAACATATTATTAAGACGGTGGTATTACCCAACTACCGATATTATATATAATAGTATCAACTTTAATGTTACCATATGAACACCCGTTAAATTCTAATTATAATAAAATAACTATATAGTTGTCACCGACTATCTATGGAAAATTTATACGACATTACCGTTGGTCACTGGGTGAAAGACCTATCTTATACCTTTACTATAGGTAATACCGAACAATCGTCGAAGAGAACATACCGCGATATATTACGTAATAAAAAAGAGATGGAAAAGTTAGATAAATTGATAGAATGTGATTCATGGGCGAGTAATTATTTTAGATACGTAACAGAGAATGCAGATAAAAAATATTCAAACGGACGCATCTATTATAATTTTATGAAACTACCGACAACGTTAGTTATCTCCAAACCCATACCCTTTGGCGATCGATCTAAGTTATCATTCTCTCTAGAGCCATATGCTAATACATTTTTTGAAATGTCATCTCTTATATGTTCGCAACTGGGTGGTGTCGATACATCTACCGAAGCTAACGTCGAGGTAGGCTCTCCTAACGTCGAGGTAGGCTCTCCTAACGTCGAGTGGTCCAATGTCATGAAGGTGATGAAAGAGTGTCCCAGGTTGTCACAATGCGACCCATGCTCTACTGTAGGCTATAAGATAGCCAAGTCACTTATCAAGATAGCGGCCCTTCGTATATTCGCCGACTCTGAACAGAGCATCATGGAACTACCTGTCAATAGTATGGATGCCTATAACCCCGACCAGAAGATTGGCAAGTTTGGCATGGGGTTCTTCTCCATACTCTATTGGTTGGTCGATCATCCTAAACGCTATATGGTATTGACCAACTTTACCAAAGACACCACCGATAGATATATCACCTACGTCACCACCATCAAAGAAGATAATGGTATGTTGTCTTTTAACATCAAGACCTACTCAGAGTCAGAGGTAACCACTACAGGTCTACGAGTCGAACTTAATGCTGACGCCGATAATTTCACCGACTCTAATATAGAAGAATTTATAAAGCAACTAGACAAACTTAAGTTTGTTAAGAATGCTAATATTTACATCTGCCATGAAAAAGAAGGACCTTACACCAAGAGAATTCATCGCCGTGAGAATGTCATCATTAAGAAGTCTTTTATCTCTAACCCAGAGTCTACCAAGAATATAGCCGTTCATTTGTCAAAGCAGAAGATCATAGTAGAAGATTTTGCAACCGGTATCTCCCCAGAAATTTTACTTGGTAGTTTATTCGTCCCATCTATATCGACCAAGACTATACAACTAGCCGAGAGAGCACCTATATTTGGAGGGATAGATCCATCCACCATTAGCGCATTGTCTGGAGGTGAACCTAAAAATTTATCTATAGTCGTGGGTGGTATAGCGGTTGTACGTATAGGACTAACTGGAAATACCCAGGATAGTGTAGGTGATTTTATACTTTCACTTCCACCCACCACTAGGTTGCCAGTGTCTAGAGATGATGTAATACTTGCAGGTGGTACAGAGGATATATTTACCAAAGGTATATCTACGTTATTTGATCTATCTGCCCAAAAATATTCGTCCATAGTTAACCTACAGACCCTGTTGAAAAAGTATGTAGATTTTACTCCCAGTACCACCAATAAGGATCTAGTTATCACGGCGATGAATGACTATTTTGACACCCATAAATCGTATCTTATCCCCAAAGAATACGAACATATTTATTCCATTATACCTACCTCTTCGGCTACCTCGACTACGAGGTTCGTCAAGTCTGATACCTATGATGTGATTTCTATCGAAAGGTGGCTAGATGATAATGTTACATACGAGGACAAGATATGGTACGGTGTCAAGATGGTTAGATTGCCATCTATTGCGAAGAGTTCTGTAAGGTGTACATTGGCAGGACTATATAGTTATGTGTTTGTATCTGATACCTATATCAAATCTCTGGGAGTAAAATGGATAGAGACTATAGCAACATCTTTTTTCGATCTAAAGCTATACTCCTATGGTCTGGTCCATAATCAGAAAGAGTACGAAAAATATACTAAGCTTGAAATATTGGTCTCTTCGTTTATCTTCAATACAAAGATTGATGAAACACTCAAAACATCTAATCGAGTTACACTACCTATGATTGTTACCGACTCTGAAGTGATCAATCTGACATATACCGTCGCCAACAAATTTGAAAGTCTTAGTGTATATTTTTATTGTATAGACCCTAATATGATTATTAGGAAAATTTTGACTACGGCATGTCTCTTACATCTTACCTTTGATAAAAAATCTGTTATGGCTATCCTTATGGCTATCCTAAAAAGGTTTTCATCATTCAAGGGAAATCAAACATATGGTGGATCCAAGTATAGTTTTTTATTTGAAATTCCACAAATGTTACCGAGATATCTGTTTCATACAGATGATCCCACAAGTATGACGAAGTATATTAGAGATGACTGGTATGTAGAATCCATCATAGCATGCATCCTATCGGTGAAGGAAGAAGATCGAACTATCTTTTTAATTGAAAACGAAAACACCCAATACCGACTATATTGGGATCTGGCGGAGAAGGTAGCCGATATAATACCAGAGGTGATAAAACAAAATCCTACTACTTTGGCAGAATTTACTCAATTTATGGCAGGTTATGGCAAGATTTTTTATGACCCCAAAATTAATAATGTAACTCTAACCAAAGAGATGTTGCAGGCCTATGTCTATGATTGCTTGAATAAGATTAGGAAATCACCTATTAGTCTAATTCAAATGTACGAAATATGGGGAAATGATAGTTTTCAACGCTCCAAATCTACGTTTGTAGCTCTAATGAAAGATAGTTCAATGGGGTTTGAATGGCTAGACAATATAGCAAAGACAAGTTCTATTATGGTTATACAAAAAACACAAGTATATTTTGAAAATTATAAATCAGGCACTCGACCTCACACATTAAAACTTAGCTCCATGATCAATTACCTATTCAAAAAATCTATACCTGTCGATCCTATAGTCACAAAGAAGATTATGGGTAAAGGTAAAGGCGCTAAAAATACTTCAGTTACGGAACACATTAATAAATTAAATGAGTTTTTTGAGGGGGTGTCTAAGATGTCTGCCGAACCTCTTAAGCTTCAAATTATAGAGATCGCGGTCAATGAAGGAACCGTTAAACCTTTTATAGATTCCGTAATGACGGAGTTGGTCCAAAATAGCATAGACGCCATCCGAGAGTTTAAACCTAAAAATAAGAAGATTGAGATAGATATAACCAGAACTAATGATAATCGTGAAGTTCACCTCACCATCAAAGATCATGTGGGTATGTCACCTACAGCTTTTATCTATGTGGCAATCCCTTTCCTCAGCACAAAGACCCCTTCAGAGCTAGTAACAGGTGAGATGGGTAGCGGATTTTTCAACGTATATAGAGAGACTAATTATGTTATGATCACCACTACCAAGAATGGGTACCATATGGTATCATACGATATACCTGTTAGGGATGATAAGGGTCGCGTGATTGACATTGTCAAAAATATTAGTGTCAAGCCTTTAGCTCCCGGTATCGATGATGGGACCGCCATAAAGATATCTATGCCAATTAAGAATGACTTTGAATATGCGGCCATGGTTGGAAGGGTAGACTATATGGCCAAGTACGTGTTGGGATTATCCAATCACGACTCCATCTTCTATCAAGATAGCAACGTTCATATTCCACGTGCTCTTATAGGTACCATAGGTCACTTTGAAGTGTACATTACCGATCCTAAAAAGACTTTGCAACATGAGTCCTTCCTTCTTACCAAGGGTGTACCTTTCACGCCATTGACTCCATACTTTAGGGATATATTACTTCAGAGGGTGAGAGATGTAATAGGTTATAATGTGATAGTGAATATCACTCATGGCGGATACACCCCGGTGCAGACTCGAACACGCATCAACCTACCTCCCATAGAGATGGAGAATCTTAGGCAGGTTGCACAGGTATCTGTTTACGCGACCATGTTGAGGGATGTGTTTAATGGAGATAGATACTATGCACTAGACCATATGAACTCTAGATCTAGCGCTTCGCAACTAAAATTTAGCTTATATACCATATATATACGAAACTTGGATGTCTATGATGAAACTTCAATACTCAAATATACCCAATTTATGGGTAAGCAACCGCTAGCTGCCATGATAAATAAGGCTATAGATCTTATGGGTGAAGATGTTTTTGGCTACGCTTTAGTTAAACGCATAGATGAAGATCCATTTATAAAGGAGAATGAATCTGGTAATAAATATATTGATGACGCAATACGCGTAATTATTCATACGTGGCTACAAAAGAAGAATACAAAAGTTGCCAAGCAAAAGGAGATGAAACGGGTCAAAAAGGGGGAAGAGTATGAGATGGTAGATCCTGAAACATATCCCGATCAACCCGAGCCTGAAGTAAAGGAAATTGTTAAGAGATGGCTCCAAATATATTGGAAGATCGCTAGAGAGAATGGCGTGGTAGGATTCACAACGCCACCTCTTGCAAAAGCCGTTTATAGCGTAAAAGATAATGGATTGGCTGGATGGTATAACTCTAAAGATCACTCTATCACTATCAATACCTATACATGGGATGATGATGACCGCGTGGAATTATTTGCTGCGTTGAAAAAGAAGAAGGTCGATATCATTAACCAACGTCCACTAAAGGATAATAAGATATGGCTTAGTTTCTTTTCATATCAATTCCCTTGTAGTACCATGGTCCATGAGATTGAACATGCTCGACGCAAAGATTCACATACCGCCAGCGGTCATGATAGTATGACGACCACCATCTATCCAGGTGACGTTGAAAATATCAGTAGGACATTTGATCAGATAGCTAACACATCATACCAGTATGTTCTATCACATGGGTTTATGCAAGCCTTCCTCAAAGACCTAAAATTTTAACCTTCCATATCACATTGAACATAGTATTTCATAATGCTATGGCACGAAGCCCATATTATCTGCATTGGTAGATAATAATCAAGGTTATAACCTTTTATCATACAAACATTTTCTACCAGCTTTTACTAATATAAAACTTGAAAATAACACTCTTTGTTATCTGAATCTATTCACTCATATCCATACCCTCGATCTAAGCCATACTGAGGTCATCGCCGTATCTACCCTAAGTAAAGTTCATACTCTTAATCTAAACTATACTAAGGTCACCGATGTATCTGGCATATCTGCCTTGGGTAATGTCCATGCCCTCTATCTAAGCCGTACCAATGTGTCTGACGTATCTACCCTAGGTGGGGTTCATACCCTTGATCTAAGTGGTACTAATGCGAAGTATTCACATTGGATAAAGTAAATAAAAGATCATTTTTCATAGTACTATGTACTTTACATAGCCTTTTTGGAGGTACTATGTACTTTACATAGCCTTTTTGGAGGTACTATGGACTTCATCCGCTATAGACTTTAAAAGACTATTAATTAATATTGCTACTTACTATCTGTCGATATAGCTACCATAAAGATGGCGGTTGTAAAAATATCCATAGATTATGGATATAAACTTATCCATCATTATACTATCTTACCGCGATTTATAAAAAGAGACCCGTGTTCAGGTATATGGAAATTGCACTGTGTGGACCATCGATCAAAAGCTAAGATGGTGTTTAGGATGGATACCATCAAAGGGTGGGACCATCGAAATGAAGTTTCGAGTCCGCTAAAGATGGACCATATACGTGGGATCGATACCTACGATTTTGATCTTGATAGCGATTTTGGAAGTAAGTTGGACCTATAGGTGATGGCAATTTCGTCTTCGTATAAGACGAAATTTTAGTCATAGAGTGACTTTTGGTAGGTGTACTTTAACGCATAAGTAGTCTGGAGACGATGGTAAAGATGGCGGTGTGGATAGCGAGACCAGCCACATTGGGACAACCATCATCGCTCGATATCTCAAGGCCGAGTTTGGAGGTGAGTGAGTTGACGGTCTCGTACAAAAATGGAGATGACACTACCAAGAAGAGCAACCCACCCATGGCCGACACTACCCACTTGTCCTTGTTGGTGTATGGCTTACGGCATCCATTCTTGGATCTCTCCATAAGCACTCTAGTTACCAACGTATACACTAGTGCATGAGACAGCAATCCCGTGACATTGGGACATCCATGTTCATCCGCTATGGTCACACCAACCGCTTCAGCAGCTTTGTTGGTAAGACTATAGGTATATGGAGATGATATAGCCAAGAAGGATAGGCCCGATATAGCGGCCGCAGTCCACTTGTCACCAGAGGTGTATGGTTTAGTATCACACACTGACATACTAACTAAGTATATTTTAATAGATACTGAAAATTTCATAACCTTTTAGGAGTGGGAGGCGTTGAAAAATGTAAAGCATGAAAATTGACATTAAAGTATAATACACATTAGTATATGTCGAGTTATATATACCAAAGGTATAATCTGAACTTTGTTCAGTATAGGTGAAGTTCATATTGAACCTTATAACTTTACTACAAAGATGGAATTCTTACCGTTTGAAGTCTTTGTCCACTTTGAATTGGAGTTTGAAGATGTTAGGAGGCTTGCGTTGGTAAATAAGTACTTCTACAACCTTTTACCTTCCAATATTAAGATAACAGAACAGATACTTTATAAACCATCCTACAAACATTTTCTACCAGCTTTTGCCAATATAAAACTTAAAGATGACACTCTTTGTTATCTGAATCTATTCACTAAAGTTCATACCCTCAATCTATGTTGTACTGAGGTCGCCGATGTGTCCACTCTAGGTGGAGTTTATGATCTTGATCTGAGCTATACTAATGTCACCGACGTATCCGCCCTGGGTAAAGTCCATACCCTTAATCTGAGATATACTGACGTGACCGACGTATCTACTCTAGGTGGAGTTCATACCCTCTATCTAAGTTGTACTAAGGTAACCGATGTATCTGCCCTGGGTGGAATCCATAGCCTCGATCTAAGATATACTGATGTGTCTGATGCCTCTGGCATATCCGCCCTAGGTGGAGTTCATAATCTCTATCTAAGTGGTACCAAGGTCACCGACGTATCCACCCTAGGTAGAGTTCATACCCTTAATCTAAGCCATACTAATGTGTCTGATGTATCTGGCATATCCGCCCTGGGTAAAGTCCATACTCTTGATCTAAGTTATACTAAGGTCACCGACGTATCTGCCCTGGGTAACGTTCATACTCTTGATCTGTGTGGTACAGAGGTGTCCGACATGTCAGGTGTATCTGCCCTATGTAAAGTTCATACCCTTGATCTACGTGGTACTAAAGTAACTGACGTATCTGCATTAGGTGGAGTTTACGATCTTAATCTAAGTAGTACTAAGGTGACTGACGTGTCTGCCTTGGGTAAAGTTCATACCCTTTACCTAAATGGTACTGATGTATCTGATGTATCTGCCCTAGGTGGAGTTCATACCCTCTATCTAAGAGGTGTAAAGTATGAAAATTGATATTAGTATAATACAAATTAGTATATGTTGAGTTATATATACCAAAGGTATATACTGAACTTTGTTCAGTATAAGTGAAGTTCATATTGAACATTATAACTTACTAAAGATGGAATTCTTACCGTTTGAAGTCTTTGTCCACTTTGAATTGGAGTTTGAAGATGTTAGGAGGCTGGCGTTGGTCAATAAGCTCTTCTACAACCTTTTAC
>Ga0075359_1000019_pt1 | contig 13350 bp, 13 predicted proteins | sample WestPond_TuleB_D_2_FD_120054 | JGI IMG/M metagenome (GOLD analysis project Ga0075359, IMG submission 120054) | Natural and restored wetland microbial communities from the San Francisco Bay, California, USA, that impact long-term carbon... | ecosystem: Environmental > Terrestrial > Soil >... | reverse complement strand
GTATGGACATTACCCAAGGCAGATACGTCGGTCACTTTAGTACCCAGTAGATTAAGGGTATGGACGTTACCCAAGGCAGATACGTCGGTCACTTTAGTACCCAGTAGATTAAGGGTATGGACGTTACCCAAGGCAGATACGTCAGACACATTAGTATAACTCAGATCGAGCGTATGAACTCCGCCCAAGGCGGACATGACGGTGACCTTAGTATCACTCAGATCGAGGGTATGGATGCGGGTGAATAGATTCAGGTAACAAAGGGTGTCATCTTCAAGTTTTATATTAGTAAAAGATGGTAGAAAATGTTTGTATGAGGATTTATAAATTATATGTTCTGTTATCTTAATATTAAAAGGTAAAATGTTGTAGAAGAGCTTATTGACCAACGCCAAACTCCTAGCATCTTCAAACTCCAACTCAAAATGGATAAAAACCTCAAAAGGTAATAATTCCATCGGTAGTAAGTTATTAATATTCGTATGAACTTCACTTATACTGAACAAAGTTCAGATTATACCTTTGGTATATATAACTCAATATATACTAATGTGTATTATACTGATATCAATTTTCATACTTTCTTGATAACCTTATTATTATCTGCCAAGGCAGATAATATGTACGAAGTACCATAATACCTCCTAAAGGCTATGGTACTTCGTACATAATAGTATTAAAACTTAACATTAAGATCAAATGTAAAATCTTCATCATCAACAGACTTGACCTCGCGACCATACTCTGTTACTCTAGTCTCAAAAAAGTTAGACTTGTTTGACAACCCAAGAATCGCCATCCAGTCAAATGGGTTATCCACATTATAAATTTTCGGATACCCTAACGAAGTCACCAAAGTATCAGCGGTACACTTGACATAGCTTACCATATCGTCAGGGTCGATACCCACTAGGTCGACATGCATAGCATCACGAGTAAACTCTTCGGTAATAGCGACAGCATCGGTGATAATGGCATTGACCCTATCATCTGACAGCCTAATCCTGAGAAGCCACCTATTAGTAATATGATTATATAGTGCTATAGCGAATCGAGTGTGGAGAGCTTCGTCTCTGGCGATCCACTCATTTGCTTTGGTAAGTCCGTGGAGGATATTTTTTCTCTTGATCCAGTATATACCTGCAAAAGCAGAGCTGAAAATTATACCCTCTATACAAGCAAAGGCGACCAATCTCTCTAGAAGATCTTTTTTGGGATCCATCCATCTATAGGCCCATTCAGCTATCTTTCTAATGGCAGGGTAATGAGCAATGGAGTTGAGTCCGCGAGTCTGTTCTTCAGTATCACGAATATATGTTTTGATAAGTAAGGAGTATGTTTCATTGTGTCCCCATTCGATAGCCTCTTGAATGGCATAGAACATAGAACACTCTTTAGCCATGCTTGACGTCTCGCGTTTAAAATTCTCAACCAAATTTTCATTAACGATTCCATCCAATTGGGCAAATAAAAACAGTAAGAATTTGATGTATTTTTGAGTTACAAGATCACATTTATCAAACTGGGATCTATCATTGCTATAATCTATCTCTTGAGCCGTCCAAAACATATTCTTTTGTTCTTGGTAAAACTTTTCAAGATCAGGATTACCTATGGGTAGAAAAGCAAGTCGAGATAGATCGCGCCCTACGATCGATGTTTCACTTTCCATGTTACGTAGCGATGTGGTAGTAATCCCGGTGAGACAATCTTTGACACATCAATCATACTACAATTTCGATTTTTTATGTGTAGTGATGTACTATGTATGGTCAAAGTTTGGATATACTAAACTTTTAACAAATGAAATATGGCTATTAATAGTAGTGCCTATCGGTCAAGATATGGCGTCACCTGGTTTTCGATATAATGCTCTATTTCTTGATGAAGATAGACAACACCGTATGAAAATTTTAGAATCTAAACCGTGGTCTTTGGTAAACCTACTACCTCTAGAGGTCACCATCTCCAGGCTTAGGAGTATAGGACCTAATGCTGGACGTCTAGTTAAGGTTATTACTATAAAACCTTTTGGAAAAGGAGAGACCATGGATCTTGTAGAGGGAGATCAAGTTCATGTATCCATCTTATCAAAAGGTAGGTATTTTCAACTTACAGACCCCATCACTCTTATAGGTGATACTAGGGTAATAAAGATCGGAGATGTAGTCTACAAAGAGACTACTAATACCCTTGTGCAACGAAGCCATTCTGATATTATGGGCTTGAGAATACATAATCACCTACCTATGAGAATAGATGTTTACTGGACACCAGGAGATAAGAATGCATCTTTACGTAAAGGTGGTGGACAACCTTTGCTATTGGCTCATATAGGAGGATCCAACGGAACAGATTCTACCACGGGAATGTCTGGCGCTATATCTTCATCTTTTATAATGAATGATAGGTTTGGATTTAACATTGGCGATATGTTATCTTTTATATTTAGCGATTCAGTGTCCGCCGGTCCTAACGGACCAGGCGTTAAGGTTATGATATCAGACAATTACATGTCTGAGGTTCATGTGGGTATGGTGACTCAATCCTTCAATCCCGCTATAAGAGATATGTTTTCATATAGAATTAATACTCCGAATATTTTAGGTTCACCATATATTGTAGATGCTCCAGGTTCACATACGCCGATGACAGGCCCGTCCACGCGACCGGGTGAGTTGGAATATGTAACTTACTAGTAGCACTACATCCGGGGGCAAAGTTTTCTACTAAAGTAGATAAACCAATGTTTCTAGTCGTAAGATAGACTAGAAACTAAATATAATTTTAGTCGAGCTTAGCTAAATATATCGGTACTTGGTAGACATTACCCAAGGCAGATGTATCGGTGCTAGTAGTATGGTATATATACAAAAGGTAGTTCAGTATATCGATTTTCATGTGTACCAGTGCTATCCTATAAAAAATGACATCGTATATCTTCATACTATGATCTATACCGACCACCCTTTCAATGAGGGCCGTATGGAAATCATGGATAACTGCTATGGAGATGTTGACTGATAGAGGGTATGATGTACCCCAAGACCATATGATGTCGTGTGATGATTTTATATCTTACTATGGCGATTCAGATATCCCGACATACAAAGATATCACATGCTTCATTCAACATAAGTCACGAGACGATACCATTACCCTCTTTTGGAGGGACTCTATAGGTACAAGTGATATTCAAGAGATTATAGAGGATCTTAAATCAAGCAACACAAATCATGCCTTGGTGGTATATACCACCAAGATTACCCCTTATGCATCTATGGCTCTGAAACCGCTTAAGGTGCAAAAGATCATTATCGAAGTATTTTCTTTAAAGGAGTTGCAATACAACATCACTAGACATAAAGACGTACCTAAACACATCATCTGTTCCAATGTAAAAAAGCAAGAGATCCTTGAAAAATATAGCGTCGGACCACATCAATTACCTATTATCAAACTTACCGATCCAGTGTGCCGATACTATAATGCATCCAAGGGGCAACTTGTAAAGATTATTAGAAGGTCGGAATCTATTCCTACAGTAACTTTGGCCGATGGAACGGTAAAGGAGTTGTATGACATTAGCTATAGGATCGTTTCTTAGTAGCATATGTTAACATAGAACATAACCCGGTAACCTAACTTTTGGTTAGGTTACTCCCTTAGATACGAGTGGTAAATTACTAGTGGTCGGACTAACTATTATGGATAACTCTGATCATAATAAGAGTATACCTACCGATAGAAAAGAGTATCTATTCAAGATACTTGTAGTTGGTGAGAGTGGCGTTGGAAAGACAAGCATTATTAAAAGGTATGTTCATGGCTTTTTTACTCAACACTATAAAAGCACAATAGGTGTGGACTTTGCACTAAAAGTTATGGAGTGGGGACCGAATGCTATAATAAGATTACAACTTTGGGATATAGCCGGCCAAGAAAGATTTGGTAATATGACCCGCGTGTATTATAAAGAGGCTGTAGGAGCGTTTGTAGTCTTTGATCTTTCAAGAACATCAACTTTGGAAGCCTGCAAAAAATGGAAGAAAGATCTAGATAGCAAGGTATTTATAGATGATATAGGAGAGATTCCAATCCCAGTAGTATTGTTAGGGAATAAAGCCGATCTATTTGATATCAAAGATCACAATGAACTAACCGGAACATATAATGGGTGGGGAAAGACAGATGCTGAGATGAAATTATTTTGTCAAGAGAATGGATTTGTAGATTGGTTCAAAACTAGCGCTAAAGATAAGATAGGTATAGACATCGCTACTAACACTCTTGTGGAGGCTGTGGTAAAGGTAGTTGACAATTTCAAAAAACAAGGAAAAGACTTAGAAGCGGTAGACCTTAACCGTGTGAATGAACATGATACGAATAGCGATAAAGGTTGTATATTCAAGTGTGGTGACTAGCTACTGATTTGAAAAATTGGAACTTCGATATAACTATATCGAAGTGATACGGTAGGCACACAATCAAATCTTATGATAAGATATATCTTTGGAGCAGACCTTCTCGGGTGCGATTTTATCCAACTTATAGCACATCAAACTAACTGTGTGTCCAAAAAAGGTAAGGGTCTATCTGCCTCTATTTCCAAAAAATTCCCATATGCAGATTTTTACTCTGATCGAATCCAGCCTAGCACACCGGGGACTATAGAAGTTCGAGGTGGTGGTACCCCTAGAGATAAATTTGTGTGTGGGATGTATGCTCAGTACTACCCCGGTGGTTCCGATGATAGCAGAGGTGATGGCGCACTTCAAAGGATAGAGTGGTTCCGGGGATGTCTTGATAAGATTAAAAAAATAAAAAATTTAAGGTCCATAGGTTTTCCCTATAATATAGGTTGCGGACTCGCAAAAGGTGATTGGAAAACTTATAGGTTGATGCTTGAAAATTTTGCCAAAGAATTAGGTAGTAATGTGGAAGTGTATGTGGTGAGCTTAGAAACTATAGAATCGATCATAAATACAGATGTTGAATATTTTACCGACCTTTGTTTAGTTGATACCCCCACTTATCAAACTGAAGATATAGAAAGATATATGTGGGATAACACCCCTGACGGATGGGATGATTTCTTCAATGTTCAACTAGGTGCCGATTACGCATCTTTACCTGATATATGTAGAGCTTTATCTGCCGATACCAAGTATGGCCATACCATCTACCCTCCGCTTGATATGATCTTTTCTATATTTCATATGCTAAAACCCGAAAATGTTAAAGTATTGATTATAGGTCAAGACCCGTATCATGATGATGGTCAGGCCAAGGGTATAGCCTTCTCCGTACCAGATGGGGTGCCACCACCTCCGTCACTTAAAAATATATACACCGAGTTGCAAAATGATGGATTTGTTGTCTCCGATCCTACCAGTGGTAACATAGATGTGTGGGTCGACCAAGGTGTATTCTTGGTTAACACCGCTCTAACCGTCATAGCACATACGCCCGGATCTCACTCGGAGATATGGACCAAACATTTCACCCCAACATTAATGGAATATCTGAATAATGAGTGTGAAGATCTTGTCATTATCCTATGGGGTAATCACGCTAAAGGTTATGCCAAATATTTTGGTGATAGGCATAAAAAGATCACCAGTCCACATCCATCACCTCTAAGCGCTCATAGAGGTTTCTTTGGTAGCAAACCTTTTAGTAAGACTAACACATTTTTGGAAAAGATGAGCAAGGAACCCATAGACTGGAATCTTTAGGTATATATTCTAAAGAAATATAAATTATATATAGTCTCTTTCGATCTAGTAGTCGTCTAAGACGGATGTCGACCTACATGTTCCCGGTCAAGATGGGGCAGAAATATTCTAATAAAATGTACAAGGTTGGATTAGTATATCTCTGTAAAGATACCCGTGATTTTATCGATACGTATTCGGGAAAAAAGATTATAAATTTGGAAGAATTGCCCAGAATAGCCGCTCGAGCTTTTGAAATGTACGCTTCCAATCTTATAGAGCAGGCGGAAACAGATTCCGATGAAGAGATGTATGTTAATACTATGATATTTAACGAGGGTCGATTGAGAGGTAAGATTGAAGAGATTCTCAAAGATATAGTTTTGACTGTAGATCGAGGGCTAGTTGTAAAGATATGTTCCCGATGCCATAAGAAACTGCTATTTTCTAACTATTCGGCCGGACAGTGGAGGAAGGTTAATAGTAGAGTATGCAAAAAATGTAATGAGTGAAGTGATACATAATCACTTTATCGTACTATCCATACATGTATGGATATAATATACTTGGTAGGTCCCGGCCGGGGGGGGGTATACTACTACTAGTAGTAACTCGAAAAAAGTTTTGAGTCCACTAAAGATGGATCATCTGGATAGACTGTTTCCTCTCTAAGGAGAGGAAAAAAGATATACCTCCTAAAAAGGCTATGTCACGGAGTGCCATAGTACCTCCTAAAAAGGCTGTGGACGAAGTTATAGTACCTATCCAAGATATGAGTCGGTAGTCGATGCTTGAGCGTACCCTCTCTCTGATGGTAGGGACCACTTGGTGTCATACTGTTTCTTATCATCTATACGAGGTGATGCATATCGAGGTTGGGCACTGAACTGACCGCCAGGATAGTAGACTACATAGGTACCGGTAAATGGGTTAACCGATCGTAGGTCCGTCTGACTTGATGCTTTTGGTAGGGAATCAATCTTTCCTCTTACTCCATTGGCGGTATAACCATCGAAGAATTGTCTCTTTGCTATAAATGCTTTATCCGTGTAGAAGACGGGTTCATGTTTTAATGGTTCCCTAACACAGTAAGATTCGGCGGCCTTTTTCCATCCATTAGGACACGGATCTGTATCGAACATCCTCTGAAAAGTAAGTCCTTTATTTACCCTAACCAGAGCCGGTTCTACCAATCCATCACACCCTTGATGTTTCCATGTATTGATCTCGACCTCATTACCCCATCCATCCTTTACCTTCTTTTTGAGATAAGGTACATATTCTGGGTGAATAAAACCAGGTTGATAGTAACTCCATACAGACGTGTTGGTATCCATACAACTTTTTGATATATATCTTCGTAGAGAAGATAACACCCACTACTAGTGACCTCTATATAATCTATTGATTATTACTATGGCACTCCGTGACATAGCCTTTTGAGGTACTATGGCACTCCGTGACATAGCCTTTTGAGGTACTATGGCACTCCGTGACATAGCCTTTTCAGAGGTACTATGGCACTCCGTGACATAGCCTTTTCAGAGGTACCCCTATCAAAGGTATATAAACTGCCAAACTTTCCTATGGATATGCCATAGGAAAAAGTGCATTGATTTTTAATCAACATCGCTATCTACCTCACTTTCTTTAGGTACCTCATACCCAGACGCCTCAAGAAGATTACCTACTGCGAGATCGATGTCGTAGAACCATGTACCTCCATCTGCCATATTGGCTTGGTATGCAGATGGGAACCAAAGTTCGAGAATGGAATTTTTTAACTCCATAAAGTTATCATAAGATGTATTCATCGGAATACTAATATGGATCAAAAAAGTAGTCTTTTCTCTGAGCTTGTCTTCCAAAATGTAATCAAAATCTAGCAATTTCTTTTTTGCTGCCATCTTTTTCATCTTGGAATAAAAAATGCGACCGATCTCAGTGGAATTCATCTTGGTTGTATCTCACTAGAACACAATATATTCATATATGTATGCATCACATTTCATTTTTATTTTACCGGATCTATGGAATCAATATCAGGTACCGGGTACCCAGACTCCATTAATATAGCATCTACATCTAGATCAATGTCTAGAAACCACGTTTTTCCATATGAATCGACTGCTGCAGATCCACCGGGAATCCAAATTTCAAGCAATTCTGATCTCAACTCTATGTAATCGTCATACTTTCCATATCTTCCATTTTTTGTTTTTTTAAGGTTACGCTCGATCAATGAAATCGTGTCTTCTCTAAGCTTATCTTCTTTGATATACCTAAAATGAACCAACCCTTTCTTTCTAGCCAATTTCTTCATCTTTGGAAAAAAATTGGTAACTATATTTATGCTAAAAAGCATAGCGGAATCGTTCATGGTAGATGAGTTAGGCCACAACCCATCTTATAGATTTTGAGATATACATGGTATCATTTTTCCCTATGGTGAACGTAGCATTGTGACTTCGTCACACATCATTTTATATATCACTTTGGTGTAGGTGCAAAAACCAAAGTTTGGGTACCCAACATTAACTTTTCACTTTCGATATACAAAATGTATATCTGGGAAGTAGACCCCACTATACCAAACCCTAAAGTCGGAGTCGAGTTCCAAACCCAAATTGACATCTGACTTGGTCGTCGATATTATTTCAAGAGATACCCATAGGACTTTTATTTTGACGAATCCGGAATTGGACCTATGATCGATTAGATCGAGATGTTACGGTTTTTGGATCGAGCATAGGTTGACAATGTCGAAGTATGCTTAATGAATAAAATCATCTTTATTGAAGATGTTGAAGTTTGGTTACTGTTGATCATAGGTAGACATTTTTGCACAAAAAGTCTGCACGTTGTGCAATAAGTTTATGCATTTGCACGAAAAGGCTGCACAAAATGCAATAATTATGCACAGAAAATAACTCCTTAATACTTATGTAAAAACATAAAAATTCATGGGAGATACATAATTCATAAAAATTCATGGGAGATACATAAAATTCATAAAAGTACATTTAAAATTATGTTTCAATTATATAGTTGGTTGAGTGAATATGAGTTATCTTTGTGAGATCTGTGGTACAAGTTATACCACAAATAAGGCTCTTCTTCGACATCAAAAAACTTCAAAGAAATGTTCCAAACCAAGTGATGAATATCATTGTCTATATTGTCCTTATACATCTACTCTAAAACATAATCTAAATGTGCATATGTCTAAATGTAAGATGAAAGGCATAGTCACTCAATATAAAGAACGGATTCAAGATCTTGAAAATAAACTTGCTCAGAAAGATCTAGAAATGGAAGAGAAAATAAATATAGCTATTATAGAGATTAAGCATAAACTAAAATTAAAAGAGCCTGACATAAGATCTGAACTTGAATCTAAAGATTTAGAGATTGAACAACTTCAATTATTGAATGCTAAACTTCAAGGAAGACTAGAAACATATGAAAAGATTCAGCGAAATAGCTATCGCCAGACGACTGAACAAGATTTCGATTCCGACGACTCTTAACCATTTTTCTTTTATTCTTCTAAACAAAGTTTAGTCTGACAAAGTCAGATCTAAAAGAAAAAGTGATGCTTGATTTACATATTATAGAGTAGATCATTCTCTTCAAACCATGCGTGTAGATATTCACACAGATCTTCTATCCTCGACGTCATTAAGGTTAGTAAGCCGCCGAGATATTTTTTGTCTTTTGACTCTAGATCGTCTTTAAACTGAGGAAAACCGGTTCGTCCTTTGATGGCCTTGATAAGGTCGTTCTTTGAAAAAGATATATATTCATCTTTGGGTGGTGGTAGGTAGTCTATCCTATTAACAAATATATCTACTAGATCGACGATCTGAAAATTCACACACTTTTTACCTCTAGCCTTGCCTTTCTTACCGGCTTCAGGTTTGACATTAATACGGAAAGAACCATCCTTCTTGGATATCCATCCAAAGACGCCGTAAGGGTTATCTTCAAAACCAACCTCTTTGGTACCTGTCGTGGACACCCTAATCTCTTCAACATAGGTCTCTTCAATATCTCTAGATTCAATGTAATTCCACTTACCGGAATCAGGGTCAAAGTATCGCATCAAACCGGTAACCTTAATGTCCTTGGATGCGACATCATAGGCTATACCTTTATACTCTTCAGTGTGCATAATATGTACTATAGTTCCATCATTCATCTCATGGATATTATCACCCAACTCTTCTATTATAAGGTCTATGGATGGTATCGATTCATCTCCACTCGCTATCATTGCAGCGTATGATATCTCGAGTAGTAGTATCTTGGTAATGTATGACATCTCATCTAGGATGGCGACAGATGGTTTCTTGCAAAATTTAGCTACCTTGGATTGATCGAGATCGAGGTCAACTATATTAACGAGATCGTCAAAGGATGTCTTGTCGGTGACTAGAGGGTTCTCAATGTATATCGATTCTGGATAGTTGGCGTATGGTGATATATTGCTATCAAGGAATAGCAGATTGCCACTCTCTTTTAGGTATGCCCCGAAACCATACCTATTACGCACCAGCACCCTACCATTAATAATAGTGTCGATGGCTTGCAAAAATAGAGGTTTTTCTAGGTCTGGGATATCCAAAAGTTCTTGGGCCTTTGATATCTCTAGGACGAAATGGACATTGAATAAGTCAATGATAGAGTCGATAATGGTTTTGATATGATCTGTTGCATAAAATAGATTGTATGTGCTATAATCTAACTCTCCTTGAGTGACAGAATAATCATATATACCTGTATCAGGATCTGGACTGACATTGGGGAAGGCGTCACATTGGTAGTTGCACTCTTGGTAGTCACATGCTCTGGTACCATCTATGTCTTCCGGGAGAACATTCCTAAGATAGAAAGATGCGCAGTCAAACGCAACCTCTTTCATCACCCTATAGATCTGAGTGTTACGGTGATCTTTTTCTTCAGCTATACCATAGATGTATGTATCTGTAGTCTCGACATTAGAAAATGAGACATTAGAAGGATACCCTTTACCAAGACCATACCCCTTTTCACCCTTACCGGCCACCTCCACGGCTGCATGACGAAAGATGGATATAGTTCTCTCATCCTCTGGTAAGTCATCATGACTTCCGAACCTAAGACCTCTACCTTCCGCTTGTTCACCAGAAGGTATGTTCCAATGTGGCATCACGGTGTGGATGCGTCTTATATTTTTAAGAGTCACACCAAGGACTATCTTTTCACTACCTATAATGACCTGTAGTCTCTGACCATATCTGTTATCTGGTTTATTGAAACTTTTGATAAGATCATATATCTGCTTGGGTTGGTTGGTAGTCTGAGGGTCAGATGTAATAATAGCAAACCTGCGTCCTTCGGATGGCGCAGCTATATCCGATGTAGATTTTATCCATCGCATACCATGGATCTGCATAAGCAATCCCAACATTATAGCACCTCCAAGACCGGTCACCTCTTCATTGTATATAAAAGTTAGCTCATTCGGGTGTGCCTTGATATCTTCTATAATAGATGCAAATTTGGCGCTATATTCGGCAAGGTTAGTTAGAAGCTCATTCTTAAGATTGTTATCTATGGCGTAAGTTTGAACGGTAGTCTCACCACTTTTAGTTCTTTTCTTTGCCTTCTTCACTATGTACTTTTCAAAGGCCGATGGACCATACACTACATCTGTAACCTTACCTTGTGTATCGACTAATGGTAACACCATATTCATCGCGTCTCTGGCGATCTTAAGAACGGTTCCACCCTTTACCTCTCTTTCAACCGTCTTACCTTTGACCTTTATCTCTTTCTTTTCCACTATATCTCTGGCCTCTTTTGCATAGGCGGCTTGAGTCTCACTCATACCATCAGGAAAGATGGTTAGATATTTCAACCAAGGTGATTTGATACCTTGCTCCTCTCTTTTCGATGATGTAATCATAGGTCTTAGGTATGAGATTCTACCTTTTAATTTTTCCTTTAGGTCAGGTATCATGTCTTCTCTCAATATACCATCTTCATCAAAATATGTATCATCAAACTCATTACCCATTGGAAGTTGCTGGTCTTCTGGGAGGATAAGGTTAAGTTGAGATGCGATCTCCAAACTCTTGTCCCATATGGGTGTACCAGTTAGCAACAATTTTCTACATCCAACCACGGCATGCAGAAATCTATGCATTAACTTCCATAACATCATCGAATCTTCACCACCTGTCTCTCCTTTGACCTCTTCTTCTATAAGAGCCATCAACCCTTTCTTTTTCTTTCTTGATGGTTGTGGTCTTAGAGTATGAGATTCGTCAAGAATGATAGTTCGGTGACTATATTTTTCTTTTATCGTTGCATCATCGGGAAGATTTTTAAGAAACGTTTCTATAGAGACGATCTCATATGATCTGAGAATGGCCTTATTCAATCTTGCAATCTTTGTCTCTTCTGTCATCTCCATACCCTTTTTTATCTCCGATGAGGTAGCTTTGGGTGTATATACATCTTTGGTACAGATCATAGCTATCTCATTAGCAATGTTACGGGCTAGCTCCTCGCTCTTAACAAACACCAATGCTGGCTTTCTAGGTTTACCGGCCACATCTATGGCTTTAAAATTTTCCACTATGGCCGATGCTGTACAACTTTTACCGGTGCCTATTCCATGATACAACAATGCTTCAGCGTAAGGGGTCTCGCTAGAAAAAAACCTTTTCATATATAGTTGCGATTGAAGAAGCTCTCCAGATTCATCGGGAACGGGTTCACTCCTATCCAATCTTAGGTCATAAAACTCCTTCTTGCGAGAGATATTATATGTAAAATCAGGGTCATCGACCGATGGATAATGTGGGATGAACGACTCTATATCCATCTACTATTATGATCGGGTGGACCACTAATTATATACATGCATAACATTTATCTACTTTATCGACTATAAGAAAAATGACATGTAGGTCTGTAACATCTAAGGTAGATGCCGCCGCATTTATAGTTGGAATTTTAAAGTTAACCTAAGCTATGTGTGCTAACGTAGTTAATGTGAAGGTGGCGTGTATTAGACCTGACTATGAAAATCTCAAAGAATGGATGGAAGATCCAAATAACGTCTATATCGGCAGAAAGGGAGTTGTATTTATAGATGGAAAGAGATTTCCCAAAGAAGATTCTGTTTGGTGTAACCCTTTTAAAATAGACTTTAATTACAAAGATAGCACAAGAGAAGCGGTGATTGAAAAATACAAACGTTATATTATTAGAAAGATCGAAAAGGGAGACGTTGATCTACAAGACCTAAGGGGTAAAACTTTGGGTTGTTGGTGCAAACCAGAGATGTGTCATGGTGATATCCTTATAGAGTTATTGACTTATGGATGTATATAAGTACTATGAGTACATGGTATAGTAATTTTTCATGGATGAAAACTGAAATATATATCATAGAGTGATTATATTATATCGATACCTTCTAATCCTAAAGGTATTATTAGATGGAATTACTTCCTTTTGAAGTCTTTGTCCACTTTGAATTGGAGTTTGAAGATGTTAGGAGGCTGGCGTTGGTCAATAAGCTCTTCTACAACCTTTTACCTTCCAATATTAAGATAACAGAACAGATAGTTTACAAACC
>Ga0075359_1000013_pt1 | contig 14621 bp, 17 predicted proteins | sample WestPond_TuleB_D_2_FD_120054 | JGI IMG/M metagenome (GOLD analysis project Ga0075359, IMG submission 120054) | Natural and restored wetland microbial communities from the San Francisco Bay, California, USA, that impact long-term carbon... | ecosystem: Environmental > Terrestrial > Soil >... | reverse complement strand
GAAAGCTCCAACTGGCAACATTCCAGCTGCCTACCTGACAGGATTATTGGTCGGTTTAAAAGCGAAAGCTGCAGGGATCACTGAAGCAATTCTTGACCTTGGTTTGGTTTCTCCCACGAAAGGCTCAAGAACTTTTGCTGTTCTCAGTGGAGTTGTCGACGCCGGAGTTGAGGTTCCTCACAGCGAAGAAAAAATCGTTAAGGAACGAATAAAAGGCGAACATATAGCCAAATATGCTAAGAACTTGGGAGCAGACTCCGAAGAGTACACTGTAAAATTCTCGCAGTACACAGCGCATGGTGTTGCTCCAGAAAAAATCGCTGAACACTTCGCTAAGGTCAAAGCTGACATCATAGCTGGAACCAAGAGCACAAAATTACCTGTGGAAGTTGCTAAACCGAAAACTGCCGCAAAAGAGATAACTTTCAAAACAGTTGAAACGGCACCCAAGGAAAAAGCTCCAACTAAGGTTAAAGAAGAAAAACCAGCGAAAATAACACCTGTTAAAGAAAAAGCTGGACCAAAAACAACCAAAGGAAAAGCTTCCAAAGCAACGCCAAAAGAAAAAGTAGCTAAAGAGAAAGCCCCAAAAGCAAAAACTGAAGTTGAACCCAAAGCCCCCAAAGAAAAGGTTTCTAAGAAAGGTGGAAAGAAAGCATGAGTAGCAGAAACAGAAATGAACGAGAAAAGCGCACAACTAACCTAGAAGCCTGGATTCCAAAAACCAGGTTGGGCAAGATGATTCAGGAAGGCAAAATAACCAGCATCGAAGATGTATTCCTATCTGGTATAAAAATCTCAGAGTCCCAAATTGTCGACTCACTGATTCCTGACCTGCAAGAAGAAGTCATAAACGTTAACCTTGTACAGAAACAAACTGACGCAGGCGAAAAATCACGCTTCAAAGCCATCGTTGCGGTCGGAAACCGAGACGGCTACGTAGGCTTAGGCAGCGGAAAAGCCAGCCAAGTACGAAACGCCATAGAAAAAGCTGCAGTAAACGCCCGCCTAAACATCATCCCAGTTAAACGGGGATGCGGAAGCTGGGAATGCGGCTGCGGCAAACCACATTCAGTTCCATTCGAAGTGGAAGGCAAATGCGGCGGTGTCCGAGTAGTCATCGTTCCTGGCCCCAGAGGGCTAGGCTTGGTTTCAAGCGAAGTCGCAAAAGTCATCTTAGGTTTAGCTGGAGTAAAAGACCTCTGGATGCGAAGTTACGGTTCAACCAGAACAGTGCCATCTTACGCATGCGCAATCTTTGATGGAATGCGGAAGACTTATAATTTGATTACTCAAGTGGACTGGGTGAAGTAAAATGGCACAGAAAACAGAAGAATGTAAACCTCTTGTCGTAGTAAGGATTCGAGGAACTGTTAGCGCACAGCGTGAAGCTAGAGAAACCCTTGACTTGCTCCATTTAGGTCACACTAACCACGCAATCCTAATCGACAGCCGACCAGCCTACAAAGGCATGTTGCAACGTATAAACAGCTACATAACTTACGGTGAACCCACCAAAGAAACCGTAACCATGATGATCCAGAAACGCGCGCTCTTAGCAGGCGACAAAAAACTAACCGAAGATTACCTTGCAAAAATCGGGTACAAATCTGTCGAAGACCTTGCAGAAGCAATCGTTAGTTGCAAAGTACAATACGGCAAACTCCCGGACATACAAGCACGCTTCCGATTGCATCCACCAAGCAAAGGATACAAGGGCAAAACCAAAAAAGGCTTCAAAGCAGGCGGCGAAGCAGGCTACCGCGGAGAAGCAATCAACGCATTAGTCCAACGTATGGTCTAACCACCAGCGTTTCATCTTTTGTTTTATTTATTTCTCAGATTTTAGTAGTTATTTTTTTAAAAATTGTTTATTTCATATTTCTAAACGCTTATTCTTGATTAGGAATAAGACATCAAAAAATTTTTGTGTTTTTAACGCTTTTTTGTTCCTATCTTAAAGCAATTTTTTTTTATTATCATTTAATTTGGGAATGCTGCTATATCAACAAGTAGGTCCAACCAATATATCCACCCAAAAAATATTGAGCCTATAAATAAACGGAGGGTGTATTGCTCAGAACAAATGGTTCTGCAACCTAGAAGTAGCTTAAGATCGCTGTTTTCATGGATATTTTACGTCTTGTTGTTCAGGGGATTTGTCACCCTTTATGTGCGATACATTTTATAATGTCATCAGAGAGATGCGTTAGTTAATTGGAGGGGACAGATGTATGAGTGCAAAATGGAGAAGAACTAGCAAAAACCGGAAATGGCTGGATTTCAAAGAGTTAGAAGATATAAAACCCAAAGCAACCGGGAAAGCTCAACGACTAAAAACCATGCCTACTCACCCAAATTTTCGTCCATCTAAAAGCTACTCGAAACGTAACACTGTAGAGCAAAAACCCTTAATTGATATTTTCCAAGAAAACAACTATGTTACAGTCGTGGCTGAAATAGTAGGCTTTAATAAGGAAACCCTCAAGATAAATGTGAAAGATCAGAAAATTACGCTGTCGGCAAAATCAAAAGATCGAAGATACTATAAAAGTTTAAATCTACCGACGGTAGTGATTCCAGACGCAACGCACACCAAATTCAAAAATGGCGTGCTCGAAATCAAGCTTAAAAAAGCTGAGACAACCACCATAGGAAAAGAAGCGGATCAAAATGCCACATAAACTTAGAAAAATCAGGAAAACAAGGGGTTCAAGAACACAAGGTTACGGAAGGATAGGTCAACACCGCGATTCAGGCAGCAAAGGCGCCAGAAAAGTCGGACGCCATAAGCACCTTTGGAGCTTAGTTGTTACATCTGAACCCAACTACTTCGGAAAACACGGTTTCACCTCTCCCAAAAGCCTTCACACAAAAACAAGCACAATTAACCTAAGCAAACTAGACCAATTAGCGCAGGGATTAGAAATTAACCTGACCGAGATGGGCTATACCAAACTATTAGGCACAGGTAAGATAACGAAGCCCTTAACCATACAGGTAGCTTCCTGCTCAAAATCCGCAGCAGAAAAAATCAATCAAGCGGGCGGAAAAATCGTAACCTCCCAAACCAACGGAGAGTAAAACATCTAAATGCCCGGAAGATTTCTCAGCCTCTTCAAACCAATAGGCAGAGTTTTACCTGAAATTAAAAAACCTGAACGCAAAGTCAGTTTTAACGAAAAAATCTTCTGGACGGCACTCGTACTTGTAGTTTTCCTAGTGATGACTGAGGTCCCGCTTTATGGGATTGCAACTTCAGCTGCAGACCAATTCGGCTCACTAAGAGTAATTTTCGCTTCCAACCGCGGCACACTGATGGAACTTGGTATCGGCCCCATCGTCACTGCCGGATTAATTCTGCAACTTCTTGCAGGTTCATCAATCATCAAATGCGACATGTCAAACTCTGAAGATCGAGGACTCTTTACTTCAGCAAGCAAAGTTTTCAGCATCGTACTAACAGGTATCCAATCAGGCGCATACATCCTAAGTGGCATGTATGGAACAAGCCTTGCAGGACCAACAATACTTGTAATCTTCATACAGTTACTAGCCGCAGGCATAATCGTCATGTTAATGGATGAACTAGTCCAGAAAGGTTGGGGGCTAGGAAGTGGGATCAGCCTATTCATCATGGCGGGAGTTGCCCAAAACGTTCTTTGGTCAACATTCTCACCGCCAAACGGATTGTTCGTTGGCTCGCTCTCAGCTCTATTAGGCGGTCAACAGACATTAGGTGAGTGGGCTTTTGGCTCAACATCAGGTGTCTACCCATCACTTCTCGGGTTCGTCGCTACAATAGCTGTCTTCTTAATAGTTATCTATCTCCAGGGCATACGAATTGAGCTTCCAATGAGCTACGCTGGATACAAAGGCTTCCGCAGCAGATATCCAATCAAACTACTCTATGTTTCAAACTTGCCCGTCATCTTTGCATCAGCATTATTCGCCAACGTTTACTTCTTCAGTCAACTATTATGGAGCCAATTTGGGCGACCCGCACCAGGCACAAACATATTCTTCCAAATAATAGGTGACTACTACCAAAACGCAACATCTGGTGCTGTCTCAACTGTAGGCGGCTTAGCTTACTTGGTGACTGCACCGCGAAATATTCAAGGCGTCATCGGTGCCCCTCTGCAAGCAGCTGCTTACTTAGGAATAATCATAGTTTTCTGTGCTGTCTTTTCACTAATTTGGCTTGAAGTCGGCGGTTTAGGACCTGGAAAAGTGGCCAAGCAACTTATGGACAGTGGTATGCAAATTCCAGGTTACCGACGTTCAGGAAGACCTATAGAAGCTATCCTCAAACGGTACATTCCAGTAGTGACTGTTTTGGGAGGTGTCATCGTTGGACTCGTAGCTGGTCTCTCGGACTTCTTCGGGGCTTTCGGTTCAGGCACAGGTATCTTACTGTCCGTAGGTATCATCTACCAATACTATGAATTGCTGATGCGTGAGCGCGCCGCAGAAATGTTCCCAGCATTCCGAAGAATCCTGGGTGAATAGCATAAAAATCGCTTAGCCGCCTCCTTTTCTTTTTCCTTTTCCAATATTTTTATGTACCAGAAAATCAGGTTAGAGAAAAAGATGTATTCCTAAAAAAATACACTTGCCGGAAGCAAAAACGGTTATTAACGAGATAACAAGATACGGTACCCATAGAATATAAGGGGAAAAGTGATGTCTGAAGTAGTTACTTCGTTGCCTATAGCAACATTGATTATTATGGCTATTGCGGCTGGAATTGCCTTTCTAAACTCTGGAATAAACAGGGTTTTAATTAACTACTTCGTAGGTTGGGAACAATACCGAGTTATGCAGAGAGAAATGGCTGAATATCGGTCAGAAACTATGGCAGCCATGCGCGCAAAAGATACAAAAAAGGCTGAGAAACTCAAAAAGAAAGATTCGCAGATAAAAAATATGCAGGCAAAAATGATGAAACCACAGATGGTTCAATTCGGAATCTCGTTTGTCTACCTTATTGTCTGGTTTCTGGTCTTGACCCCAACGTTCCACCAAGCTCCAATGGCCTACATACCCGGTATTGGCATAATTGCTGGTTCATTCCATATTGTTAATGGCCTTGCCGTTGGAACAGCAATTCCTAGTGCAATCCCAGTGTTCTACTGGTACCCAATCTGCTCATTATTTTTTGGGCTGTTGTCCTCACGCATTATAGGTATAATGCCCATAGAACAAGGCGTAGTATAACGATGATGATTGGGTGAAAGCCAAATGGCCAAGCAAGAAAAAGACTGCGCCGTTGCCGCCAGAAGAACAGTGATTTGCATTTCAGGGATGGCTGGAACTGGAAAAAGTACGCTTTCCAAAAAGCTCGCTGAAAAGTATGGTTTACGGTATTTTTCTGGTGGAGATGTTTTGAAAGGTTTGGCAAAACAGGAAGGTTATGATGTTTCTGTTCAGGGTTGGTGGGAGAGTCCTGAGGGATTAAACTTTCTTAACAAGAGAGTAAATGATCCAAGATTTGACAAGGAAGTCGACGACAAACTCTTAGAGTATGCTCAGCAGGGAAATGTTCTCTTGGACAGTTGGACTATGCCTTGGCTGTTAGAAGAAGGTTTTAAGATCTGGTTGGAAGCATCGTTTGAGAAAAGAGCTGCAAGAGTTGCAGTGAGAGACAGGATGACTGTTGCCCAAGCCTTTGATGTGTTGAAGGAGAAAGAGGCTCGTACAAAAGCAATTTACAAGGCACTTTATGGTTTCAGTCTCGGTGAAGACCTTAAGCCGTTTGACTTTATTTTAGACACCGATAATTTGAATGCAAACGAAGTCTTTGAGGTTCTATGCAAAGTAATTGATAATGTGGCTTTCTCCAGCGATCAGTTAGTCAAATAGAACTATCCTCTATAACTTAGTTACAGACGACTTAAAACAAAAAACGAACAGATTAGTCTTTCTCTGAAATCGAACTTTAGGGTGAGGGAGAGGGTAAACCAAGTGAAGACTATTAATCGGATAGCAACAGTTTTTTCAGTCGAAATTATTATTTTGTGTCTAATCGCCTCATTACGCTTCGTGAATATCCAATCCACGATCACCCTCATAATTTTTAATCTATTTTTTGCTTCACTTTTTTTCCAACTTAACGGAAGCTCCACAACAAAAATTGGAATGTTAACAGCTGGTAACATCATAGGTGTGTTCTGGAATTCATTCTTCTACTACCTTTCTTTATCCTGGATTGAGTATTTTGGGCTATCTTTCAACGCTGTTTTCACGCTGATTTACCCAATCTTAAACCTCATGTGGATAGTGCCTTTCTGGTCGCTAAGTTTGAGTTTTCTTCCTAAAATGCAATTTCCCAAAACTGCTTAAAAGATGAAAAAATGCTAACGGAAATCTTAAACCTATTCTTCTTTTTTTCAGCCTTAATAATAGGCGCTTACCTAATTCGTCATTACATTTTCACCTTAACTGTTTTAAGAAGCGCAAAAAGCAAGCCTGTTAAGGCTGCCACCTGTAAGAGTGTGTATGAACCCTCCGTTTCTATTCTAATCCCTGCCCATAACGAAGAGAAAGTAGTCGGCAGATTACTGCAGAAAATGACTGAACTATCCTATCCCAAAGACAAACTGGAAATCATCTTGATAAATGATGCATCAACAGATAGTACAGGACGAATCGCTGAAGACTACTCAAACCAGCACAAGCTCATAAAAGTGCTGCATCGAGACAAACAAACGGGCGGCAAGGGCAAAGCTTCTGCTCTAAACGCGGCTCTAAAGCAGGCAATAGGTGAAATTGTGCTCTGTTTTGACGCGGATTATCTTCCGCACTCTGATATTATAGCTAAAATAGTGGAAAAATTTTCTGATCCAAGCGTTGGGGCAGTTCAAGGTCGACCCGTTGTCCTAAATGAACCCCGTAATATTGTAACCCGCTTAATAACCCTAGAGCGAATTGGCGGGTATAGAGTTGATCAGGAGGCTCGTGACATTTTAGGTCTTATCCCCCAATTTGGCGGTACAGTTGGCGGCTTTAGGAGAAGTATCGTGAGTGGTTTTGGCGGTTTTGATGAATCCATGTTGACCGAGGATACAGATCTTACTTTTCAAATTTACTTAGCTGGGTATAAGATCCGTTACGCAGGTGACGCAGAATGCTATGAGGAGGCGGTTGACACTTGGAAGGCTTATTGGAGGCAAAGACACAGATGGGCTAAGGGACATATGCAGGTTTGTTTTAAACATGAATACCAAGTTTTGACAAGTAAAAAATTGAAGTGGAAAGAGAAAATCGATGGTTTGCTGCTTCTGCACATTTATTTTATGCCGATCATTACTTTTCTCTCTTTTCTAGCAGGTGGATCCCTTATTCTTTTTGGTTCACCTGTTGCAGGAGCTCTATGGTTTGTTGTACTCGTTTCTTTCTACAGTTTTGTAGGCAATTATGCACCTTTTTTTGAGATAGGGATAGGCGCACATTTGGATGGTAGAAAGCGTGTTCAGTGGTTGGCCCCTTTGATGATTTTCTCTTTTTTGTATAATGTGTTCATTTGTACAAAGGCTTTTTTCGATTTGATTGTTGGAAAATTGTTGGGTAGGTCTCACAGTGATTGGGAGAAGACCGAACATTTAGGGAATGGAAATTGTTATATTGAGAACTAAACAATAAGACATTTCTGATGCTATGATTCCCCTTATTCCATTGCTCGTCGCTTTTCCATTGACTGCCATTGTTTTTATTTTGATGTTTTTACCAGCCTTAATCGAAGTGAAGAGACCTCAAGACGCAGGACCAAGATTAATAACTACCTCCTTTACAAAACTGCGCTTGCACACTCTCAGAACAGTTTTGTCAGATATCGAAGAAGAATTGAACTTCGACAGTCAATTAGCCAGCAAAATTGCGATTTTTCTTGCTTTTATTCCAAACCTGGAAACTTGAGCTATTTGAATATCAACTTTGCATTTTTCCACTGGTCTCTAGCTAGCGTTAGGTGACCTTTTGGACTTCCGTGAAGTGAATAGAACATGTAGCAGAGATAGTTGCATTGAGTGCATTCATGGTATGTCTCGCGTAGTTGCTTAAATTCTGTACTTTTCCATTTTTGTTGCAATTCAAAGATTGAGCCTGCGAAGTTGTGGTTGTGGCAACCTGCTACTCTTACCAAGTGGTCAACCACCGAGAATTGGTTGAGTGCTTGGCATTTCCAAGTTCTGTTGCTGTCTTCCTCGTACAGACTTCGCAGTGCTATAAGCAGTTTATTGGTCATGAGGATTTTCCTATTTTTCTTCTTCATTTCAATTAGCTGGTTGCAGAGGCTAACCATTGCCTGTTTGTCAGTTATCACTAAATCGTCGTTTTCTTTGCCTATTTTGAATAATTGTTTGTTATCGACTGAAGTATCATAAGAATAGAGACAATACCAAACCGGGATTCCTTTTGCTGTAAAATGGTTCGTTATATCAACGATTTCATGGAGGTTCTTCTGGGAAATCGTCGGTGTGACACTGACCTTTATTCCTTCTTTGTGAAGAGCTTCTACTGCTTGCGTACCACTTTTCCAAGCACCCGGTATATTTTTTAGGTAATCATGTTTTTTTTCGTCGAGGCTGTCGATTGAGATTGCAACAAAATCAGCTTTTCGCAAAACATCTATTTTTTGTGCGGCTAAACTTCCGTTGTCATATACCGTTGTGACAAATAATTTTGTTGCGTAATCGATAATTTCGCCAATGTCTTCTCGAAGCAGTGGATCTCCACCAGAAATTACGAGCTCAACAATGCCGAGTTCCTTTAGGATATCTAAGCCTTTCTTTATTTCGTCGGCTGAGAGTTCTATTTGATCTTGTTCTTTCCAAACGTTGCAGCCGCGACATTGATAATTACATTTCCTAGTGACTAGCCATTGCGCGTGATGCGGTTTGCCAGAAGTAAGTGAACGTGCTGTTATTGATGCTGCTTTCCTGAAACCCGACGTCAAATAAATGTCACGAGCCGATTAATTGTTTTACCTATCTCAGGTCGCAACTATAAAAACCAATATTGTAAACATGCATTATCGTTCTTGATCATCACAAACGAAAAACATGGACCACTTTCTCAATAATCTTTGTTTAACGCGCTAATGCAATCCAAAGATGATCCGAAATAGGTTTTGGCAGCATTTCTATAGAATCATCTTTGTGGATAAGCATGCGCTTGTTCGGGTTCAGATTAAATTCTCCTATTACGTCAGCATAAATATGTTCTCTGCAGAGGTTATCAATTATTTTGTTTGCTTTCTGAGGTTCAGCAGCAATGAGTAAGGCACCTGAGCTTATCAGTTGGAGTGGGTCAATTTCATAGAATCTGCAGATTTTAGTGGTTTCTGGTTCAACGGTGATCTTTTCTTCAATGACACGGACACCTAAACCTGCTGCATCAGCCATCTCATGGATACCGTTTAGAATTCCGCCTTCAGTTGGGTCATGCATAGCGTGAACTCCTCCCGATCTATAAGCGATTAAGGCGTCTCTTACGACGCTTATTTGGTTGTAGAAGTCCTTGGCAGTCTCCAACAGGGTTGAGTTAAAGGTTTTTGAGAGTTGGGCTTCGCGGTCTGTGGCCAATATAGCAGTACCCTCGATTCCAGCACTCTTAGTTAAGATCAGTTTGTCACCAGCTTTGGCGCCTGCGGCAGTAACGTATTTGCCTTTTTCAGTTAAGCCCATAATGCAGCCAACAACAATGGGGTTTGCTAAGCCGGGGGTGGATTCGCAGTGTCCGCCCACGATGGCAATGCCTAATTCTTTTGCCGCACTGTGCATTTGGGTGCTGATAGTTTCAACGATTTTGCTGTCTGCATTTTCGGGAAGCATGATGCATGAAAAGAAGAAGGCTGGTTCAACCCCGAATGTGGCGACGTCGTTAGCGTTTACGTTAATTGCTTCCCAGCCGATGCGTTCAACCGCGCCGGTGATTGGGTCCATGGAGACAATGGCGTTTTTACTGCCGCAATCTAAGACTGCTCCATCTACTCCAGCGGAGGGTCCCAAAACGACTTCGTTTCGGGCTGCACCGAGGTTTTTGAAAACTACTTCTTTTAAGATGTCTATGGGGATTTTCCCAGGCGGAAGCTTCATGGCTTATTCTCTGTTAAATCTAGCTTTTAAGCTGTGGGAAAATACGTAATACAGCATGCATGATAGGCACTGCGATTACTAAGCCGATGAGCATCTGGATGATGTTGAAGGGGACCTCTGAAGCTGCCACAAGTGCGGGATACCCTAAGACAAGGGTTTCGTAGAGAAAATATCCTGTAACCATCTCAAATCCACCAACCACGATTGCGATGCTGGCGCTTATGGTGAGGTTTTTTATTTTGTGGTTTATTTTTTTGGTTAGAAAGCCAACAAGGAAGCCTTCTATGGCTTTTATCGTTAAGGTTCCCGGTGCATATTGTACTGCTACAAGTGCGTCAGCTATAGATGCGCCTGCTCCTGCAACTGTGCCCACTAAGGGTCCAAAGAGCAAGGTGGCTACGTAGATGAGGGTTTCGCCGAGGTTGAAGTATCCGCTTGTCGCTGGGATTGGAACAACAAAGAGCAGTGTTGCGGTTGCGACTAGGGCTGCAAAGATGGCTGCTGCTGCAATTTTGAATGCGTTGGATGAAGTAAACCTTGTTGGTGGTTTTTGTGGGATTTGTTTTTCGTTCAAATGGTATCACAGCGTTATAATTTTTAGGATACTACCTTGCTCTACTATAAAAGCATCGCCGCTAGCTTGTTTAAACTTTTTGAATGCACTCACAACAACTTTCAAAAGCTATGCTATTTACAGAAGCGTAGTCGGAGAGAAAAAGAGCCTGCTCTTGTTGACTTTTTTTCGCTCTTACATAAGTGGGCTTAGTTTCCACTGAGCAATAGAGAGGAGTATGTTGCAGAAGGGGAAAATCTAAATGTGACCCCTCGCAGAATAATACATGTACCCTAAAGAGTTGCGTAAAAATGAGCACAGTTAAAGAAGATCCAATTAAGTTGCATAAACAAGCTATGGCTTTGATGGAAAACAGCAAGTTCGTTGAAGCACGAGACATCTTCATCAAAGTAGCTGAACTCTACTACAAAGGACAGAACTATTTTGGCTCTGCAGAAATGAACTATAAAGCAGGCGAATGCAGCTTCAACCTTAAAGAATACACCAAAGCTGTAGAACTCTTCATGAAATCCGCCGACGCTTCCCTTGCAAAAGGATTCGAACGCTACGGCATAAGCGCGCTTGAGCAAGCAAGAGACAGCCAAAAAGCGTTGGGCAACATAAAAGAAGCTGAAGAGTTATCCAAGAAAATCGCTGATCTGAACAAGAAGCAAGAAGAGCCTGAAGGCGAATCATCGTTTTCAGTGTTCTCCTAAGCCCAAAGAATTGCCAAACCTTTCTTTTCTTTCTTAGTTTCCTGCTGCGCAATGCCACAGAAACGTTGCTAGGGACAATTAAATAGGCAGCTAACACGATATTTTTATAATAACAATTTTAAGGTAAACCATGCCTGCGCTTTTCAAATCCCTCGCAGAACTGCTCGAAAAGGTCGAAGCGACAAAGAAACGCCTCGAAATCATAGAGCAAACGGCAAATTACCTAAAAACGCTGGACGCAGACGAAATTGAGCCAGCCACAAACATGCTCGTTGGCAAAGCTTTCCTAAAGTACAGCCAAAAAAAACTTGACGTAAGCTGGTCAACTCTTATCCGCATCTTCGAGGGCATAACCGTTTTTGACATGGGACAATTCCGCCTCGCCATGGCCAGCACAGGCGACATCGGACAAGCAACAAAAACCATCCTTGAAAACTCCAAGCCCAAAAGACAAACCCAACTCACCCAAACATACCTAACAATCGCCGAAGTCAGGCGTGCGTTTGATGCCATCGCGCAGTCACAGGGGTTCACATTCAAGGACCAAAAAAGAACGCGTAATTACTACCCTGATGAGTCAAGCCACCTCCGTTGAAGTTAAATATCTTGTCAAGATTTTCACTGGCGAAATGCGCACAGGACTCAATGAAGGGTTAATGGAACAGGCACTTGCGCAAGCCTTCAAGATTTCACTTCCAATGATCCAGCATGCAAGCATGGTTTTAGGCGACTTAGGCGAAGTAGCAAAAACCCTGAAAACCCAAGGCGCACAAGCACTCGAAAAAGCAGACTTCACTGTTTTTAGCCCAGTAAAGCTCATGCTTGCCCAAACAGCCCAGTCAACCGGCGAAGCTTTAGTGGAGCATGGTGGCAAATCCGCATTCGAGTTTAAGTACGATGGGGCAAGAGTGCAGATTCACAAACAAAACGGCAAAGTCAGAATCTTCAGCAGAAGACTAATCGACGTAACAGAGAGTCTCCCCGAAATAGTGCAAATCGTCGAACAAAATGTCCACGCCCAATCCATCATTATGGAAGGCGAAGTAATCTCGTTGGATAGTAGCGGACTGCCAATAGCGTTTCAGCACCTAATGCGCAGGTTCAAACGTACACATGGTATCGGTGACATGGCACCGAAGATTCCCTTAACCCTGTACCTCTTCGACATCCTCTACCTAAACGGCGAAAGCTTAATTGCCAAACCCTACATCGAACGCAGAAAAATTTTAGCCCAAAACATAGGCGAAATCCTTCTGGCAATTCAAATTGTCACTGACCAGCCAACCCAAGCACAAGACTTCCTCCAAGAAGCCATCGATGCTGGACACGAAGGTTTAATGGCTAAAAAAACCAACAGCCCATACACGCCTGGACGAAGGGGCAAACCATGGCTTAAAATCAAAACAATCCTTGAACCCTTAGACCTAGTCATAACAGCTGCAGAATACGGTTACGGGAGACGAAAAGGCTGGCTTTCTGATTATTATCTTGCCGCAAAAGACTCAGCCACAGGCGAATTCTTGAACATTGGAAAGACCTTCAAGGGGTTAACTGACGTTGAAATCATAGAGTTGACTCGGCGCCTAAAGGAATCTGCCCTTGACCAAGATGGTCATCGAGTAATCGTCATGCCGAAAATAGTGGTAGAAGTTGCCTACAACGAAATCCAGCAAAGCCCCAAGTACATGAGTCAGATGGCGTTACGTTTTGCGAGAATCACCCGTATAAGAGACGACAAAACACCCGAGGAAGCCGACACAATTGATCGGGTTAGGGAAATATATGAAAGGCAGTTCCGCAATAAAGGCAAATACAGTACAAGTTAACAAGGAGATCAGTCAAGTGGATTTGGCAGAAAAGCGGTCATTTGCGAGGGAATTCTACAGTCGTCAGATTATCCTTAAAGAGTTGGGCGATAAGGGGCAGCAGAAGCTCACGGAATCTAAAGTCGCCGTCGTTGGCGTGGGCGGATTAGGTACAGTATCTTCACTTTACTTGGCTTTGGCAGGTGTTGGTTACATACGTTTAATAGACCAAGACACCATCGAACCGCATAACCTTCACCGCCAAATCCTCTACAACCCAGGCGACCTACACTACCCCAAAACCGAGGTTGCAGCAAAACGGCTGGAAAAACAAAACCCTCTCGTAAAGGTAGAAGCGATTCCAGAAAACGTGAATGCAGGGAATGTTGAGCGGCTTCTAAAGGGTGTTGACTGCGTTGTAGATGGGCTAGACAACATGATCACCCGTTACCTTGTTAATCGTGCCTGCGTAAAACTGGGCATCCCCTATGTCTTTGGCGCAGCCATCGGCATAGAAGGCAACTTATCCATTTTTGTCCCACCGGAAACAGGTTGCCTCGAATGTTTAATGCCTAACCTATCCGACTCAGACATGCTAACCTGCAACACCCGCGGTGTCCTAGGAGCCACAACTGGAATAATCGGCTCACTGCAAGCGATGGAAACAATAAAACTCCTAACAGGCTTAGGCTCTACCCTAAAAAATAAGCTGATGGTTTGTGACTTCAGTGACATGGACTTCACTACAATTGACATCTCAAAAAACACTCGTTGCCCCGTGTGCCACAGCCAAATAGTATCGATCGCGGGAATAGAGCGACTCGTTTGGCTTTGCGGCAAAGAAACCGCCAACATTAACCCCGAAAACCCTCTTGAACTCAACCTCGACGAAATCTACCCAAAGGTAAGCAGGCAGTTTCAAGTACGTTTGAAATCACGGTTAGCCCTGATGTTCAATTATAAGAGCTATGAAGTCAGCCTCTTCAATGGTGGACGCATGCTTATTAAAGGTGTAACGGAAGAAAAAACCGCTTTAGATGTTTACCGAGAAATCCTGAAGAAATTGTTTTAAAAGAGCTTGAATCCAAGCACACTTATCTCTACCCATAAAACTGTTGCGGCAATTGCAACCTGTGCAACTGACAAAGTGGCACCGACTTTGAGGTATTCTTTGAGGCTGATGTCTACGCCTCTGCGTCGCATGATTTCCAGCCACATCAAAATGGCCAGCGATCCCAACGGGAAAAAGTGTGGACCCAAATTGTTGCCGATGATGTTGCTGAACACTAGGTTGGTTAAGGTTGGTCCAGTTACCGCTGCTTGATGGATGCTTAGCATACCCAGGATGGTCATGGGCCAATTGTTCATGAAACTTGCTCCGACAGTCACAACCATGCTTGGCGCAAAAACTCCCAGTGCAGATGGGAGCTTGCTGGATGCCGTGAGGGCT
>Ga0075359_1000012_pt1 | contig 14750 bp, 16 predicted proteins | sample WestPond_TuleB_D_2_FD_120054 | JGI IMG/M metagenome (GOLD analysis project Ga0075359, IMG submission 120054) | Natural and restored wetland microbial communities from the San Francisco Bay, California, USA, that impact long-term carbon... | ecosystem: Environmental > Terrestrial > Soil >... | reverse complement strand
ACGACGTTCATAGTAGAACCTTTTTAATCTCCGGAGATTAAAAAGGTTCTACTATGAACGTCGTAGAACGTAGTTCGTATTTGGAATTAAGGTAGCCTTAATAAGGCTTCGAATACGGACGGCTGGCACCATAGGCCACAACCATCAGATGCTTATCGCGGCCATCGACCGAGTGAAAAGCAGCGGGCTGACAATAGACACGGTGGGGTTGAGGGGCGGGAAAATGGCAACCAAGATCATCATCCTGCATACGCATGGGAGCGCGACGCATAGCAAATTCTTCACGACGGCCCTGTTGACCGGCACCATGGGCAGCAACGTTAGCCATAGGCGAATACGACATGATGTTACTATGACACTATTATATGGCTAGACAAAAAAATAGAACCGAAAAATAAATTACGAAAAAATATGATAATTTTATTATTACTTTTTTCGTAAAGTTTATATACCTTTGGTAAAACTTTAGCTATGCTAAAGTTTATATACCTTTCGACTAAGGTCGATAAAGTTAAAAAATTTAGGTCGACCATAGGTCAGACCCATCTAGGTATGGCGAGATAGACTTAGTAGGCCCATTACATCTTTTAGCGTTATAGATCCTTTGGTAAGGCCGGCATCACCTTCCAACATAAAACGAATCTTAGTATCGATCTTATCCGGATCCAGTATATAGGTTTTAGTATAATAGGTATTAACTAGGTGGTCCACTAATCTTACTTTTTCTTCTATCTTTGGATCTTCCGGGTGGTCTCTCTTACCTTTATGTATGGCATCTCCCACATCTCCACCATAATAAAATATAAAACCCCAATCGATAAATGGTTTTAGCTCGTTAATATCATAGAGAGTATCGTAAAGATCACTAACGTTGGTTACCTTAACTTTGAGTTGTTTGAGTTTATTTGAGAAGGCGGGATCAAATGTATCTGGAATACCTTTTACTGGAAAGGTAGGCATCTTCCAAGAAAACTTCCTAACGTACGGATCGTTTTCCACACCGGTAAAGTCAAATGAGTATACGAATTTTTTCATATGACTATACTATCGATGTTAGAGGTATATGGCTTTTGGTCACGCTAAACTTATGTAGTACCTTGAAAAGGCTATGTCACTCCATGACATAGTATCTTACAGATATCGTTATCAATTTTTTATCTACGGTTACTATACTACCAACGACTGTATAGGCTATGTCACGGAGTGACATATTATCTACATTAGCAGATAATAACCAAAGGTTATAGTCCTTTTAGGAGGTACTATGTCACTCCGTGACATAGCCTTTTAGGAGGTACTATGGCACTCCGTGACATAGCCTTTTAGGAGGTATCGAAAAATGAAATGCCGATCGATGAAACTGAAAATGAAGCACCATGAATCCATACACTATGGGTCTTGAACACCTTGTGAAATTTCTAGTGGCGGATCCTGAAGTTCCCCTTACCTATCACAATTCCAAATTTTCATATATTACTAGATGTGGTGACACTCTATTATATTTAAGGTCGATACTTTCAGTTTCATACCCCATCGATACCAGAAGGTCGGATCTATGTTATGTATTACACATCTATGGAGTTGATGACTTACCCAATCTATCTAGAATATTTTTCTGCATCACCACCAATACCATAATATCTATAAATTTGCAAGACATTGAAAGGGTGGACGCTGAAATTCAGCACTATGCCGGCACTTCTTATGGAATCGAATTTTTAGATATTCAATCATTTTTGGGATATTACCATACCAATATTGGAGAGTTGAGGGTATCTCTGAAACTTATAAATACGATGCGAAAGTTAAAATACATGCTCTATCCCTGTAAAAATACATCTACTACTTCCGACTCGAGGGTGGGGATGAGTGATAGTAGGTCGAAGAAGAACATGTCATCGAACCTACCAAAGGTAGACCAACCTAAGATTAGAGATTTAACGCATAACGTTAACTTTCCCTCGCTACAGCGAGGAAATATTTTACTATATTCGCATGACTCTGGTTACCACCCTAGAATATCCAAAGCTAAATTTTCAATGTCGGACGATGTATTTGATGTATATTATTCATTTTGGTACACATCACCTTCATCTTCCAACCCCAAACTTTTAGTATTTTTAATGAACGGATTGGTATGTTGTGTGACAGATATAAAAAGGGTCGATGACGATCTACCACAGGTAGATTCCGAACTTCGTTTCGACGATCCGTCTTTAGCGGACTCGATGGATATCCTATCAGAGACAAGCTCAGATCTTTCGAAATCCAAAAAATATAGAGAGATTTTTATATTAGCTCGTAACATCTTAGTTGCGCTCTAACGCTAAGCGTATCTCTCGATACACGTCCCATAGTTTAGTGGTTGCCGTATAACACATGTACTTTTCTATCCACCGGATAGAAAATTTTAGTAAGACGAGGTCTAGATTATACCTAGCATTCCACAACAGTGTTCTCTAGATATGTTTTTTCTATCAAGCACCAGTAGCGCTACCAACGATACTATAGACAAGATAAAAAGATGCTCGACCTTCATACTATTAATAATCTATAAACTTATAATATATATTCGTGTGATGGAGTGACCTTTTGGTAGATAAATTTAGCAGTTGTCGGTAGTGTTGAGGAATTTTTCACCATCGAACCAAAAGAGTATGCAGACGCTATCCATCCGAGTGATACCTAACTGATCTGTAGGTTGACCACACTGAGTAGAATAAAATGTATCATAAGGGACCCGTATAGTAACGGTGTTTTGTGTTAAGTTACCGGGATTTGAAACTTTGAAAAACATCACCAACTTGTCACCCACCCTGGTTTTAGCAAGAGAGGTGACCTGTACCGTGACCGTTACAGGACTATTAGAATTGTCTATGGGTTCCAAAACTTTCACTATAGTTCCACCTCTAGCTGCTTCAAATGCCAAAATATTATCTACTATGGTGGGTGTGATAAGCTTAGGGGTAACGGCACTAAGACCCTCCTCGAGTTGATTTCTAACGGTCATCATACTACTATTTTTAATATAATATATATATATATATATATATATATATATATATATATTAAGATTTTCAAACTTTCTACTAAAGTAGATGAAGTTTACGGTACCTCTAAAAAGACTATGTCACGTAAACTTTAGCATATGCTAAAGTTTAATAGTATATATCTGTTTTGATTTCTCAAAGATAAGAGTCATATTCCTCGGAACTTACCAGGTCGAAAAGCCTTTGGGTAAGAGCATATGTAGGGGCGACAATGTTAGAGTCTGGTTTGACAGGAAGGATACTAGCATCACACACCCTAAGACCGAGAGTATTATACACCCTAGCGCGAATGTCGACCACTGAGAGATCATTGTCTGCTAGTCCCATACGGCAGCTAGATGAGGCATGCCAACCTGAAAAGTGTAGAGCATAGAGTACATCCCTAAAACCAAGCTTGTTGAATTTAAGGGTATGGAGAACTATACCTGTATTACCTGTTCCCACTATACCTATCGCGCTTTCAGCAGGGCTAGGGGTCTGCGGTGAACCGGCAGTTCCTGGTATGGCGGTCTTGTTCCAGTACAACACTATATCAAAGCTAGTGGGAGAATTCACCTTGTCGACCACATGGTAGTTATTGAAATTGTCGGCGGTGATGGTGTCGATGGGTGCTGTCACTCCAGATATAAGTATATACTCACCAACGTCAAAACCATGGGGTGTAGGAGAGGTGTTGATAGTTATACGAGTGGATTTTTCATAGGTGGTTATAGGATTCGCACCTAGGGTCTGGGTGCCAATGTCGGCAAAGACACGCTCACTCACACCAGGCATAAGCCTCACAAAATTTCTGCGATTTTCACCTGGAACATTTGTCAAGACTGGTCCAGATGTGTCACCCTCGGTGGTGTCAAACTCACAGCTATCTATAGGAGTCTCGGTACCTCTTATGGCGGTATATATATCTCCTGGTGCTGGAACAATAGATAGAGGTGTAGTAGATATATCGGCCACATAGCTAGTTGCGGGTACACCTGTGTTACCACTCCATCCTGTGACCACAGCACTCTGACCCGCGGCAAGACCTGTAGCTATGGTAACTACAGATCCTATCATCGATCCTGCGGTATCGTAACTTGCTTGAGAGATTCGTGATGAAGCGGCAAATGGTTTAGATAGGCACGAACCAAAGGGTATAGGCCCTACTCCGGCAAATACATGCGTAACATTGGACCCGAGTTGAATATTTGTGGTTGTGTTTACAAAACCTCCTATTGCTAACAATCCGGTAAAAGTAGCCGGTCCTCTAGGTCCGACTCTCTTCTGATTCATCTTGGAAAAGAGTGGCATAAGGTTGTTCTGAAAGTGGTTCTCAAATGCCTCTATATCGTTCTCATTAGCCAACATATTGGGTGCATAGTTTGGCCGATCGAAAGGTGAGTTGGAGGTAATAACCACCTGACCCTTGGATTGATCATCCCAATACTCGCTGATCCATGACGATGTATTAATACCCGCCGTATAGCCATTCATGGTATAGAAACCCAGGGACGATCGATCATAGACCGATGGTGAATAGTTGCTGTTAAAGTCAACGTTGGATGGAAGGTTAGAAGAGTAATTGTAAGTATCTTGCCACAAGGTATTTCCAAAAACTACAGAGGTGGCCGATGTATCGGTAGGTATAGTATCAAAGTCAAATTTACTAAGACTAGGTTTTGACTTCCAACGAACCCTCTCATCGCTACCATAACCTACAGCAGCGCCACTTATGCTGGAAGTAAGACCCACATTAGCAGGTGGAAAGTAAGAGGTAGGGTCGGCAGCACCAAAAATGTTAAGGTAGATGTACGCCTGTGCCGATGCCGGGTAAGGTACCGGCAGGTAGGTGTTGAAATCGATCTCGTGCATCACACCTATGGCAAAATCGCATGAGTCTTGAACATTATTTCCGACACCAGGCTTGTCAAGTCTGACCGGTACAGGAGAATAACTAAGACTATTGAGTAACTCCTTGGGACCTATACCGCTTCTCTGAAGCATAGCAGCAGAGTCCATTGTACCAAGACACAACCACACATCAAGTTTGGCATAGGCTGATTTAATACCACCCGCTAGAGCTACGGATTGGTTGATCTTTGCCTGTTCCTCGGTGCATGTGCTACGGTCAACCTCACTAAGAGTACCCTTCCATGGTTTAACATCTCGACGGATAGCTCTAGCAACATTGGCAACCTGCCATCCATTTTCGATATAGTTGATACCGGTACACTCCAATGGATCGTTAAGATTGTCAAATATCAATCCTGTAATATAGCACTTGGTCTTGAGAGTCACATTATTGGGGATGGTATTGTAGATGACAGGATACATAAAGGCTGGTGCGGCAAAGCACCTAGCCCATAGGTTCTTCCTCAGGCCAACACCTCCCAACTTACTAGGACTACCTGCATACTCTGGTCCCTTGGCGTTACCATGATCGAGGGGAGGAGTATATGTTAACCCAGGGGTAGTCAGAGGGTAAGGGTTAAAGGTACTGAAAGAGGGGTCAGATTGGTCGTAATTAGTCTCTGGAAGCTTGGCATGGTATTCGGTAGGATTAGCTGGATTTTCAGGGTCAAGATCGATCTTAAAAGTACGACCTGGTTGGAGACCAGCGGCCAAAACCTCCTTCATCGCTCTGTTAGTATAACCTGGTAAGACACTTTGGGTAAGATGGATGCGACCACTATCACCCATATAGCGAGAGTCAAAATATACACCTTGACCATCGGTAGGGGGAGGGAACGGACCAGGGTGAGGTAACCACATGGGGACTGGTTGACCATATATCCTAGTAATCTGGCTACGGTTTTCCAACTTTTTGAAAGTATCGTTCATAGCGGCCCACCCAAAATCGGCGCTACCGGTAGCGTCTTCCCACTTATCATAGGTACCAGTCTTGGTACCACGATTCCACGCTAATCCATTGATAGCGCTAGTACCACCTAGAGTCGACCCACGCATCAAAGTTATTGGTCTAGTTCCGGTGATGAATTGGTCAGTGGTAAGTGATCTTATATTGTCCTGTATAATCATAGCACCCTCTCCAAAAGTTGCCGATTGGCTTCTAATGATCTGACCCCAATCGTCAGTGGGATCGTTGGGGTTGGGACCATCTTGAGGTGTACGTATAACAGCATTGTCCTGAACATCATCCTTACCGCTGTCGACCACTAAAATCTTAGCGGTAGGATATCTTGATGCGAGATTATAGACTAGAAGGCTACCCGCCGTGCCGGCGCCGGCCACGATAACATCATATCTTTCATTAACCGAACCATTGGTAGCCCTGCGAGCCACGTCGGAAGGGGTAAGGGGAACGGTCTCATTGGGGGTGCAACAATCGGTAGATATATCGATCCATTTCTTTCCATTGGCAAAAGAGATAAGATCCTTATCTTTATTATATATTATCTTACCCTTACCAGGTGCGGCTGTAGGGTGGACGACAGGGATGGTGAGGCCTGTATTCACTGACACAGTGTCAAAGACACCATCTCTGATAATACGTTGCGAACTCATACTAAATTATTAATATATTTTACTTTGCATATTTTCTGTTGGTAGGGTATACACAATTAAATACCCATAATATACTTATAGTGATGGAGTCTCATCATAGCTCAGAGTCGAAATCTATACCATCAGAAGATGGTATCTCGGAAGATTTACCTAACGATAGGTTAGGCGATTCTATCTTTATCAAGCTTGAAAAAACATGGAAGGTGATACGGTCGTCTAACCTTATATCGGGACACACCTATCTGTCCAAGTGCAAAACGAATACATGTGAATATGGAGAAGGTCTAAATATCTTTAGGTTTCTACCAGTAGGCGACAGTGCTAAGATACCATACAACTGCGAATATTATTATGCCGACATTGAAAGCGACATGTGGAAATTTATGATGGATAGTTTGGAGAATTCAAAGAGTTTCAAGAACAAGTATAAACATGGATTGACATATGCCATATGCATATCGCTGCCTTATGGAGTACATGATGATAGCATTCAGAGCATAAAACTATTCTCGGTAGATGATGATAGTGAGATCCAGTTTTAACCGTTTACTTTTTCAAGGCACCTTGAAAAAAGGCTATGTCACGGAGTGCCATAGTACCTCCTAAAAGGCTATGTCACGGAGTGCCATAGTACCTCTAGAAAGGTTATAACCTTTGGTTATTATCTGCCTTGGCAGATAATATGTACGAAGTCCATAGTACATCTAAAAAAGGCTATGAAAATTCCTGACGCGCCGGTAAATATATCATCGATACCTAAGGGTATGAACTCCACCCAAGGCAGATACGTCGGACACTTCAGTATAACTTAGATCAAGGGTATGAACTTTTCCCAATGCAGATACGTCGGTGACCTTAGTCCAACTTAGATTGAGGCTATGGACTCTACCTAGGGCGGATATGCCAGAGGCATCGGACACCTTAGTAAGGATTAAATTGAGGATATGAACTTTACCCAGGGCAGATACGTCTGACACACCAGTACCCATTAGATTAAGGGTATGGACATTACCTAGGGCGGATACGTCGGTCACACCAGTACCCGTTAGATTGAGGGTATGAACTCCACCCAAGGCAGATACGTCGATGACCTCAGTACAACTTAGATCAAGGGTATGGATACGAGTGAATAGATTCAGATAACAGAGAGTGTTGTTTTCAAGTTTAATATTGGTAAAAGCCGGTAGGAAATGTTCGTAGGATGGTTTGTAAACTATCTGTTCTGTTATCTTAATATTAGAAGGTAGATTGGTGTATAGAGTCTTATTTACCAACGCCAAACTCCTAGCATCTTCAAACTCCAATTCAAAATGGACAAAGACTTCAAAAGGAAGTAATTCCATAATATTAGCAACTATGAAGTTCCAAAACTATATTGATTGGAATAACGGAATTTCAATTTTGGTATACTGATCTCTGTGATAGACTTTCATAGTATACTAAATTTCATAGTATTATAAACAAAAAGTTATATAGTGGTCTCAAGACGATGCCTTTTTCAAGAACCGACCTTATCATTTTGGGTGTGGTGGTGGCAGGTGCCGCCGCTGTCGCCATATGGATGTATTACCGAGACAGAAAAAATAAGTATGTCGAGGGATATCCAACCGATGCATGTGGATATTTTGCAGAGACGATTGGTAACTCATCCAACGCTAAGGCCCTAGGTGACATGTGCACCACCTATCAGCAAGTATGCGGTAACGCCAGCGCCGCTGCGGAGATGTTGAGTCTGTCGAGCATGGACCCCATGGACCCTGATGGGTCCCTCCTTAATGCCCTTCAGTCCGATGTGCTGGGCGTGCAACGTGATGTCACGACATGCATGGCGCCGTTGGCATGTGGTACCATGGGTAGCGGTAACAACATAGTCGACGTAGGATGCCCTCCCTTCCTAAAGTGCGATGGTAAAAAGTGCATCTAAGCACATATTATTTTTCTACCTAGGTAGAAAAAAGGTAAATATACTGAGGTTAACGTCTCTTGGAGTAGGTCTTGAATCCCCTAAGCCTGCTAGTTGCATGAGCGAGGGCTTGTTGTTCAATCAATGATAACTTCTCTCCATTGGCTCTGCGAGTAAGCATCTGTTCCACGAATTCCTTGTCTTCTTGAGCAAAATGATAATCTCGAGTTGGGAATGTAATATAGATCTGTTCTGTATATTGTCTGCTTCTGAGGTTCAACTCCATAAGATCATTTCTATAATTGTCAGGCGGGGGCCTTGAGATCGGCACTTCACCTTTCGGGGCAACTTCGGTCTGAGGTGTGCGGCACACCGGGCACTCTGCCTTGAAATGTTTTTCAAGACATCTTAGATGGATACGATGACCACACGCCTTTAACTTTGGAGTATCATCTAGAGATTCATAACAGATTGGACATTCTGCTTTAGGGTCTACAGTATTAGTCGACCTATAAAATTCACCGGTAGTGGTCATCTAGACCACCTCCACTATATGAGTATATGAAAAACTCACACATCTTAATATAATATATACCTTATGATTTTTCATTTTTCGTATTTCACCATACCTTAGTCACTAAGGTATGAGGTAGATAGTACTACCTATTTCGTTCATAACATCCGGCGAGTTATACCTGTGAAAATTTTTCTACTAACATCTTATGAACGTCGGTGACTGACTGTCCTTTTATATCCATCTCGACACCCACCCGCGACAACAAGATCGCACATAGACTGAGTCTATCTAGTTGATTTCCACATACGTATAATCTCTTGGTCGACACAGCCATCTTTATAATGGACAAAAAATCTTGGACTAGTCTCTCCTCAGAGTCTGTCATAGGAGCACATAGCGACCCCATCTCAGGGAGAAAATTTATAATTTCAAAACCTGGTGTCATCTCAAGGTATACATTCGAAAAGTTGATAATGGTGGTTAAGTTATGGTCCGACAACATCTTCCATGTGGTGCCACATGAGTCATCACACGGACCGTCACATGGTGGTTCGCCAGTCACCCATCTGATATTGTTTTCACCTCCAGTAAAAAGATCCACCTTTGGTGGACTCCGCCCTATGGTCGGAAGATCTGGCACCTCGCGAAAAAGATAGAGTTGAGGACTCGTTATAGGTAGATCTCGAAAAGCGGAGTAAGCACTCGCCAACGTCCAAATGTAAGCTTTTCCTTCTTTGTCGGACTCAAATCCTTGTTTCGATTCTTCATACATTGCAATGTCTAAAGTGCGGACTGTAGCTAATTACTTCGAACCTATACCTCAAAGCGATATGTGACTATATAGTAGTCATCACATATAGGTTTTCCTACCATACATCTAAAAATGTTATATACAGCATACGTAGTACTATGGCACTCCGTGACATAGCCTTTTTAGAGGTACTATGGCACTCCGTGACATAGCCTTTTTAGAGGTACTATGCCTTTTTAGGAGGTAGGTGAAAATGATAGTGACTTATCACATGAACCATCTTCGCTCTATAGTGAGGAAAAGTTAACGTCATGTGTTAAACCAACCTCTACAACTTAATAAGATCCGAAGCAAAAAAAGAAAATAAACTTCAAATAATCATGTGTCTTTAGTAGTGTGTTAATAAAGTGACAAAATGACTCAAACGCTTAAGTCGAGCAACATTGTCCGTGTTGACACTGGACGTAGCACGACCTTGTATAGCGCTTCTAGGTCACTTGGTGAGTCTTTGATGTGCCCAGCTAGCGCCCAAGAGCTCCAAAATGATGTATATGGTCGCCCTGCGTCACAGCAGACGCTCCCAGTTAATCTTGATGCCTCTTGCGCTCAAGGTACCATGTACCCTGCCTATCGAATGATAGCGGTTGAAAACCAAAATCGCCCGTATATCCCTATCTGCGCCGCCGGTATGCGTGGTGGTGGAGACCTTATGGGTGTGGGTCGTAACCTTATGGCCCAGGACCTCTATGGCTTTGGTCGTCAGGGTGACATGGTTCGCCAGTATCCCACCCCTAACAACGCCCCTTGGGACCTTCCCGAGGCTAAGCGGGCCAATTATTACTTCCGTAAGGAACAACCGTCTACATTTACTCATGATAGCACAATTTCGAGTTACTACAATGGTTAATTAATGAAAATAATAACATTTAGTTTCTCTATATTATAGAGAAACGAATTATCATGCTCTTTTCCATCTATAACCACCGGTAGCGCATTTTTGATTTTTAAATGCATAATGTAAAGCTCCGCTAGTAACCCCCACAGAAGATGCAGCAGCCTTTACGCTAGCAAATCTTTTTATCTCATTTCCATTTAAATCTAATTGTATAACTCCTGTTTTATTTGTGTTTAGATTTGTATCATATGCATGCTTGCTATTATGAGAATATGTGCACCACTCTAGGTTTTCCATATGGTTATTATTTGAGTCTCCGTCTATATGGTTTATGATTGGGTGGTTTTCTGGGTTGGATATATAGGCCATGGCGACCAATCTATGTACATACATTCTTCTTTTTCCATTCACATCTACAATAGCACATGTTTGTCTAAAGCGAAAAATGATATACTTATAATGGAACGATCAAGTAATTATCGACGTCCAACTTTACAGGGATATATAACAGAAATGTCCACGTTAATGAACACCGCTCTTTTGGCGGCAGATGCAGATATGGTAGATTCAGATCCACCTTTGGCGGACTCCGCCCTATGGTCGGAAGATCTACCAAACATAGGTTTAAACTGGAAGGATATGATCGAGAAAGGTGGTGGTACATATTCTACGGTCTATGTATACAGGTCTTTTGCTATTAAAAAGATAGTAAATACATCAGACGATCTACACTACGCCCCTTGGCATGCTATCAAGGAGATAGCTATCTTGAAAAGATGTAATCATGAAAACATAGTTAAAGTGTTAGGTATCGGACACCAACTTATAGATTCAAAAAAAGGCACTCCAAAGACAGATCTATACATTATAATGCCTCTATATGATTATGATTTAAATACATATTTGGATAAACATCCTCTTATAGATACAGACCCGCCAAATGTGGATATTAAAAAAGAAGCTACATCTAAGAAGGAAATGTCACTTTATAACTTTCATAGTGTATATTCATCCATAGCTATACAGATTATAGAAGGGTTGCAATATCTTCATTCCAACAATATAGTCCACCTAGACATTAAACCTTCCAATATCCTTATCAAAACAGATGGAACAACATCCGATATAAAAGTTGCGTTGTGTGATTTTTCCCTATCTTATAACGTGATAGTCGATCCTCTAGATATATGTGCCACTAGATGGTACCGCCCTCCAGAGATGTTTTTTGGACATAGATATGCCGATATAGAATCGGCCAAAAGGGTCGATATATGGAGTCTCGGTTGTGTGTTGTACGAGATGGCATATAACAGAACTCTATTTCGGGGAGATACGGACACAAATCAGCTAATCCATATATTCAAACTTCTAGGGACTCCAACATATGAATCTTGGCCCAAAGTTCATGAATTACCAAAATATAAGGAGTATCGTCATATGCCTATATGGAAGGCTGGTAAGATCGATTTGAACGTACCTAAACAATTCAATGATATAATAAAAGCGTGTCTAAGACTTGACCCTGAAAAGAGGGCTACTATAGATGAGATTATAGATATATTAGATTACAAAGCTGGTAGACCAAAGAGAAAAAATTCAGAGGTCGATGCAAAAACTCCAGCAACTACCGAAGGATCTTCTGGTCATAGGTTAGAGTCGACTAAAAATGGATCGGACATTATTATTAAGGTATGGTTGTTAGAGGTATGTTGCAGTTTTAATCTACCCATAAGAATATTTCATTTCGCATGCGATATATATGATAAATTACGCATCTCTAAACATCGACTATTTTTGGAAAATAGGCCTGGTAAAGAAGCAGAGTCAAAAGAATTTCCAACCTTAGTAGACCCTAACTTACCGTTAGAAGATCTACCAAAACCAAAGTCAGACTCTGACCTTCGTTTGGATAATCCAATGTTGCAGATGACTATGGGTGTTATATTTATAATATCTGCAAATTACCACATACCATATCAGATAACATACGAAGATGTACTTGTTATGATATCCAGCAGAGAAAATGTAACAGTCACCAATCTTAGAGAGATTGAGATCGAGATTCTTGATTTTTTGAATTATGAGTTATGTTATTATATCCCTTACGATACGCAAAATCAACTTCCGACCGGCGGTCTGAGTGCTTCTTATGGGAGTCAAATTTCCGACCTTTCGGACAGAGCAAAAAAGTATGTAACTTTTTTATATACCATACTATCTATCGTGGGTATAGCCGAAACTTCGAGTCTGACTATCAGCATATTATCTGCACTAGATGTTCGATGGAAGGGTGAACCTCATGTGGGGGTGGAAGGTTACGATACGGTATCTATATCCAAAAGAATCAAAGGTATATCAAGTATCATAACCCCCCATGCATTAGACTACAAAGACTACTTTTCAAAATTGGCAGGCACCAACGTTAGAATCCTCTCTTTCATAGATGATGTATTGAAAATATTAGCTCACTAGAAAAAGATTGTAGGCTAAATTATATGGTGATGTTATAGTAGGTTGGCTGTGATAGAAAGTTAGTTATATGGATTGGTCCACCAAAAATCCATATAGCATCGCGCGAGACTGGAATAAACTACAGGGATATACCCACCCTAGTGATGAACATATCCATATCCGTCGCGATGTAGATACCCGTAGAGTATCGGTAGAAAATTCATCACGGCGGCCAATATCTATAGCTATAGTACCATACCCTGGTGGGCCCATACCACCTCCTCTACACACCCTCCAAGGAGGAGAGATTATTAATGTCGGAGTAAATCCCGTAGATGGACCCATGCAATACCTTCATATTCTCGACCCCATCTCGCATCGACCTGTAGGGGTAGCAACACCTTTTCGAACCGACAGTAACTCCTTTGTGTTGAGGGATGGTCTACAAAAGTGGTTTGTGCAGGCCTTTCAATCGACAGGGTACAGAGGATAATTTAGCAGTTTTACCTTTTGATAAAAGGTAAAGATATACCGGTAGACTTTATCGACCTTAGTCGAAAGTTTATCGGAAATGAACTTTATTCGTAGATAGTTTTTTCATATTTCTTCAATCTAGCTCTTAGCTCTACCAATAGCTTACCTAGCATATTTTTGCCATTACCGCCTTTGCCGGTTCCCCAAAAGCTGTCCCACGGGGACGCCTCTTCTATCAGAGCGTTACCCGTTGCCAATAAAAGTTTCCTAAACTCTGGAGATTGTATAGCTTTAGCAAATAAAGCTTTGCGCATCACTTCAATCCTTACGGTATCCCATTCTGGATCTATAGGGTGTTCTCGGCTTCTGCTTAGCTTCTTTGCCACCCCTGGAGTGGAAGACGTTCTTATAAGCGTGGCATAATCTAGGTCGGTCTTGTAGAACTTCTGTGCCTGAAAATAATGCTCGGTGGTTGGGTAGTAGATACCGTGTATAGTTACAGGTATATCGGCAAAGTTAGAGAACTCCCAATATTTCTTAGCCTTGGTGTGACCAAAAAATTTAATGGTAGTCATACTAACTTTTTGAAGACGAGCGATATATGACTATCACAACACTCTATAATTTCATTTTTTCATTTTAGATAGAGGGTATGAACTCCGCCTAGGGCAGATACGCCTGACATGTCAGACACCTTAGTACAAGTACCACTTAGATAGAGGATATGGACTTTACCCAGAGCAGATACGTCCGAGACCTTAGTAAAGCTTAGATTAAGAGTATGAACTCCACCCAAGGCAGATATGCCAGATACGTCGGTGACCTAGTCTCAATTAGATAGTGGGCATGAACGTTGCCCAGGACAGATATCTCAGATCAAGGGTATGAACTCCACCTAAAGTAGATACGTCTGTTACGTTAGTATAACTTAGATTGAGGGTATGAACTCCACCTAAAGTAGATACGTCTGTTACGTTAGTATGACCTAGATAGAGGGTATGAACTCCACCTAGGGCGGATGCATCGGCCACGTCGGTATATCTTAGATCGAGAGTATGAACTCCGCTCAAAGCACTAACATTGGTTACACGAGTATTACTTAGATCAAGGGTATGGACTCCACCCAGAGCAGATACATCGGTGACCTTAGTACCACTTAGATTGAGGGTGTGAACTCCACCAAGGGCAGATACGTCGGTGACCTT
>Ga0075359_1000008_pt1 | contig 15259 bp, 18 predicted proteins | sample WestPond_TuleB_D_2_FD_120054 | JGI IMG/M metagenome (GOLD analysis project Ga0075359, IMG submission 120054) | Natural and restored wetland microbial communities from the San Francisco Bay, California, USA, that impact long-term carbon... | ecosystem: Environmental > Terrestrial > Soil >... | reverse complement strand
GCTGCTCGGGCGGTGGACCGTGGCCCTGCTCGGCCTGCTCGCCTCGGGAGCGTTCGCCCTGTCGTTCTCCCACGTCTGGCACCTGCTCGGGACCGCCGACGGCGCCACCGGCCAGCCGTGGGCGCGGGCCGTCGTCGCCGCCGTCCTCGACGGCCTGACGGTCTGCGGCCTGGTCGCCCTGGCCCTGATCGGCCGGACGCGCACGCAGGCGGCCACCCCCGCCGGACAGCCGGACGTCCACCCGGACGCCACCCCGGACACCCGGGCGGACGCCGGGCAGCCGCAGGCCAGCACCCGGACGCCCGACGTCCGGCCCGTGACCTGCGAGGTGGCCGCCCTCGACGCCCCCCGGCCGCGCGCCGTCCGGACGGTCGTCGCCCTGCCGGACGGCGCCGACCCGGTGACCGCATGGCTCACCGAGCGCGGTTCCCCGGCCCTCGACGCGGCCACCCTCGGCGCCTGCCGCGAGGCCACCGGCGCCAGCGACAGCACGATCAAGCGGCGCGCACGCGCGCTGCGGGAAGTGAGCGAGTGATGGTCAGCCGCCAGCCCGCCCGCCGCCCCAACCGCATCCAGCCGCGGTCACAGGGCATCGTCAGGACCCTCGCCGGGAACGCCATCCTCGCGCACGGCGAGTACGTCGCCGCCGACCCGCACCGGCGCGGCCTGGCGTGGTTCCTCGTGGCGTGGTTCCTGATCGGGGCCGTCGTGGGAACCTTCGTCTCCGTCTCGTGGCTGTCCACCTTCGCCGTCCTCGGCCTCGCCGTGGCCGTCATCGCCAACTACGGCCCGACGGTCTTCGCGTCGCCCTGGCCGGTCCCCCGGCCACCCGCCTCGATGTGGTGGTGGGTGGCCGCCGTCGTGGCCGTCCTGTCGTGGCCGCTCTACGTCGGCCGGTACGGCTTCGGTGCCGCCTTCACGCAGGTGGCGATCATCGCCTACGGCCTGTCCGCCTGCCTGGCGTGGGCGGCATGGACGATGCGCGGCCCGGCGTACTGGTCCTCGAAGGCGGTCGCAGCGGCGGGCAGGTGGAACACCATCCGCGATGCGATCGGTCTCGGGTCGGACTCCCGCCGCGTCTCGGTCAAGGACCGGGGCGAGTTCACCGAATGGCGGGTGCTGATCGGCGTCGAGTCCGGCCGTACCGCCGAGTGGTACGTGAACGGCGCGGGCAACATCGCGGGCCGTCTCGCGACGTGCCTCAACCTGCCTCACCCGCAGGTGCTCGCCCGGTTCGGCCGCCACGCGGGCGAGATCGTCGTCATCATCTACCGGGGCGACCCGTGGGCGCGCACCTTCAAGCACCCGGTGCTCGTCGAGCCCGCGCTCGCCATCACCCCCGCCTCGATTCTCGACCCGATCCCCCTCGGGATCGACCCGCTCACCGGCGCCGAGTTCGGTGTGCAGCTCGCCGCCGAGGCGGACGGCGGGCAGCACACCGTCGTCGTCGGCAAGTCCGGGTCGGGCAAGTCCACGGTCATCGACACCCTGATCGAGAGGGTCACCTCCTGCCCTGACGCCCGGCTCGTGCTGATCGACGTCGGCAAGGGCAAGCTCGTGCGCCGCTGGGGTCAGGCCGCGCACCTGACCGCAGTCCGTGACCCTGACGGGTCGCTGACCTCGGCCGTGGACCTGCTCGGGCGGATCGTCGAGGGGGCCAGGCACCGCGAGGACCACGCCCCGGACGGGTTCACCCCGACCGAGGCCGAGCCCGCCGTCGTGGTCGTCATCGAAGAGGTCTCGGCCCTGATCGGTGACGAGGTCGAGGCCAGGCTCAAGGCTCAGGCCGCCGACGCGCTCGGTCACGTCCTGGCCCTGGCGACCAAGGGGCGGTCGGCCTACGTGACCCTGGTCCTGGCCTCGCAGGGCGCGGTCAAGGCTCAGCTCGGTGACCTCGTGGTCCTGCGGAACATGATGAACAAGGTCATCCTGCGGATCAGCGGGACTGCCGAGCAGACCGCGCTACTGGGCAAGGGGTGGGAGACCCTGATCCCGGTGAGCATGGTCGGAGCGCCCGCCACGGGCGCGACCCTGGCCGTGGACCAGGACACTCAGTGGGGTCACGGCCGGGCGTACCTGCTCGACCCCAAGGCCATCCCCGGGCTGATCGAGGCCAAGCTCAGGTGGCGCCAGGGCCACGCCGGTGACCCCGGGGACCAGGACCGGGGCCAGGGTCAGGACCAGGGTCACCGGGTCAGGCTGGCCCTGACCGCGGGGCTCGCGTGGGCCAAGGCCAAGGCCAAGGCCAGCGGCGGCCCCGGGTTCGACCGGGTGCGGCCCCAGGATCAGGCGGGAGTCTGGCCCGACCGGTACCCGGCCCTCGACCACGTCAGCGAGGGTCACCTCTTCGCGGCCACCCGCCGCCGCGCTGACCGTGAGCTCAGGTACGTCGAGTGGCAGGTCTGGGACGAGTTGCCCGGGGTCGGCAAGGTCAGGCACGACATGGTCCACCGCAAGGCCAGGGTCATCGTCGAGGTCGACTCCCAGGCTCACCACGGGGACGAGGTCGCCAAGGCCAGGGACGCCCGCCGCGACGCGGCGCTGCACCGGCTCGGGTATGTCGTGGTCCGGCTGTCCTGGCGGCAGGTGGTCATGACCCCCGACGAGGCGCTCGACGAGGTGGTGCAGGTCATCAGTGAGCGCCTTCCGTCCGCCGAGCTGGCCCGTATCCCCCCGATGCTGGTCCCGCCCCTGAGCGAGCGGGCGGCGGGGGCCCTGGCCCGGCTGCAGCAGGACGGCCCGCAGGTGGACGGCCCCGCCGGTGGCCCGCTCGGGCACTACCCGGTCGGGCAGGTGCTCGGCGCCGTCCCGGGCCTGACATCGGACCGCCCCCGGCGCCGGGTCGTCGCCGAGCTGGTCGACGCCGGGCGCATCGTGCCGGTGGTCGAGCGGAGGAAGACCCCGGGTGGCCGCGAAGAGCCCTACCTGCCCGGCGGCAAGCACCTGCGGTTCGAGCTGGCGCAGGTCGCCTGATCATCCGGTACGGCATCCGGTACCCCACTCGGCACATCCCCAGGCAGGCCCCTGACCTGCGGAAACAGGGTGTGCCGGGTGGGGCCGTACCGGATACCGGATGCCCCGACACCGACGGCCCGGACCCCCTCGCAGGGTCCGGGCCGTCGGCATTCTCGATCGTCACTGGACTACGGGCTGCCGATGGCGCCCTACCCTGCCAGCGAGGGGCGAGGGGTGGACCCGGCGGCCGGTGAGCAGTCGAGAGGCGAGTCTCGTTCCGGCCAGCCGCCGGGCCCGGTGCCGGGCGTTTTCCACGCGCCCGGCAGCTCAGTCGGCCACCTCGACGGCCAGGACGTAGGCGACCGGCAGCTCGGGGGCGGCCACCGCCCCCGCACCGAGGCGCCCTTCGAGCGCGGCGACCGTCTTGTGCGCCGACAGGATGAGCTTGGTCGCCCGCTCGGCCCGATCGGCGTGCTCGGCCGCCGTGATGGTCTCGGCGTCCCTGGCGGCATCGAGCGACCTGATCTCGCCGTCCCACCGGTCGATCAGGTCTTCGACGTGCGCGACCTGCATCTTCACGTTGCTGACCCAGTGGTCGTCCAGCATGGCGCGCGAGACGACGTCCTCGACCAGGGCGAGGATCGCCTCGGCCCACCGGCGCCGGAACTGCCAGATCGCGGGGACAGCCGCGCCGTACTTGCGGGCCATCGCGTGCAGGCTCATCTCGCCCCGGGCGCAGTCCTGCAACAGGCTCGTCCGGGTCGGCTCCCGGTCCAGCGGCGAGCGGGGATCGGCCGGGTTGCTGTTCACCGCGCCGCCTCGGGAGAGCCCCGGAACAGGCCCGAGGTGACGTGGTATGCGCCGTCGTCCATGACCGGGCGCCAGGGGATCGACTCGTGCCCGACGCACAGCAGGCAGACGAACCGGGAGCGCCGGGCGTCCCACTGCTCAGGCTGCCCGCACCGTGTGCACGGTGGCCGCGAGTCCTCCCGGAAGGTGAACACCCCGCACATCCCGCAGTGCCACCGGCCGTCGAGGTCACGGGTCGGCTGCGAGCACACCCGGCACGCCGGTGACCCGAGGGCCTCCTGCTCGGGAGTGCGCCAGGGGTAGCGCACCGCATCGAGCACGGCCGACGCCTTCCCGGCCATCCAGTCGGTCATCTTCACGAGTCCTCCCTCAGCCGATCCACCGAAGCCCGGCGCCGCCGCGCTCGATAGCCCCGGCCACGAAGTACCGGGCGGCGTCCATCGAATGGTTGTCCTTGTCCTGCGGCTTGTCCCTGGCGAGCCGCCCGTCGGGGTCACGCTGCCAGCAGTAGCCGACGATCTCTTCGAGGAACGACGCCGGGCGGCCGGTCTCGACGAGCACCTCGTCGCGCAGCACCGGCGCCGAGCGCAGCACGAGCAGGCCCGGCAGCCCGTCGGCATCGGCGCGCATGAGCCGCTGCACCGACATGATCCCCTCAAGGATCGAGTCGCGGCCCTTCGGCGCGTTCTCCACCGGCACCCCGGCGGCGCCCGAGAATGCGGCCTGCCCGTCGGGGGAGTGGTCGGCGTAGCACGTCCACACGGCCGCCTGCTCGGCCTCGGTCATCTGCGCCCGCGCCAGCGCCCCCACCTGGTCAGAGGTGTGCTGGGCGACCATCAGCTCGCGGTACAGCACGAGCGGGCCACCGGCGGCGCGCTGCGCCCACCACTGCACGCACGTCGGGTCGTTGAAGCCGAAGTCGACCGACATCCACAGCCGCCAGCCGGGGGCGCCGCGGGCGGCGTCGAAGTCCGGCGGCATCGCGTCGATGACGTGCGTGTCGTCGTCCCACTCGTCGTAGACGGCCCCCTCGGCGGCCACCCACAGACCGAGCGCGTTGCGCTTGTAGTTCACCCCCGTGAGCCGCCCGAGCGTGCCCTCGACGTACTCGGTCCCCTCGGGCGTCCATCCGGTCGAGCGCCGCCACAGGACCGGGTTGTCCTTGTGGGTGGAGTGCATCATGCGCAACCGGCCGCCGTCCGCGCGGCGCTTGACCCAGTGATACGGGCTGCCGGGGTTGCAGTCGCTGATGAGCTGCTGCGTGGGCATCTTCCGGTTGCGCAGCCGGGAGAGCACGAGTTCGTACTGCTCCTCGGTCTCAAGCTCGGTGACCTCGGAGATGAACGCGAGGTCGTACTGCGCGCTCTTGACCTTCGAGGGGTTGTCCAGCCCGGTGACGAGGATCTGCGTGCCGTTGCCGAACTGGTAGGACGTCGGCTCGAACGGGCCGCCCCCGTACCGGCGCACGAACCGGTTACGGCCTTCCATCATCCCTTCGAGGGCGTCGTGCAGGGTCACGAGCACGGTCCCGGCGAGCCGGTTCTGCCAGCGGCGCACGACCAGTATGCGCGAGTCGGGGTAGCGGATGGCGTCGCGCACGAGGCGTTCACAGATGGCCCGGGTCTTGCCCGTTCCCATCGGCCCGGACAGCAGAATCTCCTTGTCGGCCGCCGAGAGGATCTCGCAGTGGGGGCTGTCGGGACGGGTGACCTTGAAGGACCGGGGCGCGCCGACGTACCCGGGGGGCACGGCCCCGGGCGGGTACGTCGGCGCAGTGGTCACGACCGCACGCGCTCGACCGTGCGGCCCGAACCGAACCCGTCGAACACGATCGCGGCGGCCTTGCCAGCCTGCGCGTTGATCGCGTCGATGACGCGCATCCGGTCGAGCCCGTCCGGGATGCCCTCGGTCAGCACCGAGGCTGGCACCGGCTTGCGCATCGGCAGGGCGTCGATCTTCCGGCGCACGAAGTCGGTGGCGCGGTTACGGCCGACACGCTCGGCCTCGGCCCGGCGCAGCGGCATGAGCACCAGCTCGCGGGCGGTCTCGTTAGTCAGGTGCTCGGGAGTCTGCCGGTTGCGGTACTCGGTGATCAGGTCGCGTGCCTGCTCGGCGAGATCCTCGTCGGTGATGAGCCCTCCGTTCATGCTGAACGGCAGGCCGGTGATCGGGTGCATGGTCGTCCTCACTTCCTGGTGAGCGTCGGTGCGGCGGACGTGCCGCCGGGGAGCAGCGAGCCGCTCGCCTTCATCGAGGCGATGGCCGCCCGGACGTCGGCGAGGGAGTGACCGGCGGCCACCCCGGCGGTCTCGACGGCGGCGACCGTGGCCGTCATGCCGGGGGCGAGCAGCCGGTTCGGTAGCTCGACGCCGAACTCGCGGCGGGCCGTGGTGGCGTCGTGGGCGCCGGTGGCGAGCCACGCGAGCGCCGCTGCGCGAGCCCGCTCGGCCAGCTCGGCGACGGCGCGCTGCCGGTCGATGGTGGCGACGGCGGCCTCGCGGGCGGCGGGGGTCGTGCGTCCGGTGGCTGCGTCGCTCACCTGGCCGGTCTTGCCATGGATCTTGGGCATCAGCGGCCACCGCCCACGAGCCCCGCCAGGGCAACGCCGAGACCGTCGGCCACCACGGACGCCACGAGGTCGCGCTCGGTCCGCTCGGCCTCGCTCAGCGGCCGGGGAGCCCGGTTCTGCGGGGCGGCGGCGCGCCTGGCGGGGGCGCCGGGCCGGTTGGCCGCCAGCGCGGCGGCGCGAGCCGGGGCGTCCCGCCGCTGGGCGGGGGTGACGGCGGCGGTCCGGCGGGCGGGTGGCCGCTTCGGGCCGGACGCGGTGGTGATCCGGCGGGCGCCGGTCAGGTCGGTGGCCGGGTCACGGCCGTCGTGGTGCTCACCGGTCGGGCACGGGGTGTTCCCGGCGATGGCCCGGCTGTTCATGGAGTGCCCGATCTGGCAGCCGTCGGCGTGCACGCGCATCCCGTTACTCAGGAGCAGTACCTCGCTCATGGTCCCTTCCTTCCTGATCACTCGGCGCCGAGCAGCACGGCGTCGATGAGGTCGTTGCCGTACAGCCGTCCGGCGTGCCACCCGTAGTCGACGGACGGCGTCAGCCCGGTGGCCGGGTCCTTGCAGGGCTGCCACGGCTGCGCGTGGCAGGTCTCGCAGGCGAACGTGCGGACGTCGCGCAGCGGCGGCAGGTACGCCGGGCGCGTGCCGGACGGCCACGAGGTGTAGACGAGGCCGCCCTCGTCATCGCGGTCGGTCCGGACCTTGAACAGCGGGGAGTCCGGCAGCACGATCACGACCGCCCCCCGAACACGGCGGCGAGGCGGTCGCGCTGGCGCGGGGTCAGCTCGGGCGCGGACGCCACGAGCTCATTGATCCGGTCATCCCACCTGCGCTCGTGGCGCCTGGCGGCGGCAGCACGGCCACCCGCCGATGCGACGGCACGTGCTTCCTCGGTCCCGGCCACCAGGCGGCCGGAACGGCGCTGATCCGTGGAAGGGGGCACCTCGGCTCCACAGGTTGATCCTGTGGGCCACCTCGTGCCTTCGAGGCTCCCGCCGAGAGCCGCTCGGCGCGGGGTCTGACCGGCTCGTTCGTCCGGTCCGGGCTAGGTGCGAGCCCCGGTGCGCGGTGGGCGTCCGCTACAGCGCCTTGGCTGCCCGGTCTCGGTTCCCGTTCGGCGGTGGTGCTGCCGGGGGCGGTACGTGAGGGCACCAGCATGACCAGCGGTGCTGGCCGACGCAAGGAACCGGTGTCGGGGGCGTGCGAGAGGCGGCCACCGGGGCGGCGTCACGAGTGGCACCGTGCGGTGACCTCCGCCTTGTCGATGTAGTCCATCAACGCGGCGTTGTTGTGCCCGGTCCGCCTCAGGGTCGAGGCGTTGTTCGCGTCGGCGTCGTCGAACATCCGCTGAAGCCCAACGCAGTCCCGGGCCGAAGCCGCATGGTCGATATCGGCCTTCACGCTGGGCGCGTAGTCGCCCCATGGCACTTCGGCCGGGCCACAGGCGGTCAGCGCGACGACCGCGGAGATGGGGCCCAGAATCCGCGTGATCACACCTCAAACCTACTCAGCCGCCGCCTCCTACTCGGTCCGCCAGACGACCGAGACAGAAGCGGGGTCGAACGGGCCGTTGCCGAGCTTGGGCCGCAGCAGGGTGACCTCGGCGAGCAGGTCAACGACGACGCGCTGCCGGTCGGTGCTCAGGCCACCCCATGCGGCGGCCACGTCGGCAGCGCCGACCAACGGGCCGAGGACGTCCACCCGTCCCGCGTCCGCGAGCTGCCCCTCGACCTCGGCCAGCTCGGTGTGGAGGCGGGCGCTCTCCGCCTCCACACCGGCCACGGTGAGCACCCGGCGTCCGAGCAGCCCGGCAAGCTCGTCGAGCGACGTACGCAGCGCCTGAGCCTGCACCCGCAGGGCATCCACATCCGGCGTGGACGCCTGCCGTTGCGTCAGGGTCGCGGCGTCCGTCCGGGAGAGACGGGCGATCATCAGGTCGCCGATCCACTCGTCGATCACGTCCTGCTTGCGGGTCAGATGCGGGTGCTTCGAGCACTTGTAGACGCGGTACGAGCCGTGCGTCGTCGTGGCCCACCCGGACCACACCCGCACGTCCTCGCCGGTCTCGGCCGCGCACCGGCCGCAGCGAGCAACGCTCGTGAGCAGCGCCTTGCCCGCCCGGGGCTTGACCTGCTTGCGGGCCGGGTTCCTGAGCACCGCGACGGCGGCCTGCCAGGTGGCCTCGTCGACCACACCCGGCCACTCCGCCTTGCCCACGACCTCGATCTTGGGGCGTCCCTTGAGCGGCGGCTCGCCGACGCCCGGGAGTGGGGCGTACCCGCGCAGCCCGGCGTTCCTCGGGTTGCTCAGCACGTAGGCGAGCGTGCCCGGCGTCCACCGGCCCGAGACGACCCGCTCGACCCCCTTGTGCACGATCGTGGCCCCCGCCTGTGGCGTCAGGTGGCCGCCGTCGTTGAGCGTGCGGCAGATGGCAGCGAGCGGCACGCCCGCCAGGAACGAGGCGTAGGCGCCCCGCAGCGCCGCCGCCTCGGTCTCGCGGATGGTCTTGCCGTCCTTCTCGTAGCCGAACGGGCGCCGTCCCGAGCGCCGCTTGCCCGCGAGGGCGGCCTGCCGGTTGGCCCGCTTGTGTCGGTCGGACTTGATCTCGATCTCCATCCGGGCCAGCGAGCCGAGGTTGTCGGCGAGGTAGCGCCCGGTCGGGGTGCGCCATTCGAGGTCGGGGCCGCGCACGATCGACACCGTGATGTCGTGGGAACGGCACAGCTCGTACAGCCGCACCTCGTCCTTGCGGGAGCGCTGCAACCGGTCGAGGTGCCACACGACGACGACATCGGCCTGCCCCTCGGCGAGCAGGGAGAGCAGCCGCTCGAAGCCGGGCCGCTTGCGCTCCCCGGCGGCCGACACGTCGTTGTCGGAGAGCACCTCGACGACCTGCCACCCACGGTCTCGGCATCGGCGCTCGCAGTCCTCGCGCTGGCGGGTGACGCCCGCTTCCTCGCCGGTGCGGTCGAGGCTGATCCGCAGGTAGATGACGGCCCTCAGGCCCGGCTTGACGTGATCCACTGCGTGCCTCCCGGTGACGTGCTCAACCCCCTGCCTTAGTATGTCAGTAGTAGGTGTTAGGCGTGAATAACACCTACCAACTGCCGACTTCACGCAGGGTAGGGGTGTTAGCAGTGGTTAGCGGAGACGAAACCGCAGGTCACGGGCAGGACGGAACGAGCGGGGCAGGCAACGCGGTAGACGCCAGGGGGTATGCGAGGGCGTTCCTCACCGAGCAGTACGGCCAGCCGGTCACGCAGGCGGTCGCCGAGTCAGCGGCGCTGGCCTACCTTCTGGCGGCCTGCAGCGCCGGGAACGACGGCTACACCCTCGCGGTACTGGCCGGTCTCGCCGACGCGTACCACGAGCAGCGCGGCTGGTAGCCCGGCCGCCCGCGACGCCCGCCCCGGTGAGGTCGGGGCGGGCGTCGCCGTTCTCGGAGACTTCCGGCGGAGATCCTGCTGTCTCGGGGGCTCCCGGTTAAAAAAAAGGACAGTCCGGGGCTGTCCGCGCAGGAAGCCTTGCGGGAAAAGCGGGCCTCGACGCTCAGATTTCGTTCAGGATCTTGATAGGTTCCTGCGGCTAGGGGGCGGCCACCGAGCGGAGGGCGCTACCGGCGCTCGCCGTGACCAGCTCGGCGGCGAGGTCAGCCCCGAGCCGCTCGATCACCTCGGCGGCGAGCCCGAAGTCGTATCCGCACAGCGCCTCGACGTCCCGGCACGGGGCGCACACGAGCAGGCTGGCACCTCGCCCGCCCGGCCGCCCGCATATCCCGCAGCGCGGCGCCTGCGCCTTCCGCTTCCCCTCTCGCCATCCGGCGAGGCTGACTACCTTGGTACTCACTCCGATGTCCTCGATCCTGCCCCGGCTCGTGGACTGTCCGACGCGCCCCGCCCGGTCTTGCCACCGGGCGGGGCGCGGTGGTGCTAGGCGCGGATTCCGATCAGGGGGTTCGGGCTGTCGTCCTGACGCCGGACGTCCACGCCGAGCAGGAGTGCGGCGGCGATCAGCGCACCGTTGCTGACGTACGGGTGGCCGGAGCGCTCGACCATGTGCTTGGCCGCGTAGCTGCTCGGGTAGCTGCCCGCCCTGAACCGCCGCCCGGCCTTGAACGGCCCCGCGAGGTAGCAGCCCGTCAACCACTGCGCGCACCGTTCCACCTCGGCCAGCCGGGGGAGCGTCGGCCGGTAGCCCGCCCGCACCTGGCGAGCCCGGAGCGGCGGCGTTGCGAGCCCCCAGTCGTCGAGGTCTGGCTCGGACGCCAACAGGGCGTCGAGGTCGGCCTGCGTGATGACGCGCGGTGCCGGGCGGTGCCACTGCTTACGGGAAGCCTCGGCCTCGGCCCGCTCGCGGGGTGCGTGGAACTGCGCCCGGTGCGCATCGCTCCGCCACCAGCAGGGCTGACCGGCCATCGCCCCGCACGTCCGGCACGAGTAGTCGATCGCCGTCGGGTGGGGAACCGCCACGGTCGTGATGCTCATGATCTCTTCCTCTCTGTCGCGGCCACCTGCACGAGCGCCGCACTGATTACTCGTCGTGTTCGGTCAGGGGGGGGGTGCGGTCCGGGGGGGGGTGCGCCCGCACCCCCCCCCTCTTCTCGCCGAAATTTCATGATCCGCGATCTTGAGCTTCCGATCATGATTTCCGAGATCATGCCCCTGACCTGCACTTACCCGGAATACGAATACGTAGTGGACTAGTCTCAGAAACCAGCACCCCCACGAAAGAGAGAGGGGGGGGGTGCGGTCCGCACCCCCCGCACCCCCCGGGGGTGCGGTCAGACCGCACCCCCCCCTCTTCGCTACGCATCGTCACGCCTCGACGTCGTCCGCTGCGTCCCCGTGGGTGGTGGCCGAGACCACCCTGGGACCGAGGTTCGAGCCGTCCTGCGTGATCCACCCCTTGCCGACCGCGTAGCCGATGGCGTCGTCGACCTTCGCCTTGTCGGAACCGGTGAGCTTCGCCCGCATCGCCTTGCGGGACCGGACCGGCGTGTCCGGGTGGTTGACCCACTTCGCCACGGTCTTGCCGACCCGGGCGGCGTCCCGCTCGGCCTTGGTCAGCTCGCGAGTCTCGATCTGCTCGGCGAGCGCGGAGTCGATGACGAGGGCCGTCTGCTTGGCGTCCTCGCGCTGCGCCTCGCGGCGGGCGTCCTCGGCCGAGCGCAGTCCGGCCATGAGGTGGCGCCGGTAGCTCGACGAGGTGTCGTAGACGACCTTGGCGAGCCGCCAGTCGTCGAGGGTGATCTTGTGCCGGTAGTCGAGGATCGCCAGCAGCCCCGCCAGGCGCGCCAGGTGCAGCGGCCAGTGCGAGTCACGCCCGTCCTCGAACACGCCCTCGGGCCGCTGCGCCTCGGGCATGTGCTGCCACGCCAGGCGCTCTTCCAGTTCCTCGGTCGCCTCGGGCGGCAGGTGCATCGTGCCGTCCCACTCGCCGCGTGGATCGAGGGCGAACACGGCGTTGGTGAGCCGCGCCCCCTGGGGCGGCATCGGCAGGCGCCTCCTGGGCCGGTTGGGGTCGGTCGCCGAGCAGAGCAGGAACCGCTGCACGAGCCCGGAGTCGTCGGCCAGTAGCGGCCCGACGGTCGGGTTGTCGCCGATCTGGAAGCCCGCCATGAGCCCGATCGAGACGTCGTCGACCTTGCGGCGCAGTTCGGCCGTGGCGTTCGGAGTTTCGCTCCGCCCGTGCCAGAGCTGCTTGACGATCGAGCCGAGGATCGAGTCCCTCTTGGCGTTGTGCTCGAAGATCAGACCGCCCTCGTCCACGTAGAACAGCCCGTGCCACTTCACCTGGCCGCGCTTGGGCTTGCGGTCCTCGGGCTCGGGACCGTCGAGATCGATGTCGTCCGCGTCGTCGCCCCCGCCGTCCTGCTTCGGCGGCAGCTTGGGCGGCACCACCTTGCCGATGAAGTGTTCGAGCATCCCCTGCCCGGTGCTGACGCTCGTGCCGTTCAGATCGGCCACCCGACCGTCGTTCGGCAGGGGGGCGATCATTGCCGAGACCGCCTTCGACGCTGACTTCCCGACCCCGGACGGGGCGACCATCGCGACGAACGTCTGCAACCCGGTGACGTCCATGATCCCGGTATCAACCTTGATCTTCGGGCTGGTTACCGCGGCGATGGTCGCCAGGGTGCACATGAAGGTGCTCGTCGCGCTGACGCCCCGGGCGTACGCGACGTCCCGGACGTGCGCGTGTGCTGGCCGGGCATCGAAGAACGCGGCGGGCAGGCAGCCGGGCGTTCCGGGCTGGAAGGCGGCGTCGAGCGCCTTGTCACGCTCGTGCACGGGCAGGTCGGCCACCCCCGCGGCGTCCACCTCGAACAGCGGCGGGTCGGCCGAGAAGGCGTGCCACGTCGGCACGGGCCGATTGGTGCCGCGCCGCCACGCTCCCGGCTCGGGCCGCTCCGGCTCGTCCTCGTCGAACGGGCTCGCCTCGTCCGCTTCGGTCTCGTCGTCGCGGATCAGTTCGGCGGTCCACTCGAACCGGGCGGGTGAGGTCAGTGCCGAGCCGACGGTGCGCAGCCCCTTCTCCCACTCGGCACCCGAGCGCTCCCAGCCGGGACGGAGCTGTGCCTCCATGCATGTCGCCGTGACGTACGCCTCGTCCCAGAAGTCGCCGATGAAGTGGCTCATCTGCAACGCGGCGGAGTTCAGCGCGTGGTTGATCCCCTGCCGGTACGGGGTGTTGCGCAGCCGGTCCAGCGCCGGGGCGCAGAACTGCACGGCCCGCTCCATCGTGAACAGACGGCCCGGTGTCGAGAACTCGAAGATCTCCCCCGTCTCGGGGTCGACGACCTCGAAGTCGCCCGCCACCACGAGGCGTCCGCTCGTGGCCCGCGCCACCGTGCCGCGCTTGGGCGCCCTCTTCGCCGCGTAGGCCACCTCGGGTGCGGGCGGCAGGCTCGGCAGGGTGGTCTCGTCGAGCCGGGCGCCGTCGTAGCTGTAGGCGCCCCGGAAATCCACCGTCGGGGCGATGATGACGAACCCGCCCTCGCCCCGGCCGTCGACCGCCTCGGCGATGGTGCTCGCGCTGTTGCGGGGGCACGGCCGGTCGGGGTCGGCGAGCGTGAACACGTGCCGTCCGCCCGAGGGGGTGGAGGCCGTGACGGGAGAGGTGATGCCGAGCCGTTCGACCTCGGTCACTCCGTCGGCGGCGCCGTGCCGGTCGCCGTCCACGACGAAGATGCGGCCGAACGGTGTCGGCACTCCCGTGGGCATGCACAGGGCGTTCCACGTGCCGTTGTCCCACACGCGGGCGATGCGGGCTGGGTCGGTCGTTGCCGCCTCGTCCCAGTTCGCGCAGGGGTAGACGTTGCGGGTCGCCTCGCCGGTCCTGGGGTTGACGCTGGCGGTCACGTTCGCGGGGAAGGTCGGGATGCCGAGTGCCGCCAGGCGCAGGGCCTCGGCCTTGAGCGTGGCCCGGTACTGCGGAGTCCCGTTGTCGTACTGCGGGGGCTTGCGTATCATGGAAGTGCTTCCTTTCGGATGACGGCCCGGCGGCCTGCGAAGCGAGCCGGGCCGTTGTCGTGTCTGGGGTCAGGACGCCCGCAGCGCCCGCGCGAGCCGGTCTCGCTCGTCAGCGGTAAGCGCCCGTCCTTCGGCCTCGATCAGCTCGACGGCGGCCTTCCTGCGCCGCGCGGCGGCCCTTTCCGCCCGCACCCGGGCCGACTTCATGCGGCCCGCCGCCGCGAACTCGTGCGCCCACGGGGTGCCCGCCACGAGCGGGTGGCCGGGCGCGGTGTTCGTTGCCTCGGTCATCTGTCCAGCCCTCCTGGTCTCTCGCGGGCCATGCCGTTACCCGCTACAGCGAGTATCCGGCATCCCGGGACTACTCGCAAGCGCGAGTAGGCGTGCATCCGGCCTCTGACCTGCGGTGATACTCCACCCCCTTGAGCATCTAGGGACTGGCGTACTCAAGGGGATGTGACGTTGCGTAATCACTTGCGCTTGGTCATCATCGGGATATGACGCAATCGCGCACCCCCGCGCAGCCCCCATCAGGAGGCGCCGACGGGTACCTCTCGCCCCGCGAGCTGGCCGAGCTACTCGGCGTCCCGCTCGCCACCGTGCGCGCCTGGCACCGCCGCCGGGTCGCACCGCCGCACTACCGGGTGAACGGGGCCATCCGCTACGCCCGCGCCGAGGTCGAGCAGTGGCTCGCCGACCGGCACATCACCCCCCAGAACGACGGACGGCCCAGCGCCTGAACGCCGGGCCGTCCTGTGAGGCACCCACCGACCATCACGAAGGAAGCACCCGTGAGCATCATCTCTGACCGGACACCCCCTGACGCAAGCCCCGCCGCGCGCCTGGTCCGGCACCTGCGCGCCGCCGCCGTCCTGTACTCGATCGTCCTCGGCTGCAACGTCGCCGCCCTGCTGATCGGCGTCTACGTCCTCGGCCTGTACGCGGGCGGTGCCCGATGAGCGCGGTCACCCTGCAACCGCCGCTGCTGATCCTCGGCGCCCTCTCCCTGCTCATCGTCGGCGGGCTCTGGGCGGCCAAGGCGTCGGGCCGCCTGCGCGGCTGGGAGGTCTTCCTCGTCCTGCTGACCGCCCTCGTCGTCCTGTGGTGGCTGCCCGATGCCGCCGCCGTCCGCATCGTCACCCTGCTGCACCCCTGAGGGGAGGTACCGCCATGCACACCCGATCTGATCACGCCGTCGCGTGGGCGATGACCCTCGCCCCCGCCGGTGCGTCGCTGTACCTCAACCTGCGCGACGTCGCGGGCGAGCCCGACTTCGTGCGGGTCGCCGCCGCCGTCGGGCCGGTCGCCCTGGTCCTGGCCGTCGAGGGCGCCAAGCGCGGGCTGCTCGGGCGGTGGACCGTGGCCCTGCTCGGCCTGCTCGCCTCGGGAGCGTTCGCCCTGTCGTTCTCCCACGTCTGGCACCTGCTCGGGACCGCCGACGGCGCCACCGGCCAGCCGTGGGC
>Ga0075359_1000005_pt1 | contig 19630 bp, 19 predicted proteins | sample WestPond_TuleB_D_2_FD_120054 | JGI IMG/M metagenome (GOLD analysis project Ga0075359, IMG submission 120054) | Natural and restored wetland microbial communities from the San Francisco Bay, California, USA, that impact long-term carbon... | ecosystem: Environmental > Terrestrial > Soil >... | reverse complement strand
CGCCGTACAGGCGTCGGTAGCCGGGCCTTACAAGATCCGGATCCGTCCCGCCGAAGACGACGGCACGGCGACGGGCGTCGCCCCGGGCGCGATTACTACGATCGAAGCCATGCCCGCGGCCTTCGGGCTTTGGGCGGTAACGAACGTTCTCGCCGTTTTACCGGCGATGACCGAAGCGCAGCTGGACGCCGCCTACGTCGAAGCGATCGATAAGACGCGGAACCCGAACAGCGTCGCGAAGCAGACGAACATCATCGTCGCCGCGCGGCAGTCGAACACGGTCCGCTACAAGCTCCGGTCGAACGCCCTCGAAGCGTCGGCGAAGGGCATGTTCGGGCGCATGGGTATCGTCCGCCCGCCCCTCGGCACGACCACCCGGGCGATGGCGCGCAGCGATAGCGCGCAGCCGGGCGTCGGCGCGTACCGCGACCAACGCGTGATTTATACCTTCCCGGGCGGCTATGTGAACGTGCCCGCCATCGCCAAGCGCGGTCTCGACGGCGGCGTCGGCTTTACCGCGGACGGCAACGTCGACGTCGGGTCCGACACGTGGCTGGCAGCGATCATGTCGCAGCTACCGCCCGAAGAAGACCCGGGGCAGCTGACGAACTTCGCCGCGAACCTATTAGGGATCGAACGCGGGAACCCGGACGTGCAGGACCTGACGATCGACGACTACGAAGCCTTCAAGCTGGCCGGCATCGCCGCGCTACGCATGGACGACGGCGTCGCGATTTACCAGTCCGGCAAGACGTCGGTCAATCCGACGACGTTCCCGGGCCTGCAGAACATCAACCGCCGGCGCATGGCGGACTTCATCCAGGATTCCCTCGCCGCCGGGCTGAAGAACTTCACGAAGAAGCTGAATAACCGGACCCGTCGCGGCCTGGTCATCGGCACGATCGACGGGTTCCTGCAGTCGCTGAAGGCGCCGAACGACGCCGAGCGCCAGAGGATCGACGACTTCAAGACCGATTACAAGACTGGTAATACCGCCGAATCCCTCGCCTCCGGGCTATTCCGGGCGATCATCAAAGTCCGCACCCTCCCGTCGATGGCGGTAATCGTCATCGATACCGAGATCGGCGAAGGCGTTCTCACCATCAAGCAAGCGGCGTAAAAGGAATCCACCATGGAGCAACGACTATTAGGTCAGGACGTAACGGTCCGTCTCGTACGGGACGGCGTGGTGGTGTCGGAGATCGTCGCCATCGGGAATTTCGACGATTCGCAGGACACCGAGATCAAGCAGGACGCGTTCCTCGGACAGACCGCCGACGTCTTTTCGGACGTCTTCGTCGGGTACAAGGGGAACCTCGAATTCCAGTCGGCGCGGTCGGGCTGGACCGAATTCACCGAGGCGATTCGGGCGCGGGCGCAGCGCGCCGACCCGGGGATCGTCTTCAACGTGATCCGGTCCGACGTCTACGCGGGCGGCGATTCGTCCGTGTTCGTGTACCACGACGTCGCCTGGGGCCCGTCCGCGGCGGGCGTGTCGGGGCGCAAGGACTTTGCGAAGATGAAGCTGACGTTCGCCTGTAGCGAACGAACGGTCACCAACAACCAACTGCTCTAACCCCGCGGCGGGTAGCCGATAGAAAGTGAAAGGTCCGGGTTCCCCCCGGGCCTTTCGTTTTTGGGGGACCGCGGTCGACGTGGTACGGTAGCCGTCCGAGGAACCCGAGGCCCCTATGAACGAAGAATCCGATACGACCGCCGCGACCCCGACCACCGACGCGATCGCCGAACCCGTCGTCGAAGCCAATTCCCAGGTCGCTAAGATCGACCTACCCGACGCGACCGACGGCGCCGTCCCTGCCTGGGTAAAGGTCCCGCCGGACCTGAAGATCCCGCGCAACAAGCAGGTAATCTACTTACGGTTTCGCGCCGACATGACCGACACGCCGGCGAAGGGCGAGCGGCAGGCCATCATTTGGTCGAATAATCTAGGCGACCAGAAGCTCGCGATCATGCGGTCCGACCGCGACCCGAACAAGATGGCCGAGCAAATGGCGAAGCAGATGATCCGCTCGGTCGACGGCGTCGCCGCCGACTGGACCGGCGAACCCGGGATCGGGAACATCGACGTCTGGTGGGACGCCATCGGCCCGAAGTGCCGGTCGATCCTCGACCGCCTCTTCGTCCAGCTGCACGTCGCGAAGCAGACGGAACTGACCGATTTTTTCGAGAACTGCGTCGCAGTACGTCTCGCGGGCGGCTGACCGTCGACGCGAACGGCTGGACGCTAGATCCCGACTGGGTCCGCCTACGACTGCGCCGCCTGCTCTGGCACTACGACGGGGGCTACGGCTTCGACGCGTCGTTCCCGTTCATGTACGCGGACCCGCAGTCGTCGCTCGAAGACCTGTACGACCGCGTGACGTCGCTCGTCCGGTACCTGCGCCAGTCCGTCGACTGGGTATGGGACCTAACGCACGACGAAGCGATGATGTGGGAAAAGTCCCTCGCTAAACTGATTCGCGCCGAAAACGGCGGGGGCGACCCGACGCCGGCGCCGTCGATCGCCCGCTCGCCCTGGGGCTTCGGCGACTTCGACGCCGGCGGGTAAGGCGACCGGGGACGTCGGATCGATCCGACGTCCCGTGGTACCCTGACGGGGTGACCGACAACCTCGAAGTCAAGACCAAGCTAACCGTCGACGACGCCGGCGCGTCGGGCGTCCTCGCGACCCTGCGGAAGTCGTTCGAACAGACGTCGGACGCGCAGAAGGCGACCCAGGCGGGCATGGGGTTCTTCAAAACGTCCCTGTCGATGGCCGCCGGGACGTATATCCCGCAGGCGATCGGGAAGATCCGCGAATACGGCGAATCGTTCCTAGACGCCGCCCGCGACGAGATGAGCGGGCGCAAGGCCATGGCGGGCATGATCGCGACCATGCAGGACGTTCCGTGGGCGCAGGCGGCCGACCAGGCGTCGAACCTAGCCGAGCAAATGGACACCATCGCCCTGAACGCGTCCCGCATGCCCGACGACGTGAAGGAGGCATTCCAGGTCATGCTGGAAGTCGGCGGCGCGACGGCGGAAAACATCGAGGCGTCGAAGCAGCATCTGACGGAACTGACGCAGGTGTCCCGGGTCTTAGGCATGTCGACCACGTCGCTGGCGCGGGAATACCAGTTCATGGGCGAAGGGATCCTGCGGACGCGCGGGACCGTGTTCCAGCTACTGCAGACGACCGGGATCTTCGGGGATAAGACGAAGGGGGCCGCCGCGCAGTGGGCGAAGCTGACCGATACGCAGCGCACCGAGCGCCTGAATATCGGCATGGCGAAACTCGCCGAACGCATGGAAGCCGCCCCGAAGGGTATGGGCGACCTGCTGAACGAATTCCACGCCATGTCCGAGATGGCGAAGGAATCCCTCGGCATGCCGCTACTCAACGCCCTAACCCCGCAGCTGAAGAAACTGGTGTCCTGGATGAAGGAAGGTCAGGGGTCGATCGAGGAATTCGCCAAGTCGATGGTGGTCGACGTCACGAAGTACGCCGAAGAAGCCGCGCGGGTTATCCGCGAGGGCTGGGCGTATATCCGCGCGAATAGCGCCGAGATCAAGGAAGACATCGTCGCGGCCTGGGGCTTCGCGAAAACGGTCATTCAGTTCGCGGTCGAGCACAAGGAGGCCCTGGCCATGGCGTACGGCGTCAAGGCCGTCGCCGGGTCGCAGTTAGGGCAGCAGGCGTGGGGCGCTGGTAAAGCTATTTACGCGGCGGGCGCCGCCGGCGGCGTCACGACGATGGGCACGGCGGGCGGTGCGGCCATGGGCGCCGGCGCCTTAGGCGGGGTCGCCGCGTTAGGCGCGTTCGCCCTCGCGATCGGATCGGTCGCGTTAGCGGCGCAGCAGGGCGCCGAGCTGATGAAGCAGCTCGACGACGACGAGAAGGCCGATACCCGGGCGCGCTACGAATACTTCCAGCGCATGTCGCAGAAGGAAGCGGCGGGCTACGCGGCGATGGACGCGAACGCGATGGACCACTTCGAGCGGACGAAGCATCGGTTCGCGATCGATTCGAAGCTGATTGGGATGTCGCGCGTCGAAGCGGAAAAGATGGCCGACGCGGCGATGGCGCAGCACGACGCGAACCGTAAGATGGTCGCCGACGCCGAAGCCGCCGCGAAGTGGCTGGAGTCCGACAGTAAGGCGCACGGTGGGACGACCGACGCCGGCGAACAGCAGCAGGCGATCGCGACGATCGCGAAGCAGTTCGAGAACGCGAATAACGTCATGGACTCCGGCGCGCAGCAGTACATCGCCGGACTACTAGCGAATTCGACGACGCTGCAGCGCGCGTTCTTAGAATCCGCGGGCATGACGTCGACGGCGTTCACGGCCCTGGCGGACATCACGAAGACGTCGGCGTCGGACTTCAGCGATTCCCTGCGCCAGTTAGCGGCGGACGAGGCGAAGCGCGAGAAGACGGCCGCCGGCGTGCCGAAGGTCCAGTTCAACGGCGGGCAGACGTTCAAGATCCAGCAGGACTTCCGCGACCAGGACCCCGACCGTATCGCGGTCGTGTTCCAGCGCGACATCCTCGCCGCCGCCGAGCGGCGGTACCAATCGGCGTCGGCGTCGCCCTTCGGGACGTGATAGCGTCGGCCGGTCTGTGCTAGAGTTTTCCCCGAGGTCGATTATGACGATGCCCGTACTCCCCGCCTTGACCCAACCCGCTGGCGTACCCGGCCCCCTAACGGATCTATTGGACGCGCTATCGGAAGCCGACGTCGGCGAACTCTGCGCCGCCGCCGCGGAATGGTCGGCGGTCGAAGGCGACGGATCGGAAGTCGTAGACGACCCCGACGCGACGGTGGACACCGATACGGACACACCGGCGGAAGAACCCTTGCCCGGAGACAATCCCGTGAACCACAGCGAAGGCGACGAAACCCTGGAAGAAGAAGCGGCGGAATCGGAAGACACACAGGCGGCCGAAGCCGACGAAGGCACGGAAAACTTCGACGGGCTGCTGGCGCAGGTCCAGTCCGAGGCGACGAAGGCCGAAGGGTACTCGACGGAATTCGACGACCTGATCGACCAGGCGAAGGCCGCGGAAGACGAAGGCGGCGACCCGGACGCGGTCGAGGACCTGAAGGACGAAGCGTCCGACTACCTCGACGAGATCGCCGGGCTGATGAAGGAAGCCGACGCCGCCCGTAAGGACGAAGACGCCGAGGGCATCGCGCAGGCGGGCCTGCACATCAAAGAAAAGCTCGAACTCGTCGACACGCTCTTGGCGCAGGCCCGCGTGCACGCGAAGACGAATACCCCGTCGCCGGCGAAGGACGGGTCGATCCCGACCGCGACCCCCGCCCTGGCGCTCTGGGCGCAGCGCTACGCGAACGGATAACGCCGCGGGACCGTGATACCCTACCGGGGTGTCCACGAGTACCGTAACGATCGAGGAGCTGACCGGGAAGAAGCGGAAGTTGGAACTGCGCGGCGGCGGCCTCCCGCAGCGCGGGGCGGGCTTCGCCGGCGAAACCAAGTTAGCGACCCAGTTCTACCCGGGAAACCGTCGCGCGTCGCAGCAGGTGCTGACGCCGACGGTTTCGCCGTCGGACTGGTCGGGGATGTGGCGCACGCCGAACCTACTACGGTCGCCCTGCACCTGGACGGCCGAAGACGGGCCGCAGCTGATCGCGTACGCCGCGACGCTCTGGGACGTCTTCGAACTGCTGCGCGAGGCGGCGCAGTTACTGCGCGTGACTTGGTCGAACGAATCGGCGCCGCCGACGAACCCCGACGGGGCGGCGAAGGTGCCGCAGCGCAAGATCAAGGTCGTTCGGGTCGGGCGGATCACGACCTTCGAAGCGCGCCCCGATAACCTCGACGACGTCGCCTGGTCCTGCGGCTTCGCCTGGGTCGGCAAGGGCGACAGCGAACCGGCGAAACTGCAGGACGTGTCGTTCGACCTGGTCGCCAAGATCCAGGCGGCGATCTCGGCGCAGGACGCCGTGGTCGCGTCGAACGCGACGGCGCTAAAGGCCCCCCCGACGCGGTCGACCTTAGGCGACCTCGAAAACTTCGCGAAGGGCCCGCTGAAGACCCTCGACAGCTTCGCGCGGGCGGCGGATTCGGTGACGTCGCGCATGCACGACTTAGGGCAGTTAGTACTGACGATCCGCGACGTACCCGCGTCGCTGGTCGTCCGCGCCCTGGACGTCGCGAACTACGCCGTGTCGACGGCGAACAACTTCCTCGACGACGCGTCCCGCACGCCGCTGGAAACGACCCAGGCCCGGTCGCGCGTGTCGCTACTAACCCGCGCCGCCGCGTACTACGGAGGGGCGATGACTATGGCCCAGCTGATGGCGACCGTGAACGCCGACGTCGCCCGCGCGGCGCATCGACGGCGGTCGGCGGCGGCCCCGAACGCGACGTCGGGGACGCGCGTCGAAACGTCGGACCTGATCACGGTCTACCTGCCGCGCGACGGCGATACCTTAGGCAAGATCGCCGTTCGGTTCTACGGGACCGACGCGGTCGCCGGCGCCCTAGCGAAAGCGAACGGCCTCGCCGCCTACGCGATCGCGCCGCCGAAGGGCAAGCCGTTCGTCATCCCGACCCGCGCGGTCCTCGATTCCCTCGACCGGCGCGCGGTTTAGACGTCGGATCGATCCGACGTCGGGACGTGATACCCTGCCGGGGTGCCTAGCGACGAACTGGACCAGAGCTACTACCCCTCGGCGCGGGTCCGCCTGTGCGTGCGGTTCGAGGACTATAACCATCCGAAGTTAGCGAAGCCCCCGAAGCTGCCCGCCCACCTGCGCAAGGGCGCGGGCAAGTCGAAGGACGCGAAGCTAACGGTCGTCTACCGCGGCGGCGTCTGGGAACTGTCCGGCGACGGCGCGAACCCGAACCGCTTAGGGTCGCCGCAGCAACAGCGGGCGTCGGCGGACGGGTTCACGCACTACGTCGACGGTATTATCCCGTCGCGGGCGACGGTGCGGCACAACGGCATGCGAACGGCGTCGACGCTATCGCTGACGATTCCGTTCGTCGACCTACCGATGGATCCCCGCGCGATCCGGGCGGTCGCCGTTCAGTTCTACCTGGGGTGCGTGTCGGCCGAGGACTACCAGGCGGGGATCGCGGGCGAAGTCCGCACCGACGCCGGGGGGCTATTAGGCGAAGGGATCCCGCGGCACGTCGTGCCCGACGCGTACACCGACCCGTACGGGCGCCCCCGGACGAACCTGCGCTTCGAAGGCTGGATCGACGACCTCGAAGCCCTGTTCCCCGAAAACGATGCGCTCGAAGTGCAGCTGGAGTGCACCGACAACACGCGCCCGCTACTCGAACAGGACGCGCCGCCGCAGTTATCGGTCGAACCGCATTTGCCGATCGATCAGGCGATCGCGAACTACCTAGCGAACTTCCCGCAGTTCCAGGGGCTGTCGGTCGCCTACGCCCCGAAGGTCGATAAGTCGAAGATCCCGATCCTGAAGTCGGCGCTGCACAAGACGGCGATGCAGCCGCAGAAGGGGCCGACCCCGACCGGCGGCGGCGGGGCGGCGGGCGGCGGCGGCGCGGCGTCGAAGCTAAAGGTCTGGGACTACCTGACCGACGTCTGCGGCATGGTCGGCCACAACATCCGCATGGTCGGTACGACGATCGTCGTTCAGCGCCCGCGGACGATGTTCGACCGCCGGTTTTCGCGGCGCGAAGACGACCCGTTTACGGGCCGCGTCCTGCCGTCGGGGCGCCTGCTGCCGCGGCGCCTGTACGTCTACGGCCACAACCTCGTCGAACTGAAGATCAAGCGCAAGTTCACGACCGCGGTCCCGCGCAACGTCGAGATCCGGTCGTACGACACGGCCCGGAAGAAGACGATGATCGTGCGGTACCCGTCGGCGTCCGGGACGCGGTTATCGAAACCCGCGCCCGGCGACCAGAACGAACAGACCTGGTGGGTGATTACCCGCCCCGAGATACGCGACGAGAAGACGGCGCGGATTATCGCGCAGTCGGCGTACGAAGCGCAGGGCCGCGCCGAACTGGAAGTCCGCTGCATCACGAAGAACCTGGCGTCCTTCGGCGGCGGGAACTTAGACCCCGACGCCCTCGACCTACTGCCGGGCGACGCGATCGACGTCGAGATGGCGTCGACCCCGACCGGCGTCGATCGGGCGACGACGCTCGGGGACATCCAGCAGGCGATGCGGGACCGACCGTCCGAGTACCTACAGTCGCTGGGGTATTCCGCCGCCTTCGCCGCGGCGTACGCGCAGGCGATCCGGTCGGTCGGGCTCGTGTCGACCTTCCGCTGTAAGACCGTCGGCATGGACTGGGATATGGAATCCTCGGGCGTGACGCTGGACCTAGAAGCCATGAACTACATCGAGATTCGGAACGACCAGGACTTGGCCGCCGACGAGCAGATTACGCCGGCGGACGTCGCGAACGCGGCGACGGCGGGAACTGGGCCCGTTCAAGTGACGATCGACGAGGGGGTATGAGTACCGTTCGGTCGTTAGCGCGCAAGGTCATGCGCCCGCTCGATTCCGCCACGGCCGCCGCCGGCATGGCCCGCCCCGGCATGGACCCGCGGCAGTGGGTATCGTACGGCCTGGTGCACGCGACGGATCCGAAGGACGTCGTGACGTTCGACGAGGAGTACGGGCAGCCGCTGGTGCGCGTGACCCTGCAGCCGTCGGGGATCGAAGCGCACTGCCGGGTCGCGTCGACTATCGCCGGCAACGGCGAAGGCGAATACCACCCGTTCGTGAAGGGCGACGAAGTCCTCGTCGCCCTGCCGTCCGGGACCGAAACCGCCGGCGGGGTGATTATCGGGCGCCTGAACAACGCTTTCGACAAGTTCCCGATGGATTCGGTCGCGGGCCAGGACCCGACGACGAACACGTTCGCGTTCCGACGCCGGCGAACGCCGTTCGTCGAAGAACTATCGGGGCCGATCATGTTCCGGTCGGCCCCGTCCGGGGCGTTCCTATCGATCGACCTACAGGGCGTCGTAACGCTGCGCGACGGCGACAAGAACGCGCTGCAGCTGTCCGCCGACGTCTTCGGGTTCGTGTCGGGGGACGGTAAGGCGGTCTTGCAGATGTCGCTGACGGGCCGTCAGTTCATCATGCAGATGCACGGCGCCTACTTGCAGTTATCGGACGACCCGAACCAGCCGAACACGATCCTCGCCCCGGGACCGTTCGTCTTAGGGTCGGCGGGGAACACGCCCGCCGAACACGTCGCGACCGCCGAATCGGTCGTGATGATGTTCAAGTCGTTTCTGACTATCTACGGCGCGCCCTTAGGGATCGTCGGCCCGGCCCTCGACGGCGCCCTCGCCGCCATCGTCGCGGGGACGAACGCCGGCTTAGCCGACGCCCCGGGCACGGTCGCCGCGATCGTCGCCTCGTTCCTGGCGGCGATTCAGAAGCCGCCGGCGTTAGGCGCCCAGTTGATGCCGGGTCTCGGCTGCGCCGGGTTTCTGGTAGGCTAGCGCGTATGGGATTCGCCCCGCCCGTCGACGCCCCGCCGCCCGCCGAACAAGACGCCGTTACGGCCGACGCCGGCTTCGCCCCGTCGCCGTCGGGGTCGTCGATCTGCGGCTTCGGCTTTCCGACGTTTTCGTTCAACTTTTCGTTCCATTTCCCGAAGTTCCCGCCGTTCGACTTCCCGCCGTCGTTCAACTTCTTCCTGGCCCTGAACTGCGACCTATCCGACCCGTTCGAAGCGAAGTTCGCGTTCGGCGGCGGCCGGGTACCGACCGGCGGCGACCCGGACGTGGACCCCGAATTCGGCGCGCTTTAGTCCCTGTGTTACGATAGCCGGGTGACTAGGAGCGAACGACTATGAGCTGGGGTTTCGGCCCGTGGGGCGTCAGTCCGTGGGGCGCCGCGCCGCCGCCGGCCGCGCCCGTCCTGTCCCTGGTCTTAGCCGAACCGATCCGCGAGAACTGCGTCCGCCTGACCTTCGACCGGGCCGTCTACTTTTCGCGCTGGCACGACCCGCCCGACGCGGCGTTCGTCGATCGGTATTCGATTACCGCCGACCCGACCGCGATCGGGATCGACGGGAACCCGAGTCGACCGGTGGCGGTCGCCGACGTGACCCGCGTCGCCGGCGCGGACGGGACGCAGATCGACGTGTGGCTCGACCGCGCCCTATCGCCGACCGGGTCCCGGTACACGATCGCCGTGTCGAACCTCAAGTCGTCCGACCTAACCCGAACGATCGATCCCGACGCCGCGTCCTGGACGTTCTCGGGCGTCGCCGCCGGCCTACCCGTCGCGGGCGCCGACCTGACCCTCGGCAACCGCGACTTCGCCAATCCGCAGATGCCCGCGGTCGGCGTAACCGCGGACCAGTTAGGGCATTTCACGGTCGACGACACAGGCGACTACGGGATCGACCAGGGCCTGGTGTCCTACAAGAAGCGCGTGTTCCGGCGCCTGACGTCCCGCAAGGGGGCGTTCCGGCATAACCCCGGGTACGGCGTGTCGATCCCGCAGTCCGCGAAGAAACTCGCCCGCGCTAACCTCACCGACAGCATCGCCGCGGACGCCGAAGACCAGGTGCGGCAGGAGCCCGAGACGATCAGCGTGTCGGTCGTCCTGTCGCAGTCGACCGAAGACCCGTCCCTGTTCTTTTACAAGGTCACGGCGCGCACGACGATCGGCGTCGTGTCCGACTACGCCGTGCCCGTACCGGTTTGAAAGGCCTACCCCCGTGGACAACCTGACCCGTTTGGACTTATTCGAGATCGGCCGCAGCTACGTTAGGACGCGGGCGAAGCGGATCGACCCGGCGCAGATCGACATCGCCGGTTCGGACGTGAACCTGATGGTCGGGTCGACGTCGTTTATGACCTTCGCCGTGCAGCGGCAGTTAGGCGAACGCTTGAACGCCTTGTTCCTCGACGGCGCCGAAGGTGAGGACCTCGACCGCTGGGGCTTCGACCGCTACCGCCTGCTGCGCAAGGGCGCCGCCCCGGCGCGAACGCGGCTGGAATTCGCCCGTCCGACGGCGAACGCGGGGTCGGGCAATATCGAAGCGGGGCGGAAGTTCCTAACCCCCGAAGGTATCGAATACATCACGACCCAGACCGCGATCTTCGGGACCGGCGCGGTCGGGCCCGTTCGGGTCTACGCCCGCGCGGTGCAGGCGGGGAAGGACTACCAGGTCGGGGCGAACACGATCCGAAAGCCGTCGGCGGGGACGCTATTCGACCCGACGATCGTCATCAATAACCCGACGACGTCGGCGGGCGGCGAAAACCGCGAAGGCGACGACGTTTTCCGCGAACGGATTCGCGACTTTTGGCGCGCGATGTCGCGCGGTACGCTGGGCGCCATCGAATACGGGGCCCGGACCGTGCCCGGCGTCGAATCGGCGTTGGCGTCGGAAGTCACCGACAACGGGATCCCCGCCCGCCTAGTGACGCTCTACGTCGCCGATTCGTCCGGCGTTAGTTCGACCGCCCTCGAAGCCTCGGTCGACGTCGAACTCGACGAATGGCGCGGCGCCGGCGTCTACGTCCTGCTGTCGGGGGGCCTGCCGCAGATCGTCGACCTGATCCTGCTGCACCTGACGTTCGAAGCGGGCGTCGACACGACGTCGCTCACGAACGAGATCCGCAGTTCCCTGGTCGAATACGTCAACAGTCTAGGGATCGGCCAGCCCCTGTACCTCGCCGACCTGCGCGCCGTCCTCGTGCGCTTCAAAGCGTCGGGCCTGATCCCGACCGACGATTCGATCCGAACCCCGACCGGCGACCTGCGCCCGGCGCAGTCCCGGACGCTACGGATCCGTCCCGAAAACGTGGCTTTCGAATGAATTGGACCTGGTGCGACGCCCTCGCCGCCGTCGTCGTCTTCGTCGCCCTCGTCCGTCGCCGTCCGGTGACGCGACCCGGGCCGCGTGATACCGTCGACGGGTGACTTCCGGACCCCTTACCCGCGCCGACCTCGAAGCGCTGTGGCGCGACGTCAACGACGAAAGCTACTGGCGCCCGCTCGTCGAATCCCCGGGGGCGCCGATCGAGACCGTCGAGCAGTCGATGGCGCAGGTCGAGCGCGTGTCGGTCGCCGTCGACCGGACGACGCAGGCCATGTACATCTTCCAGTGGTCGGGGCAGTCGGACGCGCCGGCGTCGGGCGAGGCGTTAGCGGTCGTCGCGCTGCGGGTCGTCCGCGCGTCGTCGTTCGATCGGTTAGTCGTCTTCGAACCGGGCCTGTCGATCGCGCACGTCACGGACGATTACGGCGAAGACGGGGCGAAGCCGTTCGCGACCGGGCGCCGGTACACGCCGCTGCTTCGCTGCGCGCTACTACCCGGCGACGCGGAACTAACGATCCCCGCCGTCGCGGAACGCCCGGGCACGGGGTACAACCAGCCGCAGCCCGGCACGATCCGAGAATTCGTTCAGACGGGCGGGGGCCTAACCAACACCGGGCGCGCGACGCCCGAAGGACTATTCGCGACGTCGACCGGGGCGGGGCCGCAGTTAGCGCCGGGGCACGTCGGCGGGTACGTCGAATTCCTCGACGGGCCGATGGCGGGCCAGCGCCGGCAGATCCGGCGCTACGCAGGCGGTAGTCCGTCGGTCGTCGAATTCGACCGCTACGTCGTGTTTCGCGGCGCGACGACCGCCGGCGAATTCGTCCCGGGCGAACGGGTCTTAGCGTTCGACGTCAGCGGCGCGGTCGTATCGACCGGGACGCTGGTCGCCGCGAACGCGATGTTTTTCGCCTTCGAACTCGACGCGACCTCCGCCTACGTCGCCGCCGCGACCGTCGTCGTCGGAACGTCGTCCGCGGCGACCTTCACGATCGAATCGACGATTCAACAGCCGGCGGTCGCTGGCGTCGGCGCCTGGCGCTTCCTCGACTGGACCCCCGACGTCGGCGTCGCGATTACGAACCCCGAACCCCCCGCCGGCGGCCGCGCCGCGATGCTCGACGAACTCGGCCTCGAGCGCAACGTGCCGCGGGCGTCCCGCGAACCCGACGCGTCGTACCAGGCCCGGGTCGGTAACCCCGCCGACGTCGTGACGCCGAACGCGATCCGGCGGGCGGCCAACCACGTACTGGCGCCGTACGGCCTCGCCTGCTGCTTTCGCCAGGTCGGGTCGCGCCTGCTGCCCGGCTTCTTCTACGACGCCGGGTCGTCCGCGAACGTGCCGCAGCACCCCGCGGCGAACTACGCCTACGACATGCCGGCGACGTCGGCGCACCGCAACAAGGTGCTACTCGACCTTGCCCACTTCCGCGGCTGGTTCCGCGTCGGCGTCCCGCGCCTGCACCTGGGCGAATTCGGGTTCGCCTACGACGTCGGGCGCAAGAACGCCTACGACCAGCGGCTCGCCCAATCGAATTTCTTCGACGGGTTCCCCGTCGGTAATCGGGCCGTGTACGCGGCGCTCTGGGCCGCCGTCGAACGCGCCCGCATGGGCGGCGTCCGCTGGGACCTGTACATCGAAGACGTCGGATGTTTCTAACGAAAACGGAAAGGCTACGGGGCTATGTCTAGCGGTCAACAGCGGGAGATTTACAACAACGCCGAACGCGCGATGTCGGACGACCAGAACCGACAGCAGGCGTTCATCGCGCGGGAGCGCAACGAGATCATCCGGGCGCTGGTGCAGCAGACCCGGACGTCGCGCAGCCCGGGCGTGACCGTGCGCGATCAGTCGGGGTCGCCGTCCGCCCCGTTTTCCGCCGTCGTCCTCGACGGCCTCGAAGCCATCGTCGACGTACCCGGCGTCGTTCTCGTTTCGGGCGGCGTCCTCGCCGGCTGGGTCGGTAACAACATCACGACGCTGAACGCCGACAGCGGGTTCGTCGTCGTCGATTCGTTAGGGCAAATGGACGCGGCGCACCCGGCGATGCAGATCCCGCCGAACGCCGGCGGCGCCCCGCGCTGCGACGTCGTCGAAGTATCGATCGTCGTCGATTCGTCCGTGACCTACGAAAACCGGGATATCTACGACGAGGCGACCGAGAACTTCATTCCGGCGTCGGTCGCGAAGACCGCCCGGTCCGAACTAGCGTTTCGCGTCCGCGTCGGGACGCCCGGGGAACCGCCCGGGGTCGCCGCCGGCTGGCTACCGTTAGCGCTGGCGATCGTGCAGCCCGGGGCGTCGTTAGCGACGGTCGACTTCTACGACGTCCGCCCGCTGTACCGCGACCTGCGCGGCGAAGCGTCGCACGACGGGGCGCAGGGCGACGCGACGACGTCGAACCGGCGCAGCAACCACGCGATCGTCTGTTCGGGCGACGGCACGCTCGCCGGCTCGGCCTTCGACGGCCGCGTCGAAGCCGACTGGATGAAGACCGACATCAGCGGGGAGCTGTACCGCAACACCCCGTGTTCGGTCGACGACCTCGCCGAATGGGGATCGACCGTCGCGAACGTCGGCGGCGATTCCCGGGGCGTCCCGCTAACGACGGCGACCGCCGTCCGCGGGACCGCCGTCGCCGTGAACCCGTTCGACACGGTCATCCTCTGCGCCGTCTTCCCGACGCTGAATTCCAACGTCGGACCGCTGCCGCGCATGGTGCGGTACACGCAGGAGGCGGCGAATAACGGATCGCTGGTACCCGCGCGGCGCCGACCGCAGGGCGTCAACGGCCTGCTGATGTGGGTCGCGAAGTCGCAGGAGGGCGGGAACCTAACGGTTGATCGATCGTATTATCCGATCCCGATCAACGCCCCGGCCTTCGGCGGCTGCGTCGGCAATGGCTACGCCGTCCCGCTCGCCCTCGCCTCCGCGAACCGATTAGGCACGGGGATTCGGACGACCCGCACGGGGATCCTGCAGGGCGCGTCCGTCCGCGACGGGATCCCGATCGCGGCGAACCAGCTGATGGCGATCGAAGACCTGGCGGGGGTCATCAATTCGACGATCGCCGCCGCCGTCGAATACCCCGACGGCGGGCCCGGGTTTCCGGTCGGCAACGGGTCGTTCGAAGACGAACTGGCGCTCGCCGGCGACCGGATCGATATCGACGTCGGCCGCCTGGTGATGTTCCTGGTCGAAACGACGACGACCGATCCCGGGTCGGCCGGGGTGCATATCCGGATTATCGAAGACGCCGAAGGCACGCCGCTCGTCCACACCCTGTCAGAGTGGGAAACCGTCGCCCCGGGCGTGTCGATCGATATCCGCAAGTCCTGGCAACGCTCGCTCGTCCTTACGCGGTCGGGCGTCCTTCGGATTGAACTCGCCCTCTACAACGCGTTAGGCACGACCGTCGTCCTGACCAGCGTCACGGGCTGGAACGGCGTCTGGGGGACTTACCGGCGCTATCGCCTCTAACCCCGGCCGCCCGGGTCCTAAGCGTTTCCGAAACGGGACGTCCCCCAGGGCGTCCCGTTCGGCGTTCGCGCGGCAGGCGCGGGATGCGCGGGATGCGCCCGGGTTGTGGTACCGTTAGCCCCATGACCGCCGCAGGGAGGGCCGCCGGCAATCCGCCACCCCAGCGCCCGCCGCCCCCCGTACGGCCGGCGACGGGCGCGATGTCCGTCACCGACATGGAGACGGCGGTCGACGCGCGCCTGGCGCTCACGAAGTCCGATTCGCTCGGCCGCGACCTGGCGTCGCTGACCCTGCGGGTCGTGCAGCTGGAAACCGCCGCGGCGGCCCGGGGGGAATCGTCGGGGCATCGGGCGACGATCGTCGTCGCGGTGATCGGCGCGGTCGGGTCGTTACTGGTCGGCGTCGTCCTTTGGGCGCTGAACTTCGCGGCGACTACGAAGACCGAAGCCGTCGACCAGTCGACGCGAAAAGTCGACCAGAAGATTGAAGCCGCGCAGGAACCGGCGGCGGCCGCGTACATGCGCGGCGTGCGCGAAGGGGCCGACGAAGCCCTGTCGCGACTGAAGAAAGAGCAGGAGCAGCAGGACCTGGTGGTCGTACCCCGCAATGTTCTGAAAGGTCGTCCGACGGACAAGCGGCCGTAATTCGGGCGTGTTACCCTGCCGCCCATGGTGGAAAACGGCAATCAACCCGAGGATACGCCCCGGGATCCGATCGCGGCGCGCGCGGTCCTAAAGTCCCGCGACTACGCGCTGCTGTCGAAGCACAAGCGGCGCGCTACGACCGTGTCCGAACGCGGCTGCGTCTACTGCGGCGGCGAAACCTTAGCGACCGCCGTCCGCCGCCTACGCTGGTTTACGATCGGCACGCTCGTCGGCGTCGTCGTCGACGGGATCCTACTCGCCGTCGACTTGCTGCGCTGAGGGCGGGCGGTTACGCTACGGTCATGTCAGCCCCGATCTATACGTCACAAGCGTCCGCCGCCCCGATCGCCGTCGACGCCGTTACCCCGAACACGACGGCGCCGAACGATCTTCGGACGTTTACCGGGGCGACCGGTAAGGACACGGACCCGACCGCGCTTTACGCCGTCGCGGTCGCCGGCGCGATTACGCTGCAGCTGTGGGGCTACTTTTCTAGCTTGAAGCGCTGGGCGAAGATCGGCGCCGCGACGGCCTGCGCCGAAGACACGGTGACCGCCCTCCCGACGCCCCCCGTCGGACTGCCGGTGATGTACGCGCAGGTCACGGTGAACGCGGCGTGCACGCAGTACGCGATCGGCTGCCTCGGGGGCCGCTGATGGCGCCCGAAAAGCCGCTGGTGCACCAGCTGATGCGCCTCGAACCGACGACGGCGAACGCCGACGCGTACGCCGAAGCCTATAAGCGGCTACCACGCGCCGAACGCCGCCGGTTAGACCGCGCCGCCAAGCGCGCCCTGAAACGCTACCGGGGCGCCCCGGCGTGACCGTCGACGACGGCGGTCCCTGGATCGACTACGCGACGGCGCAGGCGCGGATCGCCGAAGGCCTGCCCGTCGAAGTACTCGACCAGTACACCCCCGAATGGAAGCGCCGGCGGTTTACCGCGCACAAGCCGAACCGGCTCTACCGCATCCCGACCGAACCGTCGTCGAACTTCGTCGTCGCCGAATTAGAAGGCGCGCGCGTCGTTCACCTACTGCCCGACGACGTCAGCGACACGATCGAAGTCCGCGTGCCCGCCGGTCGCTGGCGCGTCGTCCTCGAACGGGTCGCCTGAACGCCTCTAGTAGCTATATTCTGATCAAGATCCATTATGCGAATTGGGGACCCGTTCGTTCGGGCCGTCGGTTCGTTAGATCTCTTGCGCGGGTCGGTCGGTACCGTCGGCAGTCGGTCGGCTAGCGCCGACCGACCGTCGGCGCGAAACGCGCGCCGACCGGGCCCCGTCGAAGCGTACGCCCTGGGACAGACAGCGTAGTCGTCCCGGTCCCGGCGTACGGGCTTCGGGGCGTCGGGTCGTACCTATTCGCGGACGGCGAAACGATTGGGACTCGACACGGCGCATGTTGCGCCGTACTGTGAAGCCATGACCTACCGACTAGCGATTCTGGTCCTGACCGTTTGGACGCTCACCGGCTGCGGCAGCGACGAAGCGACCGCCGAAGACGTCGCCGCGGGCGGCGCGACCGACGACGTCGTTACGGCGACGGGCGGCGCGACGTCGGTAGCGAAACCCGCGACGTCGGATCGATCCGACGTCGACCCCATAGCGACGGGCGGCGCCCCGGCGACTTCGATCCCGGCGACGGGCGGGGCCCCGGTTCTAGCCGCGGGCGGCGCGACGTCGATCCCGGTTACCGCGCCCCCGGCGACGGGCGGGGCGCCGACTACGACTTCGATCGCCGCGACCGGCGGACGCCCCGCGGTAACGACGACCGCCGCGACGGGCGGAACGGTTGCGGCGACGAGCCTACCCGCGACGGGCGGACGCCCCGCGGGAACGGGCGGGGCGGCGACGGGCGGCAAGCCGTCGTTCGCGGGCGGGGCGGCTTCGACGGGCGGGAAACCCCCGGCGACGGGCGGGGCGGCTTCGACGTCGACCGCGGCGACCGGGACGATCCTGCACTGCTGCATGCGCACGTCCGCGTCGGGGACGTACTACCAGGACGTGACGGGCGTCCCGCTGTCGTGCACTGCGATCGGCCCCGGCTGGGTCCCGGTCGGGCCGGCGTGCTGACTTCGCGCCATAGTCGGTCGAATGCTTACCCTCGAAGTCGACAACCGGATCCGAATCGGCGACGGGCTATCCGTCGAACTGCGCGAGGAGATCCAACGGGCGTTTACGTACGATAACCCGGACTACGCGAAGGCGAAGGCGTTCGGGTTCTATAAACGCGTCCCGAAGTACTTAGTGTCGTGGAAGGACCGTAGCGACGCCGCCGGCGTCGGCGAACTATCCGTACCCCGCGGCGGCCTCGACCGGATCGAATCGATCCTCATGCGGCGCGACGGCGCCCGCGACGACGATGGCTACGTCGTGAATTCGGGCATGGTCGACGGCGACCGGGTTCGGATCCCCGCGTCGAAGGTCGCGCCGTACGACTACCAGACCCGGCTGATCGACGCGGCGCTGGCTAAGTTTTCGACGGTTGATTCGGTCGCGCTCTGGCGTTCCGTCCAGGCGTCGGGCAAGACGACCGCGGCGCTGATCCTAGCGACCCGCCTGCAGCTAAAGACGCTGGTCATCATCAGCAACAGCGTGCTGATGCGGCAGTGGTGCGACCGGGTTCGGTCCGAATTAGGTTTCGACGCCGGCGTCGTCGGCGGCGGTCGCTACGACGTCTGGCCGTCGATCGTCGTCGCCATGCAGCAGTCGCTGAAGAACATGCCCGCCGCCGACGTCGACCGCTTCGGCCTGATTATCGGCGACGAGATCCAACTGTTCGCCGCGGCGACGTTCCAAGAAAGCGTCGACCGATTCCCCGCGCGCTGCCGCCTAGGCGTTTCGGGCGACGAACGCCGCGCCGACGGTAAGGAGTGCCTGATTTACGACCAGTTCGGGCCGGTCACGGCGGAAGTCAAAGCCGCCGAACTCGTCGCGTCGGGTCGGATCCACGAAGTCGAAGTCCGGGTCGTGCCGACCGACTTCCGCGCGGACTGGTGGACCGCGATCGACGACCTGCCGCCGAAGCCGGGCGAGCCGTTCGAGCAGACGATTCAGCGCCGGCGGGCGACGAAGATTCGAAAAGCCGAACAGCTCGCCGAGGAACTTGGGGCGGACGCCGCGCGCAACGCGACGATCGTCGCCTTAGCGGTCGAAGCCGTCGCCGATACGGGGCAGGCCATCGTCCTTTCGACCCGGCGCGAGCACTGCCACGTCCTCGACGGGTCGCTGACCGGCGTCGGCCTGCGCTCGGGGCTTCTGATCGGTGGCGCCGACTACAAGGACGAATTCGCCCGGACCCATCGCGGGTTCGTCGCCGGGTCGATCCAGGTCGCGGTCGGGACGTACCAGGCGATCGGCGTCGGGTTCGACCTACCCGCAGTCGCCCGCGGGATCTGCGCCGCCCCGGTCGCGAATTCGGCCGTGGGCGACAAGCAGTGGCGGCAGTACCGGGGGCGATTCGCGCGATCGTCGGGGGGAAAAACGGACGCGGCGATATATTACTTGTGGGACCGCGACGTGTTCGGCCTAAAACCTTTGCGCCATCTTATCCGGTGGAACGCGCGCGTGGTCGTCCGCGACGGCGACGCCTGGGTTCCCGCTAAACTCTGGTTGGAAAGGTCGACGGCCCCCGATGGTACGAAGAAGAAGCGACACGCAGACGACGGCGCCCAGCGCGTCATCCCCGGTT
>Ga0075359_1000004_pt1 | contig 20324 bp, 15 predicted proteins | sample WestPond_TuleB_D_2_FD_120054 | JGI IMG/M metagenome (GOLD analysis project Ga0075359, IMG submission 120054) | Natural and restored wetland microbial communities from the San Francisco Bay, California, USA, that impact long-term carbon... | ecosystem: Environmental > Terrestrial > Soil >... | reverse complement strand
CATTTCATGATAGGATAATATTCTATGGTCCCGATGATGCTGGACCTCCCATCGGTCCCCATTCCCATTATTCTATAGCTCTTAAATATCTCAAAAAAAGAGATCCAATCTATGACAAGATTCTCAAAGGATATACTGTGGCAGATCAACCTATGTCACATCTAGAAGACATAGCGGTCGATAAAGGTCTTCATCGTTCTCGTATAGGAGGTCATTCATCTATGATAGGTCTATCCCAAGAAGCTTTCGTCGATGCGCAGAAGCATTACATGTACCTATTGGGTGCAAAGGGGATGGGTGTTGATTAAATTTTCATAGCTTTTTTCAAGGTACTATGGACGTCGCGTAGCGCATAGCCTTTCCAAGGTACTGGGAAAAAACTAAAATTTCAGTTAACATATATAGTAGTATCAGTATCGATAGATCTAATAAACAAACTTAGTAGCTAGAATAACTTTGTTAGTGACTAGTTACATGGAGTCAAAAATAATCTTTCCTATATTCGCAGAGTGTAAAAATTACACCTTAGATCCTTATTGGATAGAGCAGTTTACAAACTTTGCTTGTAATAAATTCCCCCCTGGATTAAAGTACGATCCAGTAAATGGTTGTATTACTATTAAGATACTAAAGAAGACCGAGATGGTAAATCTGCCACCCGAAACAGACATTCCCAAATTTTTTCAGACTATGATGTTTATAATGAAAGACAAGTTAGGAATGAGATCAAATAGAGACATTAAAATACAAAAAGACAAGATAAAGAACGATCTAAAGCAAAGAGGAACTGAAATTGGAAGCGAATTCAAAAAGATAAAATCCAAACATCTAAAGGATCAACTTATAATGGATTATATCACCAGTCTAAAACAAGAATACGATCTTACAGGGTCAGAATATAATAAGCTCGTAGCTACTATCCATCTCGCCTTTCAATTTAAGGCGTTCACACCTGGTGATGTAGAATGTTCTGAAGGGTCTATAGTTAAAATTGAAGGTTTGGAATATGATGAGTCTACACACACCTTCTCGATCCCATCTTATGCAAAGATTCCCAACAAAGAGAAGGTTGGTAAGGTTGATAAATTTGGTAGGAGGGTGACCAAGTTTTTTATCGATCATAACACTCGAGTTCAAAAATATTGTATTTGAGATAGTTTTGGGTGTGGTTAGGTTAATGATAACTATATCACCGCAAGTATACTTCCGTTGGCGTATACCAAAGGTATATCATGTACCACCAACCTTTGTCCATAGTAATAATCGATAGATAAATTTCATAAGAACATCTGATGAAATTTCCAAAAGTTTACTTTATCAATTCAAAACTTGGATCTATCTTACCGTTATCGACAAACGTAGTATCAAAATTAGAACCTAGAGCGCTATCAATAATAGATATCACACATCTAAAAGTTATCAAGCATGCTAAGAGATTCATCCTATTGTGATATTGATAGCTAGATGTTTTCTTCGGATCATGAAGTAACACAAGCTCTAACGGATGACCTCCAGATCTATATTTACTTTTATCTTGTGTTCTCTCTACAAGTTCAAACATAAAGTTTGGGATGTCTCGTGGAAGAGTCCATCTTTGAGGTTGAATCTTATATCCATTTTTAAGAGTTCGAGTCTGTATATTTTCCCATCGTAAATCAAATATATAAGCTACATCTTGAATAGCCAAATGCTCTGGTACAAATGCTAGAATGTATTGTTTTCTTCCATCACCATAAGAAGATGTGACGGCTGCAGCATAGATGGCAAATCTCTCTTTTGCCTCTACCTTGGTAAATGTGATGTCTCGAAAACATGAATTTATAATATCCATAACTATGATCGAATATACTACGATCGCTATCAACACCACTTACACTTTAAAAATAGTTGGTGAGGTTTATTCTAAACTAAGTTTATATACCTTTGGTAAAACTTTAGCTATGCTAAAGTTTATATACCATAAACTTTCGACTAAGGTCGATAAAGTTGAATGTACATAATAAAAGGCATTTCTTTCCACTTAGATATTTTTCTTTGCCTTTGGGACCGGCTTATTAGGAACCGATTTGGAAGCTATTTTGGCTTTAGTAACTATCTTAGGTGTAGTTTTCGCTTTTGCTTTGGAGGGGACATTGAATATTATCTTAGCCTTAGGAAATGCGATCTTGGCCTTGGGAACTACCTTGGCCTTGGGAACTACCTTGGCCTTGGGGGTTACCTTGGCCTTGGGAACTACCTTGGCCTTGGGGGTTACCTTGATTATAGTCTTGGCTTTAGGGGTTACTTTGGGAACCACCTTAGCCTTAGAAACGACCTTAGCCTTAGGCATAACCTTAGCCTTGGGAACCACCTTAGCTTTAGCCTTAGCTTTAGGTGTTATCTTAGGCATAACCTTAGCCTTGGGAACCACCTTAGCTTTAGGTCCGACCTTAGCTCTGGTAGCAATCTTAGCCTTAGGACCTACTTTAGGAACGACCTTGGCTTTAGGCTTAGGCATAACCTTAGCCTTGGGGGCAACCTTGGGAACCGCTCTTGAAACAGGCACCTGAGCTGAGGATATTCTCGCCGGGGATACGTGAGATGAATTCAATCCCTGAATATTCAAGACAGGTCTACCCAATGGTGATGGCGACGGAACAACAGCTGTTATTTGGACGCTCTGATTCATATTGGTAGAATCGGCTATGGGTGTATCGTTAACTTTTTTTCCATCTTCCTCGGGTATATCCGCGGTGGAATCTGATACGGTCACAGGTGTAACTACCAATTTATTATCATCGACAGGTTGATCCGTTGGTGGATTTGAACCTATAGTACGATGGTCGTTAGACATATAACCTCTGACGATTATGCTATATTTAGAAAATATTTTTAATCTATGTTTCTTTATCCTATGAAATTTTTTCCGCGCTAAGCGAGGAAAAGTTAACGCTATACGTTAAATCTTTTATAGCATTTTTCAAGGGTGCTAAAGAAAACATCAACCTATATATGTTGTTCAACTTATTATTAATTATGCTGCCACCCTCATTTTATTATCATCTTTTATATATTCTCTAAGTGAAAGCAGACTTTTTCGAGTACGTTGAAAAAAGTTTTGTATCTTAGTCCATAAGATTTCGTCCCTATGAAATTTTTTGTTCGACGGTAACTTGTAACCCAAAAATACCAAATTCATAAATTGAGTTTCAGTTACCCACACTAACTCAGATACTTCATCCAATGCCTTTTTTGTTGGAACGATATCCATAAAACGATCTTGAGCTATGTGTAGCCATTTTTGATCTAAAGGAAGAAAGATAATAGCCATGTTCTTCCCTTCTATAATAGAAAATGTATTGAGCATATCATTGGCTGAAGGATAGCTCTCATAAAAGATACCTTTAGATTCCTCGAAAAACTCCCTTGCACCTGCTGTTAAGGCGAATTCAGTCTTACGAACACCTCCACCAAGGTCACCTAATTCTTTTGTGCGCTTATGTCTTGCAAGTAAAAAGTATATATCTCTACCAGACTCGTCTCCAACTACAGTATATGGTATGACGCCACATCTATTAGTCTTGACAGATGCAAGATACGATGTAGGAACAATCATTCTAATATTAGATACTACTCTAATGCATGAGCATCATCAAACATAATAGTTGACATTATGTTTCGATTTTTTATGGTTTTGTTAATATATACCAAAGGTATAATCTGAACTTTGTTCAGTATACAACAAAATGTTGTTAGTGCATTTTTCTAAAAAAAACATATAATGTTAGTATGGAAAAGACGACGGATAACGAACTTACATTGGCAGAACATTACGGTGTTGATGTGTCTATTATCCGAGAATGTGTGAAACTTACTAACAAAAAAACCGGAGCATCAATGACAGATATTCACAAATGTGTGATGGAGTCTATAAGTCCAAAACTTCCCAGTGACATGAACACTGAAATTTTTAATTTTTTACCTGTAGAAGATTTTATTAAGATATGTACTTTGAATATAAAGCATGCTGAAAATTGCAAGAAGGTTTGGTATTGGGAGAATTATTTGAAGAATAAAAACTATGAAAAGACTATTCCTGTAATCGAATATTTAACTAATACTAATGTAATATCTGTATCAGATCTCAAGAAACTTATACCTGTCGTTCTGGAGAAATTTTATAAAGTATCTAAGAAATTAAAAGCAGAAAGTTACAAACCTCTAATTTACTTTTTAGCCAAGGTAGATATTCCTAATGATTATAAAAATCTGATTGAAGTATATAATTATCAAAAAGATAAAATGTTAAAAAATATTACGAGATCGATTGAAAAACAACAAAAATTGAAGGAAATAAATAAAATAATTGATTCATCAGTTTCGAAATATATAGCACAAGAATACAATCGAGAAAGAGATGGTCCTAGATATCAATTGAACAATAAATACAAACCTTATATTTTATACAAAAATATAGCCACCCAGATGAAACATAAGATGGATTTGGATGTATTTGATAGAAAATATTTTGAGAATTCAAATCTGACCACAGATGATATAGTTGATATAGTTGATTTTTTAACCGAATCGTATAATCCAATCTTGAATTTTGTTAAAATAGTAGCTTATCGCACCGACGATGCATTTGAAGCTTCTAAATTAATAAAATTAATCTCAACAAGAATGACTGAAAATCCAGAATTTGAAGAAGAAACATATGAAGAACTTGTCTCAAATACGAACAATGAAAAATTATTAGGACATATTAAAACCATATTGGAAGATGGAGGAGAATGGGGTATTTCATCATATAAACAAGATTACCTAGATTACCTAGATTAACTGGATTATTCATAGTTCGAATCTTTTTATTTTACATAAGTAAAATAAATTAAGGAAAATTAAACTTTGTGCATCTTTCGAATATTTATTATATTCTTAATTAAGTTCTCAAAATGTGCAGCAGTCTTCTCTTTTACATCAGGGTCATCTTTGAAATTTTCATTGGTATTAAGAATAATACATGGCACATAGTGACCCTCTCCGGTTTGGACACTTCCATTACCAAAAAAGTGATCATGCTTCTTCTGCAGAGCGACCTGGTATTCTTTACTTACACCCTTCTCTTCTCCGCGTGCTCGATTTTTTAATCTATCCATACATACATCGACATCTGGTCTGAGATAGATAAATAGATCTAGTTTATATGGCATGATTCTATACCACATGTTCCACCATTCTCTATAATGTTGCATCTCAAGGTCATCGACAGTCTTAGATTCATGTAACATCTCCATAAAAAGTGTATCGGTAAACGGGCTTCTCTCTAGAATAAATACATCAGACTGACTTCCATATTTTTCGAACATGTCAATGTTCTCCATAATCCTGTCATGAAAAGCTTTGGTCTGAAAATGATACCCCCATCTTTTAGGGTCTTGATAAAATCGATCTAGCATACCACATTGTCTCCACCTTTCCACTGGTTCCTGTACTTCGGTAACAGACCACCCCTTCTCAGTCATCTTCTGTCGGATCATCTTTAGGTATTCACTCTTACCGGCACCGATAAGTCCATCGACTACTATAACCACAGGTTGCTTAGAGGTAGCCATCCGAGCGAAGTATTGTAGCGAGGGAAGTTGGTAATAAGATTACTTTGATAGTGGTCACTATCAAAAATATGTGCATCAGATATTTTCATTTTTCTTTCAACTTATTCTCTTGCATTTGGAGGAACGGGTTTCATCCCGAGCTCTTTGAATACATCTTCTTCGGTAACAGTTGGTATCTTTTCATCATCACCTACTATAGTTAACTTATACAACCCTTTTTCATTCAACTTATAACCCATCTGTGACGCTTGTTGTCGGAGAAGTATATTGAAATTTTGAGACCCGGTATGAGCTAGCAGACTTACACCCCAATCTTCTCTTGGAATCAATCGTAGGTCTATACGCCTATAATACTGTGCATCAGGTAGCTTAGCTATACCCATAAATTTTTCCTTCCCCATCACTGGGTCTTCTACTATCACACCTTGGGTCTTCAATCTACCCACTATATCTTCCATAAATTTGGAAGGGAGGGGTATATTCTTTTTAGTAGTAATAAGTACATCAATGTCTCCCAACTCCGTAGCACCTCGTCTATAAGATCCAACCATCTCGAGGTCGACTCCTGGAGTGATATTTTTAAGTACCGCCCTGACCATATTGAAGATAGATTCAGCTTCATCTCTAGGTATCTTTTCTTGAATATCGGTATAGTATTTTATTCCTATACGTTGTTGATCGGTAAGTTTTTCAGACACTAGATCTTCTATATCTCTATACCCCTTATCATACCAAGCGTTAGCTATCTTAGGACCCACGCCCCATATTTTAAGAAATATATCTACACTCTTACCTCTCAAGATGCTGCGTTGGATCCTCTCTTCTTGTGACTCAAGTTTACCTGTCTTTATCACCTCATCTATATGAGAGGCTATACCTTTACCTATACCTTTTAATTTTTGAGATTGTGCTCCAGAGACTATAGGTATGTTTAATTTCTTAATTGACCTTATAGCTCCACCATATGCTCTTGACTTCCAAACATCACCTGAATTTTCGCTCTCCTTTTTAAGTTGTTCAAGAGCATCTAATAACGTAGCCTTCTTATCTATGGCATCGGTCCATAAATTTTTGACATCTTGACCCTTGATAGTAGGATGTGAAAAAGACATACACTTTTTGACAAACTCATACACCTCATCCTCAGACGAAGACATATCAGGTATCTTGGCAAGTTTCTTACCTTCATAATAGTATGCTTCGGTATCTTTCTTTCGAAGTTTCTTACCTTCCGAATTAAAAAGTTCCATGGCAAATTACTGACAGGTACTACTACTAGTAGTACTAAATATAAGTGAGATTATAGTTCTATACCAAAGGTATCTGTCGCTGAGGTGATAAGTGTATGTTAAAAGTACCCAATCTCACTCCACCCATCATACCATGGCAAGGTATCAGGAAGGTCTATGTATCTGTAGTGGAGCCCGCTTCATTAATTATAGACTTTATATTGGTAGAATTAGCTGATATGGGGTATACTATTATACACAATTTCGACCTTGACCTAAAAAATAGATGCGATATAACTCCTGAAGAGATGAGAAAAATAACTATCGCCAATCTGAAAGGCATCTTGGAATCTGATGTGTTGATCGCATTTATGAATCAAAAAACATACGACTATCCAGAAGCTTTTGCTGAGATTGGAATCGCCTTGTCACATAAAAAACCGGTAGTTATAGTAGATTCTAAAGACAATCGATTTATCCAAGAAAACATATATTATCATGCCCAGGGCGTCTTCAAGACAAAGGATTCATCCGACCTTAGACATGTGCTAAACGGGTTGTTTGAAAATTTTTAACCCATTCTATTTTCTAAAACGTATGTAGCGGGTCTTAGTACGATATAAATACCTACATAGATGCTAACTTCAGATAAGATAGTATGGTATGGATCTGCTGCGTTGTTTTTACTAGGTATCATATATATCGCCAAGATGCCTACGATGAGCATGTATGTCTTCCTACCTCGTAAATGTCCTTTTGATGCAACTTTGAAGGATAGGGATAATAAAAAACTCAGTCTGCCAGATCCGTCACAACGTAAACTTGTTAAGATGGAGCAGCATATATCGACTAGAAGAACCAATAGATCTATTAAAAAACAGAAGATCCCCAAACGCATCATACAGACAAACGAAAAACAAGATGTACCTAAAGGTATGTATGATGCTACTCATACTTTCATCAGAGACAATCCCGACTATGAGTATATCTATTTCACCGATGAACAAGCTAGACGGTTTTTGATAGACAATTACCCACTCATGATAGTTCATGCATATGACAAGCTTATTCCCGGAGCGTTTAAGGCGGACCTTTTTCGATACTGTGTTTTGTATAAGCTAGGTGGTGTATACATTGATATGGGGATGGTATCCGAACTACCCCTTGATAAACTTATAGGTGATGATGATGAATTTATATCACCAGAAGACAATACTACTCGCGGTATATATAATGCTTTTATGTGTTGCGCCCCCAATCACCCTATTTTGAAAAGGGTGATTGAACTATGTGTGGATAACATAGATAGTGAAAATATGAACACTGACATTCTTGCTGTCACCGGCCCTAGATCTCTAGGTGAAGCTTTTGAAAATGTCATACACTCCCCAGTTGAAGCCAACCACAACTATGGTGATGGTGTAAGGTTGATATCACATGTTAGGGTGATGGACTGTCTTAGCGGTGAGATATATGATGGTGACCTTAAGGTTATATCTACACGTTACCCCGGGTATCCTGTGGATAGAAAATGGTACAATACCAAACCACATTACTCTGACCTATGGAATGAGGGTAAGGTATTCAAAAAGTAGTAAAAAGTTTAGTAAGCTTTATCTACTTTGGTAAAACTTTATGTATATAAAGTTTATGCATACGCATACTTATGTGCGTTACTTATTAGGTTTCAACATTCGTCTAGTAGGGGCCTGGGTAGTAGTCTTAGTATTCGTACTATGAGGTCGCATAGGTATAGCCTCTATGGTCGCCCCTCTCTTCTCATACCATGGTAACCTATATTTTGACCAGTGGTTTTCAAATGTTCTAAAGTCGTCTACTATATCATAGATAATGTTATTCGTAGTTCTGATGCGACCTTCGAATTGGATGATATTCTTAAAGTCGGTACATAATATCAACATTGTCAACGTAGGGTCATTAAACCCTATTCCGGCTTTTTTGTAACCTGCCACGAGTACTCTGTAATCGGCCGTATTAACTTTCTTCTTTTTGGATTTTGATTTGTCATTTAATATATGAACGGATTCGCCAGCTTCCACCAAAGTATCGTAGATAGTTTCACATTCTAATTTCCTATCAGATAAGACTAAAATCCTATGATCGGGATTATCCAAAACGAGTTGTGATATTAGGGCTTGTCGATCTTCATTATAGGCTATGCTATTTTTAGCCAAAGTCCAATTCATCACGGATTGACCATTGACTATCCTATATTCAATCTCAGGTTCATAAGGTGTCTCTACCTTATAGACGGTAAAGTCTTTTACCTCTTCCCTTACTATAAAATTCTTCATAGGTCCAAAGTACATGGTCAAAAGTTTATGCATACCATCACCCCTCTTGGGGGTGGCACTTAGACCTATGACATATTTTGGGCAGAACTTTAATAGCGACTTTGAAAATGCGGATATGGTCGCTACATGGGCTTCATCAAAAATTACCAACCCTATATCGGAAAAGTCGGATCGATCGAGCCTAGCAGCTTTTTGGACACCGATAATATATACATCAGCTGTAGGGTCTATAGGTTTTTTACCTTCTATACGCTGTACCTTTGCGGTACTATGTTCTTCAAATTCTTCTACCCATTGCTTACATACTTCATCGATATGACTTATAACTACAGTCTTCAAGCCTGACCAACATGCCAAAAAATTACCTATAGATGTCTTACCATAACCTGTATGAGCGGATATAAATACTACATGGTCGGACTTGAGTTTTTTGATAGCTTCATCTATAACAACGTCTTGATCTCGGATACCTTTGGGGTCGGTGTCTATGGTGTAGGGTGTCTTAGTACACACCGCTTTGGTTTTAGGATAAGGTCTAACAGGAAAGTCATCTAGTAGTTGATCCCATATACCAAGAGGTATATACACTACATCTTCATAATCGTTAACTGCAAAACACACTACAGGTATAGGATCTGGTGAATATTGGGTCTTTGCAGGTTTGATAATACATCGTCTCTCTATGATATCAAAAAGGTCGGATGATAGAGAAGATTTGGTTAACGCTATGGCCATCGTAATTTTACTTTATTAACTTTACCAGGGGCATCTAAAAATACATAACATAAATATTAATATCCATTTTTCTCAACCTTTTCTCATTTATAATCTATGAACTATATAGTATCGGATCTGGCATATTGGTCTTTTTGTAGTTGACCAATGACGACATATATAGTTAATACACCTTCTACCTTTCAAAATAATGGAGAAGTAAAAATAAATTTGATAAATACACTTAGTTTAACAGATTGGAATCTAAAAGTTGGTCTAGATGATAAGATTACTATTGGAACTAGTTCGGTTTCGGATGTTTTGGTTCTTGACGATACGTCCGGAGGTAGTGCAAGATCTCAAACTTTTAGACTTAAAAGAGGTATCAATAAAGTAGATCTAACGACCGATTCAGGATTATCTCAAGATTATACATTTAATTTTCCTGCCATGGCCCCCACTGGTGATGGACAAATGATAACTAGTTCAGCAAGTACCAACGTCTTTTATGACATCCACGCAAAAAATGTGTTAACGGTAAGAAAAAATCCAGGACCCGCAGAATATGGTAGCGTGATCGATGCCATAAATGCCATATCAAGTATGCCTATTCCGACAGATACGAATAGATATGTAATTTATATTAACACTGGGTCATATTCCGAACCACATTTTACTGTTCCACAATATACTTTTTTGGTTGGTATATCCATGGAGGGTGTAGTTTTGGTGATGAATGATGTAGGTAACCCATACATAACTTTGGGCAATAGAACAGGTCTTGCTTTTATGACTATAAGAAATACGGATCCAAACTATCCTGCTGTCAACGTTTACAACTGTGGAGACTACGCTCTTCTTCATAAGATAGAATTTGAGGGATGTGTGAAATGTGTAAGATGTATTACAGATGCTTTAGCGACTGAATCTTCTTTTCTATATCTTGAATACATGGGAACTACAGATTCTTTTAATTATGCAGTGAAATCCGAAGATTCCAATTTATTGGGAGGTTATGGATCGAATGTAAGCATTGAAAATTTCTTTATAGATGGACATGCCGATGATGGTTTATTAATAGATGGACTCAATTCCCAAATTTTTGCTCAAGCAACCGTTATGCAAGGAGATGGGACCGGTAATTCCGTACGTATGTTGAATGGTGGTGAATTCTCGGCTAGAGGTTTGTATGTTGAATTCTTCGATACGGCTATAAATGTGGAAAATTCAGTATACACTCCTTTTGTATTGATATCTGGTATATTATTTGAGGCATGTAATAAGAATATTTGGATTCAAAACCCAACTACTACAGGTCACTATGATGGATACACTGAGTATACCAAAACTATAATACCTACAGCATCACCCTTTTTTGTTGCAAATAAAGACCCTAACATTATAACCGTGAGTAAGAAAGGTTCAGATTTCACTAGTGTATATGATGCCTTGCAGGCCATAACAGGTAGTGGCCCTCTCAACAGATACACCATCTATGTTGGCCCTGGATACTATTCTGAACCGCAATTAGTACTCAAACCTTATGTATTCCTCACTGGATTTTTTCAGACTCAGACTATCCTTGAATCATCAGATCTAACCAAACCTTTTGTTATAGGTGCAAGATATTCTGCCGTGTCTAATCTTACTCTTAAGGGTACCAATGTCATCTCACCAGGAGTATATTCTCCGGCTCTAGCACAATATATGGGAGATATTACAGGAGAGCATTTCAGGATAGATGATGTGACTTTTATATCAGGTCAAAAGTTGATAGATGTCGGATCTACAAACGGTCCGTGTATATTCTTATTGAACTCATCATCTATCGACATGTCTTCACCTTTTATCAGCGGAGTTAACATTGATGATACAGGTCCAAATCATTACCCAATTCTCTTTTTATTAAACAATGTAATTTGGGCTCCAGATTTGACTGGTAGATCTCTACTTTCAAAATTTATAACAATTACATCTACAAAATCGCCTTCTGCTACACAAAACATAGTAGGTGCTATAACCGGGTGTCAATTTGGTACAGCCGAACCACCACATATAGGGGAATGTGTTGAAATAAATGGATCGTGTCTTTTGAGCATGCAATCTACTATTATGGGTGGATATCAGACATGTATATCATGTCCCAATAATGCTGAAATAAGTCTCCTACTTATAGAATCTATAACATGTACTAATAATACAATCGATGTAGATATTCAAAATCCAAATGCGCAAGGTACACTCTCTGGTGGTATGACAATTTCAAAAGTTGTAATAGCGTCAAATTCATTTGGTGTTACCCTTAACGATCCAGATGGTAGCATAGCGTTAACAGGTAGTATATATCAAGGTAGAAACTATTCAACTATAACAAATATAACAGAAGAAATACAACGCGGATCAACACTTGGCATTATAGGTGATATTCCAACTTTTACATATACCAACCCCACCCTTAACATAACCGTTAGCCCTGGCAATGGTTATCTCATGTTAGGTGGAATCGACCTAAAATATACTAATTGGGGTAGCGCCACAATAACACTTCCAGATAATACCCTATCATGGATCTATGTTGATAACACTGGCACTATTACATCGGCCACCAGCGAACCGGATATTATCGCGACCATTATTCTAGGTACAACCAAAACTTATTCAGGGAGCATTACCTATATTCAGAGAATAGGATCCCTTATTAACAACATGCCAACTCAACTAGACCGAACAAATTCGGATATATTCGGACCTATAGTAAAAAGTGGATGTATCGGAGCACCAGGCTCATCTTTGATTTCAAGGGCTGTTGCTATATCATCAGGTGAATATGCACTTTCCACCAAGACATATCTACCATCATCGGCTGATAACATCACCATGACAGCTTACCATGGGTCGACTATCGAAACTATAATCACCAATGTACCGCTATTCTATGATGCATCAGGTACTCTTACAGCGATAGGAGTTGGCAAATGGGTGAAACATTCTATATATCTTCTTACCGATCCGCCAGGTTCTAGTACTACTACCTACTTTTTCGTGTATGGTCAGATCCAGTTCGACTCGGAACTTGACGCTCAGACTGGAGATATACCTACTCCACCTCCAACGTTTGTCGGAAATATGTGCCCATTTACAGCTGTGATAGTTACCGATACCGATGGAAATTCGCCCCTTCCATCTTCTAGATTTCGAGATATAAGACCTAGAATCGGATTTGTAGCCTCTGGTGTGACTGCGTCTGCTAACCATAATTCCCTTCTTAATTTGCCTGTAGGTGATGCTCATCCCCAATACTTTCGCACCGATGGTACCAGGGTCATGGCTGGTGATGTTCAACTTGGAACTAATAATATAACTGGTGTAGGTGGTAACCTTCTCAATGGTGTCGATATTACTAATCACGCATCTCGCCATCTACCAGGTGGAGCCGATGCTTTGGCTACCGGTGTACCAGTAACAATAAGTACTGCTAACTCTATGGGTTCTGCATCATCATTTTCACGATCAGACCATATACATTCTCATGGTTCACTTTCGGGTGGCACCTTACATTCCGTCGCAACTACCATATTAGACGGTTTCATGTCAACATCAGATAAGACAAAACTTGATAACGCCACCATAAATGATGTGCCATCGACTATTATGATGAGAGGATCAAGTGGTGAAACATACCTATCGCAACTCAATTTACTTTCATCAAATTCATCATACTACACATCTATCCTAACATCACCTACGGGGTTTGGTGGACCCAATCATAATATTTTTGTACCAGTACCTGCTACAGATGATACGGTAACATTGCTTACTACCACACAATCTCTCACTAACAAAACCATTACAGATCCATCTAATGTAGTGACGGCCTCCAGATTGCGAACTACAGGTGCAGATGTAGTTGTATCATCATCTATACCTCCAACTACAGGTCAAGTATTAACAGCTACTAATGCGACAACGGCTGTATGGAGTACACCTACGGCGGGTTCTGTGACTAGTGTCAACCTCACAGCACCCGCAGAGTTTAACGTTAGTGGTGTACCTATAACAATTTCAGGAACTATAGCTATAACTAAAAACACACAGTCTGTAAATACGGTTTATGCAGGGCCTGCATCTGGAGGACCTGCTGTCCCAACTTTTAGGACTCTTACATCCACAGATCTTACTAATAGCCCTACAATCTTTCAGATATTATCATCCCAAGTGACGGTCAATAATGGAAGTTCATCGATAGCGGCCTATATAGCATGGCAGAATTCATCTTTTGGATTTTATACGACTCGTACTATTGTAGCATATGTAGTACCTAGCACAGCTGCAGGTAAAAATTTAACTATAACAATAATAGATCCATCGAACACAAGTTTGGGGTCTATCCTTATTCCTGGTCTATCAAGTGCTGGTATATATAGTTTTACTTTTACTAATCCAGGGGCAGATACATATCTTAGAATACAGACATCGCGAACGGGATCGGCTGGGCAGAGTCCGACGATAAATGGTGTGTTTATGAAACTGATATAATTAAAGTTTATAGTCTGATATACCATTACAAACAAAAGTTGTAAGAAAGTTAACCAAATAATATATCGGATTGTTAGTTTGGTCAGAGATGAAAATTTCTAACGTAACAATCATATCGATCATAGCGGCCGCTGGGGTCGCTATAGTTGTGGTGTGGTACATAAGATCTAAACAAAAATTTGTACCTAATGTTGAAGGTGTAGAAGACACACAACAAAAATGTGAGGATATGTGCTTTAGCAATCAATATTATGACGCGTGTATGCAATCATGTATCCAAGGTGATAGCTACATTGGAGAAGATTTCAATCGTACCTACTTTGGAGATGAGGTAAGTCCGTATAGATACGAGACGCCAGGAAAGTAGAATTTCTAGTTTACTTTATACTATAAAGTAAATATATGTCACGAGTATATACATATACTTTTGACACGGGTACTAAATTAGCATAAGCGAATAATAAAAAAATATAGTAGTTGAAAGTGATCCTAGGTAGTACCACCCATCTATCATGTCATCTCACTTTCCTGGCAGAGGTTTGAAAAAACCCATGAATGTTATAGAGGCTCCAGAATATCCCGATATACGTAAAGCACCCCCAAGGTTTGTATGGACAAAGAAACATTGGACCGTAGATACTGGAAGGACGATGGCCGAAATCGAACATATCCCTCAACTTCAAGAAGCCGCTATCCTCTATCAAAGTTATGATTATGGATCTCAACATCTTTATGGTAAGAGACCAACCTATACGGCTTTCGTCAATAAGGAATTCCGTCCTCCTCTCATTGAGATGGAAGATATAATGCCCCTCAGTAGGATACCTAGACCTGTGGTTGTTCCTCGTATCAACCCTGGTGGAGCTCATGCATCGGGGAATTCTACCTTTGCTGAACAAAATATCAACCTGCCAGGAGTAGAAAAATATCTTACCGACCGAGTCAAGGTGGGTGAATTGCGTCCTACATTTTTCTGCCCTATAGACATGCCACAGGACAACTCTGTCCTGCCTGACCTAGAGGTTAAGATGCCTCCAATCTCAGGTATGGCGGGTTACAAATTTCCATCTGCCATCGACTCAAGAAGTCAATCCTTACAACAATCCTCTGATATGAAACTTGACTATAAAAAATTCAATCCTAGTGTCGCCACATCTATCACTCCTGTCAAACTAGATGCTCGTGATGGTAGACAAGATTCGATAAAACTCGACTATAATACTCCACAGGTATCCGCCACCGCTGGTACCAGAGGTATGTCTATAGAAGGATTCACCCCTGTCGACCTATCACTTGACTATCACACACCTCAGGTATCGGCTACCGCAGGATATAACTCTCGACCTGGTACCGGAGTAACTTTCATACCAGAAAATATAGATGAGTTGGACTATAAGCAACCCATGGTGTCTGGGTTTGCAGGATATAATACTCCTGGGACTATCTCATCCATAGAAAGTACCACCCCGGTCGACATACACCTTGAGAAAAAGATTGAAGGGTCTACCCCATCATCGGCTAGTCGTAACTATATCAATATATGGAACCCCGATCAGACTCAGATAGATAATGATAAAATTACGGAAGAGAGGCGTAAGATATCATATGTCGTTCCACACTCGAATCCTTATGGAGTAGACTCTATGCCTCAGTCATCACAACAACCACATTTCCGATCAAAGGCGACATCGCTCAACTATGCACCTCAGATCACCCAGAGCTATATACCTCGACAAGGCATCAGTACACCTCAAGTCAAGGTGAAGAGTAAGAGGGGAATATAGTATCGTAAGTTGTAAAAAATATACGAATAAATTTAACACATAGCGTTAACTTTTCCACCTACTATGGACTTTCTCCATAGCCTTTTTCAAGGTATGGTGGAAAAGACACATTTCGAAAAATTAATAGAATAAGTATATAAAAATCTCTTACCATATGTCAATGGCCGAGCCACTTGAAGAGGGGACCATTGTCGAGATACCATATGGAATGAGAATTATTAGAAAAGGTGGTTATAAAAAACCACGTGTTGTAAGGAAGAAGCGAGGTGAATTTGAAGACCCTGAAGAGATCGAGGTCATTGGTGACGATGAAGGTGACGATGAAGAGGTCGATTATGGAGAAGTCGAAGGTGACGGCGAAGACGAGGGCGGTGAAGCCGAAGGTGACGGCGAAGACGAAGATGAAGAAAGTGACGATGACGAAGGCGAGGGTGGCGCCGAAGGTGAAGAAGTCGAGGCCGCCCCAAAATATGAGGTTGGGTGGGAATTTATGATGAAGAAGGTTCCAATCTATAAAACTTCTACCGCCGAAGATATCGCCAATAGACTTGGTATGCCAACTAAGCATGAAAAGTTGATACCTATAAAGGTCAAGAGACGCGTATATGAAAATGTGATCACATACGCGGGTAAACTTAAGATGAAGGTTGGTCCTAGAGGTAAACTTTTACCTATTGAATCTCCCAATAGGGGTATCAAGGTTGTGGAAGATGTTCCTATGGATTATAATTCTAGCCCCTTATCCTACCAACCAAAGAAGATCATCATTCCGGTAAACGAGTATAACCCAAATTTCAATCTATATGACTATGTAGCATTTACCCCTTCATCTGAAGATACCGAAGTTGAAGTAGATGGACCTAAAGAAGCACACGAGGTTGGAGGTATGATCGCTACTACTACAAAATTGGGAGTAGGTGTTAAAATTCTAAGATCTGACTTGACAGATGTTAAGGTAGGTGACTATTATTTTGTTAGGTATGATGATGCTTCACTTAAAAAACAAAAACCACCTGCACCACCTATCACCAAGGTTGACATTACCACACCAGAAGATATATTTTCTCTACCCGACATACCCGATCAACTAAGACAGATGGCTATCGATACATATATCCGTATTATGAATGAGATACGTATCGATCTACCTTCTGTAAAGACAACCCCCAATACACCATCTGAAATGATAAATGAGGAGATACTACGTCATGAACCTATCTCATGGAATGCCTATTATGCGGAAAATTTTTATAGATGGATAGGTGCAAAGTATCATTCTGTTTTTGTTGAAAAGGTCGATCAGAAAAACCTAGCAGAGTGGGCGGAAAGAATTTATGCCGATGATATCAATCCCGATATTCTTATTCAAGAGGTGGGTGAATTTAATTATGATACTACTGTGGACGATCTATTGGAATCTATCAAAAAATCCAAGTCTATTACTCTTTTTCAAGCTGTATTGATTCAAGATCTAGAAAAAGAGAAATATAGTGGAAGATCAGGTATGAAAGGTAAGGATCTCGCTATTGTAATATCAAATGCCATTGAAAAGTATTATCGTCTCCATCCCCCTAGCGTCGATGTACATTTTAAGAATTTAATGACCGCCGCTATTGAGAGGGAACATTCATCTTATGATCCTACAGATCTTGATCGCCAAGAATTTGAATCTGAAAACATGGAGATCCTAAAGAAACTTCATTCTGATACTATCCGTCTCTATAATCAGGAAAAGACAAAGATGGAATTTGCCAAAGAACAGAAGCTTTCCAAAGCTAAAGCTTTAGCATCCGTAGAAAAGGAACCATCGTCGAGCTCTATAGATCCTGAAGTGAAAAAGAGAAAGATGCGGGCCAGTGAGATTGGAGAGATAAAAGAAGATAATGAGTATAGGGTTAAGAAGTATGAACAGATAGTTTATGCGTCACATGGATCGTGCGTCTATGACTACCTTACCAACCTTATGTTGCCGCATATATTTATGGAGGGGCAACTTGCTACCTTTGCTAAATTTTTCAGAGGCAAATTGGCAGATGGAAAGATTAAATTTGATGCTCTTATGGGAGCGAACATTGCTCACTACCTACCTGAGCTTGCCATGAACAAGAACTTGAGTGACCTAGATTGGATGTCGAGTGGTGCCGCTATAGGTATAATCTTGCATCAAGATGTAGTGCGTATGATCGATTCTTATGTTAACATTCTACACCCCACAGATAAGATCTATGTTAATGGGTACAACGAGGTGACTATCAGATCCAACATCACTATCATCGAAGAATTGTTGGTCGACCCACTTAAGATATGTAAGGATGATTCCAATACAGGTACTCGAAATATGGTAAAGGAAGGAAAATATGTTCTATCCTCCTTTGGCGAAAAGATAGCAGAAAATATCCCAGAGGGTGATATGATTATATGTTATGATGATGGTAAATTTACATGCCATTCTACCAGAGATGTGGTTACGCGCATAGCCAAGGGTGACCTTATAAATCCACATACCCAAAAATCTTACCCTGAAAAATTTATAGAGAAGATGAAAGAGAGATATGCTATGAATCCATCAGAGTATCAGGAGCCCATACTACCCAAATTTGAAAAATCGGTTAAGGTAGTCAAGACCCCACCCAAACCTAGTAAACCCAAACCTAAACTTGCTTCATCCAGGAAGAGACATGTCCCTCCAAAATCTTTGAAACCTATTCAAATCAAAGGTATGATACTTTACGGAGATTCTCTCGAATTCATATCTCTATTTGCGACCACCTTTGACATCAAACTTACAGATGGACCTAAGAGATCGATTCCCATAACATTTAATAAAAAGAGTACCAAGTCTAATGTTGCCGTCTTATCATTTGATGCATCTGACCCTGATTCTATAAAGAATCTAAAGTTCATGACCAAACAGATACCCCGGGGTGTTACTCATATCTATGTGGTCGGTTTGAACTCTGTGGCCATGGCTGCCAAAGACCAGATCATTTTCAAGAATCGTATAAAGAAAATCGTTCCTGGAGTTAAAAATATATTCTACTCTTTGACCGAAGATGAAGATGATATGATAGATGCTCTTATAGATATAGTGATAGACATGGAAGGGATAAGTGTCGCATAGTAGGATGACGTACACCTATACGTCATACCTATATAGCACATACCTATATATGTATAGGTATAGTATATTTGTGGTTATAATAAAACTGAAATAATAAATTAATATTATACATAGTAAGCGATATCTTTCTGTCGCGCAAAGATAATACTTTCATTCACGTATGCCGTCGTCAACCGCTTCTCTAAGTGACCTTAGAGAATACTTGAAATCCCTCTTGAAACGAGGTAGAGTGTCAGATAAGCATATAGCTCAGATATTGACAGATAAGAATGTGAAAAACTTCCTAGATACCGTATTTACACACTCGTCCTTTGACCCTATTAACAACTATGAATTGGATGAATTTCTGGGAGATGGAACTGTCAATGAATGTATAGTTTATTATATTAGACATCGTTTTCCAAAGATTATTAGCGTGAAATGGATGACCAGAATCAAACACAATCTATCAAGCAAAAAACAACTAGCACATTATGCGAGCGCCACTGGTCTTGATAAATATGTTAGGTATGGAGATGAGATGGAAGAGATTATAGCAGCTAACCCTAACCTTAAATCCAACATTGAATACATGTCCATGTTGGAGGATGTAATGGAGGCGTTTTGTGGCCATCTTATATTAACGATAGAGGGTGCGGGTCATTCACATGGTGTAGCGGTACAGATAGTACATAATATTTTGTACTCTTTCTTTGATGCAGAGGAGATTAGCCTGAAATATGAAGATGTATTTGATGGTATTACAAGATTAAAGGAGTTGTATGAATCTAAAGCCAAGGGATTGAGATGGCCTACTGGAAAGGTTAAGGTTTACAGAATTACAAAGATCGGGGATGAAAAGAAAGGTGAACAAGTTGGCTATGAGGTACAGGTATATGGATGGCCAAAAGGGAACAAGACACCGATTGATGAAAATAGGGTAGTCTTAGCCACGGCCAGGGCATCATCAGATGATGTAGCTAAACATGAAGCATCCGTTAAAGCTCTGAAAGTTTTGGAGACCACCTATGGTATAGTGGAATTTAAAGCTG
>Ga0075359_1000003_pt1 | contig 22727 bp, 32 predicted proteins | sample WestPond_TuleB_D_2_FD_120054 | JGI IMG/M metagenome (GOLD analysis project Ga0075359, IMG submission 120054) | Natural and restored wetland microbial communities from the San Francisco Bay, California, USA, that impact long-term carbon... | ecosystem: Environmental > Terrestrial > Soil >... | reverse complement strand
CGGGCGGTCGCGCCGCGTCCGGCGGAACCCCCGCGACGGGCGGTTCGGCGGCTTCCCCCGAAGCCGCCGCGTGCACGAACTTGATGTTCCTGGGCTGCCCCGAGGGCAACATCATCGACTGCGAATCGACGATGAAACTACGCTGCGGGAACCGCAAGGTGAAGTGCGCGACCGCGTGCCTCGCCGACGCGAAGACGAAAGCCGAAGTCCAAACCAAGTGCGGTCTAACCTGCGGGGGCCTGTAATCCGATGCCCATCATTAGAAAGCTCGGCGCGAAACCCGCGATCCCGGCGAAACTCTGCCGGACGCTGAAACTGGAACACTACGCGACCGCCGCCTTCGCCGAATTCGTTCCCCCCGAATTCGACTGGATGCTAGACGTCCCGGACTACGGCGACCTGAACGACGAATACGGCGACTGCGTCGTCGCCGCCCAGGCGAAGATGGTCCGGTCCTGGACCGCGAACGCGACCGGGGTCGCCGCGACGATTACGAACGCACAGATAATGGAGGTTTACATGAATGGCGCCGGGTATATTCCCGGGCGCCCCGACACCGACCGGGGCTGGGACCTGATATCGGGTCTGACCTACTGGCAGAAGATCGGCATCGGCGGGCACCGGATCGGGGCGTACGCCGCCCTGAACCCGTTGCACCCCCGGATGATCCGGGCGGCGACTTACCTGTTCGGCGGTACCTATACGGCCTTCGACTTACCGAATTCGATCTGGGACCAGACCGACGCCGGAAAGCCCTGGGACGTCGTCGCGAACGACGGGGGCCCGGCCGGCGGCCACTGCGTGACGATCCAGGCGGTCGCCGCGAATGGTAACCCGGTCTGCCGCACCTGGGGCAAGCCGCAGGTGATGACTTGGCCGTTCGTCTTCAAGTACTGTACCGAAGCCTACGCCGCGATCGCGACCGACTACCTAAACGGCGGCCGCACGATCGCGGGCCTCGACGTCGCCAAACTGACCGCCGACCTCGCTCTGGTCCGGCTGTAACCCATGGACGGTCTATTGATTCTCGCGAAGGCCCCGTCGTGGGCCATTCGCGCCGAGGTGAACCCGATGCCGTGCGCCTGCGAAACCGTAGTTCAAGTGCCGGGGTACGCGGGGCAGGTCCGCGACCTCACTGTCGACTGGTCCGACGTCGTCCGCGTCTACGGGGAAACGACGGTCGTGTCCGTCGACTGGGCTGTCGTCGTCGGCGCCGGGACGACTTTAGGATCCGACGTCTTCGCGGGCCTGCGATCGACCGTCCGCGTCCTCGTCGGTACGGCGTCGGCCATGGTCCAAGCGACGGCGACGTTCGGGTCGGGGCAGACCGCGCGCCAGTCGGTCGCGATTCGCGTCGACGGGGGCTACTGACATGCCGAAAGTACGGATCGGCGACAGCGTATTCGAAGCCCGGGAACTATCGTCGGGGTTCGTCGAATTGACCCGCACGGACGCGGACGGAACGAAGGCGACGCTCGGCGTCCCGTTCGCCCTGATCCTCGAAGTCGCCTTCGACCGCATGGGGCGGCGCCTGCGAATGTTTTTTGAATAGGGCGAAAAGCTCCGAACGAAGAAAGGATGGCGCCATCTTACGGGCGCCACATGCGATATATGCGGGCCACTCCGGAGAATCGTCAGAAGGTCTACAACGCCGTGCGCTCCCACTGGATGGACGCGCGCACGGGGGTCGGCGCCGATACGCTAGCGACGCGCGTCGGGTTAGAAGTCGAAACGGTCTACGCCTGCTGCGCGGCCATGGTCGAATCGTCAGCGCTCGAAGCGTCCAACGATCGGGCGGACTACCCGACGTGGCGCCCCGCTGTGGTAAGGTAGGCGCATGCTGCGTCACGGCCGCGGGAACTACGTCGACCAAGCCAGTCTGTCCCGATTACTACAGGCGACCGCCGCCCCGATTCTACGGGCGGCGCAGCGCGCCGGGGACGCAGCCGTCGACTGCCACGAACTGGTCCGCCTGCTGCCCTGCCGCGTCGGGGATGCCGCGGGCTGCCGGCTACCCCCGCCGCCCGTCGACGTCCCGTTAGCGGCGATCGGCGCGCGCCCCGGGCTCGGTATCAGCGCCCGCCTAGCGCTGACCGCTCTGATCTTCGGCTTGCTAGGGGGCGTCCTCGGGGGCTATCTAACGTATTCGATTCTGGACCCGAGGAACCAAGCCAATGTCAGTAACCCAATACGTGAGTGTGTACGACCCGACGGGGCAGTTGCCGGTCGGTGAAGTCGTCGAAGGCCGCGACGCGATCGTCGTCGCGAAGTCCCGAAAGTCGATCGTCCTATTACCGACCGACCCCGACGTGTTCTATTCCGCGTCGCCCGGGTTCGTCTACCGACCCTGGGGGCGGGGCTGGCGCTACGACGCCGTGAACCCCGAACGCGGCTGCCCGATGATGCTAGGCGTCGGCGTCGACCACCCCTGGGTGTATTGGTCGGTCCTCATCCTGCCGATCCGCCCCGACGAACCGATGACGGGCAACCTGCGGCTGATCGCCAACGGCGCGGCGGGCGGCATGTCGATCGGCCTGTCGCAGGACGCGCGCCTGCGCCCCCTCGACGAATACCCGAAGGGCCCGACGGGCGGTGTCGTCGCCGTCGGCCGCTGCGCGCTCGGCGTCGTCAGTCCCGGTATGCTGGGGCTGTCGATCCACGGGGTCGCCCGAAACGCCCGCGTCGTCTGGTCCGCCGCGTCCTGCGCCGGCGAGAAGATAGAACTGCAAGATGCCGTTTCGGTATAACCAGCCGCGCGACCGCGGCCCGCGCCGTCCGTTCGTCGCGTACGGACCGCACGACCCGAAGTTCCCGGGCATGACGCTACTGCGTAAAGCGGTCGTCGTGCCCCACGCCGGCTACGACGTGTGGGAGGAAGTCTATCAGGTCGGGCAGACGCAGCGCCCGCGCGACCTGATGACGATGCGCGTCGCCCGGACGAAGACTGGCGATTACATTGGGATGCCCGACGACGCCCGGTACTTAGTCGACCACAAGGGGATCGCGCCGGAACTACGGACGATCGACCATAACGTCTGTTCCGTCGGTAAGTCGTCGGACGGTAAGTGGTACGGCTGGTCGCACCGAGCCCTAGCCGGCTTCGCCCCGGGCGACGTCGTCCGGGAAGGCGACGTCGTAGCGGCGAAGATCCCGGTCGGGACGAAGGTGACGAACGACGCCGAGGCCAAATGGTTCGCCGCTATCTTCGCGGAGGAAGTCAGCTGAAGTTCCTGAAAGTCCTGCGTGCCCGCCTGCCCGCCCTGCGACGGACGGGCGCGGTCGCGTTTAGCGAACCGCCCCCCGCCGCGGCGTACGACTTAGCCGACGACGGGTTCGAAGCGACCGACGACCCGCCGCCGACCCGCGACGAACTAATCGACGCCGGGATCTTAGACCCGCCGACCCCGCCGACCCCGCCGGTCGTACCCGACGCGCCGCTCGACGGCAGTATCGCCGCCCGCCGTCGACGCCTTGACTGGTAGGGACGCGGACGGGTCGCCGTGATAGCTTACCGGCTATGGCTGCGACCGTTCACAAGCTCCCCCTGGCGGCGCCCGGACTCGACCTCGGCGACGAACCGATTCAAATGGGGTCGTCGTTCGGCCTCGATCTAACGACCCTCGGGCCCGAATTCGATGCGAACGCCTTGTTCAATTCCGAACGCGTCCGGGAACTGCAGTATCGGGATTCGTTCTTTACGGCGACGAACCACGACCACAAGCTGTTCGACATGAACGGCCGCATGGTGCGGCCCGGTAAGCTGTCGAATCAGCCGCTGCTGTCGGGCGCCGTCCCGTCCGTCTACGTCCCGCTCGACCAGCGCCGTCCGTCGACGCCGTACCGGCTAGCGCGCAAGATCGTCACGGCGTTCAGCGGCATGGTGTTCGGCTACGGGCGGTTCCCGCAGCTAAGGTCGGACGATCCGGACACGCAGGACTGGGCGGGGGCGCTGGTCGAGAAGCTGGGCATGGAGATCGCGTTCCTGCGGGCCCGTAACCTAGGCGGGCGCTGCGGCACGGTCGGAGTGTCCTGGGCCATCGTCGACGGCGAACCGCGGCTGAAGGTCCACAAGGGGTACCACTGCCACGTCCTCGAATGGGTCGACGAAGACCAGCGCGTCCCGGCGCACGTCGTCGAGCTGTACCAGTCGAAGACGACGGCGGCGCGCGGCAAGGAGCAGTGGATGTGGCGCCGCCGCGACTGGACCCTGACCGCCGACGTTTTCTTCCGCCCGACGCCGGTCGGGAAGAAGACGCCCGAGTTCTGGGAGATCGACGCCGACGCGTCGTACGAACACGGCGATAAGAAGTGCCACTTCTACTGGATCGAGAACCTGCCCGACGACGACGACGACGGGACCTGCGACGGGGCCCCCGACTACGCGGTCGCCTACGAGCCGCTAGTGTCGCTGGACATGCTGAATTCGGTCAACGTGCAGGGCGGCATCAAGAACCTCGACCCGACCTTAGTCCTGCGCATGGACGACGAAGACGTCGGTAAGGCGGTCGTGCAGAAGGGGTCCGACAACGCCCTTAGAACGGGTAAGGACGGCGACGCGAAGTACCTGGAACTGTCCGGGTCGTCCATCGCCGCCGGGATCAACTTAGTCGGGACGAATAAGGCGCAGATCCTGGAAGTCACCGAATGCGTTTCGCCCGATCCGAACGTCATCGCGGCCGCCGGCACGTCGTCGGTCGCCCTGAAGATGGTTTACGCCCCGATGCTCGGGAAGTGCTCGGTGCTGCGGTACCAGTACGGGCGGGCGATCGTGCGGATCCTGACCGACATCACCGACTACGCGCGACAGTACCTGCCCGACCCCCGCGCGGCGACCGACGCGGAACGCTACGTCCACGCCCCCGTGGTCGACGACGAAGGGAACGTCGTCGAAGAAGAACCGATCGAATTTACGATCGACTTACCCCCGCGCGTCGAATCGACCCCCGAAATCGGGACCGACGGGACCTCGACGGGACGAACGACGCAGACTACGTACGACCGGCATCCGGGCGGCGGCCGCGTCTGGTTGGAATGGGGTCCGTACTTCCAGTCGACGGCGGACGACGACCAGAAGGAAGCCGGGGCGCTGTCGACCGCGGCGGGCGGCAAGCAGGTCATGTCGCAGCAGACGGCGGTCGAACTGCACGCGAACGCCCACGACCGGGACGGCCAGGAGGAGTGGTCGCGCATCCAGCGCGAAGCCGCGGCGGCGGCGAAGCAGTCCGCCGAAGCGAACGCGGGCATGTTCCCGCCGATCGGTAATCCGATGGACGACGAAGGGGCGACGCCATGACGACGGACCAGGATATCTTCGCGCGACCTTCGATCTTCGCCGGCGCCCGCGCCCCCGAACGCCTCGTCGCGATCGTTACGCCCGGGGAACGCGTCGTCGACCTGACGACGGTCACGGCCGTGCGGTTCCGCGTCCGCGGGGCGACGATCGGCGACGACCAGGTGTGGACGACGACGATCGTCCAGCAGCGGGGCGATCGGATCCGGGTCGAACACATCTTCGACGCCGACGGCGCGGAAACCCGTAACCCCGGACGTTATCGAATTATCCCGGAACTGATCCTGCCCGACGGCGTCCTGCGCGCCGAAGCCTTCTACCTAGGCGTCAAGCCGTGACCGACGCGGCGCCCCGGGAACCGATGGTCGAAGTACCGGTCGCGCCCGACCCGGTCTTCGAAGTCGCGACGCCCCCGGATCCGATCGTCGAAGTCGTGGTCGAACCCGACCCGGGCGTGTAGTCTTCCCCCTGTGCCCCCCCGCGACCCGACGCAGATCTTAGACGCCGCCCGGCGCGCGGCCTTAGGGTACGCGAACGCGACGAACGCCCGCAACGTCGCCGATCTGATGAAGCGCTCGCAGGCGGACCTGAAGGACCGGCTGAAGGCCGTGCCGAAGACGGACCAGACGTTCACGGCCGTGCAGATGCGGGCGACGCTGAAGCAGGTCGAAGCGGTCCTGTCGATGACGAAGTCGGGGCTACTAGGCACGGTCCTAAACGCGTCCGACGTCGTAGCGGGGCACGGCGCGCGTTCGACCGTCCGTTACCTCGACGCCGCCGAATCCGCCTACGGGGGCGTCGGCGGGGCGGGGCTAGGGATCAATACGGCGCAGGTGTTCGACCAGGCCCTGTCGGGGACGCGCGCGTCGGTGCTGCGCCGCATCGCGGGCGACCCGACGCAGCCCGGGCAGCCCGGCGTGATCGACCGCTACGGCGACGGGGTGATCGATCACTTCGAGAAGACGCTGCAGACGTCGATCGTCACGGCGCGGCCCTGGGACGACGTACGCCAGGGCCTGATCGACGGGTCGCCGTTTTTACAGGACGCCCCGCAGTACTGGGCCGAGCGCATCGTGCGCACCGAATTGATGGGCGCTTACAATACGTCGGGCAACGCGGCGCTGAACGCGGTCAACGACCAGACCGGCGGGGCGATGATCCGGATCCTCTGCGCGACCTTCGACTCCCGGACGGGCGCCGATAGCTACGCGGTGCACGGGCAGATCCGGCGCATGGCCGAGGCGTTCGTGTCCTGGTTCGGTTCGTACATGACCCCGCCGAACCGCCCGAACGATCGCGAGATCGTCGTACCGCACTACCCGCACTGGCCGATCCCGGCGAACCTCAAGCCGAAGACCGACGCCGAAGTCGCCGCGCGCTGGACGCTAATGGGCCGCAAGGGCGCGCCGCCACCTCGCCCGTTGATGTCGACGGTTCCGCTCGACGCTAACGGTAACCCGGTCGCGGAAAAGCCGGCGGCGCCCGCCCCGCTCGTCGCGCCGACCCCGAAGCCCGAACTACCGCGCGCCGCGGAACCGCCGCCCGCGGTGTCGATCCCCGCCCGCGCGTTACCGCTCGTCGCCCCCGGTCGGGACCGGCCGCTGACGCTTCGGGCGAAGCCCGACGTCGCGCCCGCGGAACAGGTAATCGACGCGGCCCCGGGTATTCCGGCGTCGCGCGACGAAGCCCGCGCCGTGGTCGAAGAAGCGAGGGCAGCGCAGCGGGCGGCGCGCGACGCGCGGGTCGAAGCAGAACGGTTAGCGCGCGACGCCGAAGACGCGATCGCGGCGGCGAACCGGGTTCGGGATCTAGCGATCGCCGAAGCCCGGGCGTCGATGGCGACCGCGGCGGCGAAAGCGGACGTCGCCTTAGCGGGGATTCCGGCGGCGCATATCGAAGCGGCGCGCGCGGCGGCCCGGTCGGTACCGGCGAACGCGGGCCCGACCGGGGAACCCCCGGTATCGAATCGGATCCCGATCGGGGATCCGGGCGCCCCGTCGTTCGAAGCGCTGTACGGGGCCCCGATGTATTCGGAAAGCGCGCAGGCGGCGATCAACGCGGCGTCGCGCGCCGTATTCGGACGCGACTTCGATCCACGCGACTTCAGCGGCCTGCTGTCGCTGCACGAACTGAAAGGCGTCCGGTTCGACGAACACGTCGTCGCCGAATACAAGAATCGGGACGGGTCCCATCGCCTGGCGCTGTCGGTCAATATCCACAACCCGAACGTGCGCGAAGAAGGCGGGCGGATCGAACGCGTGTATTACCGGGCCCCCGACGGGATCCATGTCGTGCACGAGTTCTTCAAAATGCCGGCTAGCCTTCGCGCCGGGGGCGACGGCGCGCGGCTGATCGAAAGCCAGTTCGCGACGTACCGCAAACTCGGTGTCGCGGTCGTCGAAACCCACGCCGTGTGGGACGGGCAGTATGTCTGGCCGTCGATGGGCTTCGGCCTTACGCATCCGACGCAGTTAGGGTCGTACAAGGAAGAATTCGCGCGGTGGGCCCAGGGGGAACGCCCGACGGCGGACGAACGCGGCGGCATGCGGTCGACCCCGGCGTTGCCCCATCCGGTACCGGCGGCGGACTTATTACCGATCCTCGATTCCGTGAAGACGATTCAGGACTTGGCTGCGTTAGAGATCAACGGCGTCGCGGTAGGTAAAGAATTTCTGCGGTACCGCGGGCACCGCGGCGTGGGCGAACTAATCGATCTGCGCCTGAATCTAAAGTCCCCCGACGACGTCGGACGCCTGACCGCGTACTTCGCCGAACGCGCCCGAATTCGGGCGGCGAAGAAAGCGGCGATCGCGTCGGGGGCGACGCCCGATCAGGCGGCGAAGATCGCGAAACGGATCGCCCGGGAACCCGTAGCCGCTCCGGCTCCGAAGGTTACCGCGGAAAAGCGGATCGCCGCGGAAGAACCCGCGGCGCGAGCATCCTTAGGGGGCTGGCGCGTCGGCGACCGGGTCGAATACGATTCCCCGCGGTTTAGGACGGGATCGAATAGCGGCGTCGTCGAAGGGTTTACGGGATCGCGGGTTCGAATTCGATCGGCGAACGGGGCGGCGTATTCGGTATCGCCCCGGGGCCTGCGCTGGGCGCGTTAGGGCGCGTCGCCGCGAATCGCCGCTAACTGATCGGGGGTCAACTTCCAGTCGTCGGTCGTCGTATCGGGCGCGGGCACGACGAACGCGGGGCGCGGGAGGCGCGACGTCGGGTCGTCGTCGAGGAGTTCGGCGGCGCCGCCGTCGTTCGGGACGGACTTAGTCGGGGCGGACATGGCTTTACTATGACGCCGATCCAGGTTCGACGTCGGATCGATCCGACGTCGCGGTTGCGACGCCCGGCCCCGACTGGTACCTTCGGGGCATGCCTAGCTATCCGTTCCGACTCGAACAACCCTTGCCGATCGTGCGGGGAACCGACGGGCGGTTCCAGGAGCCGCGGGCGCCGCAGGCGGGGCTCGCCAATCCCCTGACGGTCGAAGCGTCGGGCGGCACGCCGCAGTCCTGGGCGCCCGGTATCAGTCAGAATACGGCGCCGACGAAGTCGACGTCGATCCCGTGGCCCCCGGCTAACCCCGGCGCGAAACCGTTCAAGGTCGGGCAATAACTGTCCGACCCCGAGGAGAACAGCGATGCAAACAGGTGATAAGTCCGGCGACGGGCGCGTAAGTCCTTTCGGCGGCGGTAACGGTGGAAAGGGTATCGGTGGAAACATGAGCGGAAATAACTTCATTACGAATCCGGGCGGGACGCCTAGCGGCCCCCGCACGCTGCCCGACATGGTGAACAACAGTCGGCCGCAGCCGAAGGCGAAGCCGGACATCAACACGCAGGACGCGGCCCCCGGCGGCGTGCTTCCCGCGGCCGCCCCCCCGAATACCCGCCCCGGCGGCGTCGGGACGGTCGGTAATTCCGCTAAGCCGTTTCGCCTCGGCGGTGGATAATGGGCCAGATCTCGTTATCGGGAGTGGTCGTCGTAGGGCCGGACGGATCGACGGTCGCCTTCCCGGGCGCCGAAACCACGATCCCGCTGGTCGCCGCGACGTCGGACTACGCGGTCAGCAGTCCCGGACTGATGAACGCGAATAGTCCCGACGACTACGTTCCGATGGCGGGCGTCGGCGTCGACGGACCGGTGACGGCGGGGCAGTTCCTGTACGTGCGGACCGAATCCGCCGTGCGACTGCGCCTCACGACCGCGGCGGGCGTCGCCGTGGTACCCGTTTCGGGCCTACTTATATTGGAATTCGCCGGCGACGCGTCCCTGACTTCATTGGAAGTCGAAGGCGTGAGTCGGGTCGAGTACCTGGTCGCGGGCCAGTCCTAATCCGCGGCGCGCCGGCGCTACCGGTTCTCGGCCGCGACTGCCCGTCGCGGAACGCCCGAAGAAGGAGGGCATCATGACTGCACCTAAGAACGGCACCCGACGCGCGCAACTCGACGCGTGCAACCCCAATACCCTGCCCGACCAGCTGAAGCTGATCGCGCTCGGGTCGCTACTTAGCGGCCAGTTGCCGCAGGTACGGCGTAAGGTCAATCAGGTCACGAACGGCGCGTCGGGCTACAACGTCGCGACGCTGCAGGTCCTGCAGCTGCCCGACGGCGCGTCGGCTAGTTCGATCGTCCGCGCGACCGTGCGCGCCGGGACCGTTACCGGCGAACTAACCCCCGTCGCGTACGGGACCACGCCGGCGACGACCCAGATCGCCGTCGCGCCGAACGGCGACATCGTAACGCTCGCCGCCGACGCGATCACGGACATGGACGTCGTCTACCTGCCCGAACGCGGCGACGTCGTCGAAGCCGTCTTCCCGGTCGTGGCGAACGCGATTGTGATCCCGACCCCCCTCACCGCCCGCGGCGTGATCACGCTGCTCGAAGCCGAATCGCTGGAAGGCACGCTCGTCCAAAAGATGATCGTACTCGTTCCCGGCGCCGCCCCGGCGACGACGAAGGCCAACCTGAGCGTCGACCACGCGAGCGTCCTGTTCGCCGTCGCCGACGCCGTAACCCGCGCCCGGGTAAAGCTACTCGTGACCGCGGCCGAAGATCTGTGTACGGTGCTAGAGGCACCGGCCACGACACTGTAACCCCCGACGCCTTACGGGGGACCGTAGGGGCCGGGCGAAACGAGGAACCACAATGCCAGGCGAAGCACTACAGACGAACGCCGCGACCGCGGCCCCCCCGCAACCGAACCCGACCGCCGTAGCCCCCCAGGCGCCGGCGGTCGCGCGTTCTTCTACGTTAGGAACGTACGGCGCCCGCTTAGCGGCGGCGCCGCGGGCGATCAACCCGACGACGATCCCCGCGAACCGACCCGGGGCGCCCCCCGGACCCGACCCGGCGCCGCCCCCCGCGGCGGAACCCCCGGTCGTCGTAGCTCCCGCCGACGCGGCGAAGGCGGCCGCGATTCCCCCGACCCCCGCGCCCGGCGCCCCGAAGCCCGCTGTGGTCTTAGGCAAGGGCGGCGCGCCGATCCCGACCGAGGCCGTGTCGGACCGCGTGACGCGCGAACGTAACCGCGTGCTGCGCGCCGAATACGGGACGACCGATCCGACCGAGATCGCCAAGATCAAGGCGTTGCGCGTAGCGCAGGCCGAAGAATACGCGGTTCTGAAGAAGTCGAAGGAAGACGCCGACCGCCTAGCGATGTCCGAACAGCAGCGCATGGCGGCGGACATGGAGATCTTGCGGTCGCAGAACACGGAACTACAGGCCCGTATCCACGAGATGGAGACGGGGCAGGTCGTCAACAGCCAGACGCAGGAACTGACCCGCGTCGCCGGCAAGTACGTCGACCCCTCGATGATGGAATACGCCCTCGGCGACTTCCAGCGCTACGTCAACAAGCTGGAACCGAAAGAAGTCAAACGGATTACCCCGCGCTCGATCGAGCGCTGGTTCGCGAAACTGGCCGAAGAAAAGCCGCGCTTTCGCATCCTGCCCGTCGATCCGAACGCCGGCGTCGACCCCGCCTTAGGCACGGCGGCGGTCGGGAACAAGGGCGCCGACGCGCCGGGACCGTCGCCCGCGACGATCGTCGCGCCGAAGGCCGTGCGCCGCGTGCCGCTCGCGACGTCGACCGCCCCGAAAGGCGGAACGCCGAAGCCCGCCCCGAAGCGCCCCGAAGGCGGGACCGTCGCCGGTAAGACCGTGCGCCCGGGCCTGCCGAATTCGATGTCCCCCGCCGAACTGAAGAAACACTTACGCGAGCAGGGCCGCCAGCCCTGGTAGTCGCCCCGCCGCCGGAACAACCCCGAACCCGAGTCACGTCGGGGCGGGGTTGTCGGGTGTCAGCCAAAAAACTGACAGAAAGTAAGTAATCCCATGGCAGATCTCAAGTTCGGCGTAGGGTGCCCGGTTCAGCTAACGGGCGGCAGTATGACGATGACCGTCGTCGCGTCGCAGTTCGAAGTGCAGGGGGACGAAGTCGCGAAGACGCGCTGCGTCTGGCTCGATACGTACGGGGTACCACACGAGCGAGTGTTTAGCGACGACTGCCTGATGGTGGTGAATTCGTCGAATCTGTCGGGGTAGCCCTAACCGGACCGGACCAGTATATGCTTGGTCCGGTCCGACTATGACGACGTTTTATTTGATCAACCCGATTCGCGTGGGTACCCTGACGAAGCTGTGGCCTGGGACGCTGCACGACGATCGGTACGCGCCGACGGACAAGATCCGCGCCGCCGGCGGCTGGCTGGTCCCCGCGCCGAACCCGGTTCTAGAAGTCGCCGCCGCGCAGGCCGCGACGGTGTTCAAACATTCGGGACCGATCGAAGAAGCGGCGGGGATTATGTTAGCCGCCTACGCGTCGATCGCGGGCGGTGGCGATACGGGCGACGTCATGGCCGCCGCCTGCGAAGTCGACGACGCCGTCGGGGATCTGGTCTACGTCCGCGGCGATAGCGTCGACGGGGTCCCGTCGGTCGGGCGCGTCGATATCGCCGACTTTTCGAAACTACCGGCGGTCGGGCAGATTACGGCGAAGCCGACCCCGACCGACGCGGTCGTCGTTCGCCGCGGGATCGTCGCCGGCGCCGGGCTAACCCCGGGGAGGCTTTACTTTGCGGGCGACGACGGGCGTCCGACGGCGACCCGTCCGGTCGCGACCGCCGCGCCCCTGTTCGTGCAGATCGTCGGCACGGCGTTGGACGCCGCCCGCCTGCTACTGAATCCGAATCAGGCGATGACCCGCGTCCGCCCCTGACCGTGGTGACGCGCCCGACCGCGGGTGATACTTTGGTACCGGTATAGACCCCGGGCGACTTTCCGTTCGGGGGACGGGAGGTTCTGATGTCGCTACGCAAGCCGCTGTACTTAGCCGACGGGTACGCCGACGAATTACCGTCCACCGACGCCGCGGCGGTCGGGGGACTAGTCGTGACGAACGACGTGATCGACCCCGCGAATCGGGTCGGCGTCGACGCCGGCGGATTCTGCCTATCGAACGTCGCCGATCCATTACGGGCGCAGGACGCGGCGACCCGGGCGTACGTCGACGCCGCCGCGTTCGATCCCCGACGGATCGTGGTCGACGAAACCTTCAGCGTGGTCTGCGACGACGCCTTCGAAGTCGTCCTGAGTTTCTAACAGCAAACACACACAGTGCGGGAGTAGGTTACATGTCGAGACATTCGAAACTGAATTCCACGACGGGCGGCGTCCATACGACGATCGCGCACGTATACGCGAACGCGGCCGAACGCGTCGGGGCGTCCGGGTTCCCCCCGGAAACCGTATTCACGGCGGAGGACGTCGGGAAGCTGGTGAAGCAGGCCGACGACGGATCGTACTGGATCCTCGAAACCGTCGCCCCGATCTGGACCCGCCTCGCCCTCGGCGTTCCGCTGACCTTAGCGACCGCCGCCCCGGTCGCCGTCGCCAAGACCGCGGCCGCGCCCGGAACCGGGACGACCGCTGCGCGGGACGACCACCAACACGACGTCGCGACCGCCGCCCCGGGCGACGTCGGATCGGCGAACGTCGAAGGCGCCGCGTCGACCCTGGCGCGTTCGGACCATACCCACAAGCTGCCGTACGCCGCCGTGCAGTTAGCGCTGGCCGCCGCGACGTCGTCGGTCGGCGTGAACGCCCAGCGCGTCGTCGGCGTCGCCGATCCGGTCAACCCGCAGGACGCGGCGACGAAGGCCTACGTCGACGCGGTCGCCGCCGGCCTCGACCCGAAGGCGTCGGTCGCCGCCCTATCGACGGACCTAGTCCTGCCCCTATCGGGCCTCGCCACGACCGCCGACGGGGTACCCCTCGACGCCGACGGCCTACGCGTCCTTGTCGTCGGCCTAACCGCGGCGGTCGACCGCGGTATCTACGTCGTGCGCGCCGGCACATGGGAACGGGCCGCCGATATGCCGCTCGGCAGCGTCGCCGCCGGCGCCTTCGCGTTCGTCGAAGGCGGGACGCTTTACGCGTCGTCGGGCTGGGTCTGCACGTCCCCCGCGGGAGTCGCGGTCGTCGGCCTGCATCCGCTGGCGTTCACGCAGTTTTCGGGCGCGGGGCAGATCGAAGCCGGCGCCGCCCTGACGAAAACCGGGAATCGGTTAGACGTCGCGGTCGACGCGGACGGATCGATCGTCGTTTCCGCCGACGCCCTGAAGGTAGGCACGCTGGCGACCGACGGGCAGCACGGGAACCGCGGCGGCGGACTACTGCACGCCCTGGCGACGGCGGCGGTAGCCGGGTTCATGTCGGCGGCGCATTTTCTGAAGTTGACCGCGTTAGTCGACTATCCCGCGAACTGGGCCGTGACCGACTGGTACCTCGACCAGACCGTCGGCGTCGATACGAACGACGGCCTGACCGTCGGAACCCCGCTGAAGACAGGGGCGGAACTAACGAAGCGCCTCGGGGCCTGGGCGCAGTTCAGGCAGTCGGTGACGGTGCACGTCGGGGTCAACGGGATCGCCGACGATATCGTTATCAACGGGCAGCTACTGAATCCGAACACGAACGTGACCGTCGTCGGTACGCCGACGGTCGTCGGTACGTACCCGATCGCGACGTACGCGGCGCGCAATCACAACTTGCCGACGGGAACGCCGACGGACTACCAGCTAACGGCGACCGGCGTCGCGGCATGGACGGCGGGCCAGCGCCTGGTGCAGACCGACGGGACCAACGTCGGGGTACTAGCGTTCGTCGTCGCGGACCTCGGTTCCGGCGTCGCCGAAGTCACGACCCCCGGGAAGATCAACACGGCGGCGAATCTAGGATGGGGGTACACGAACACGCCGTTTCAGGCGGGGCAGACCGTCGCCGTGCAGACCCTTCCCCCGGTGCGATCGGTGACCGTGAACCTAGTCGTCCCGGTGACGTCGACGACGTCGGCCGCGCCCGGAAACTACGCGAAGCGGGCGTTCGAACTGAGCGCCGTCCGGGTCACGAACGGGGTTGCCTATCGGGTAACGGGGCAGACGATCAACACCACGTGGATATACGGCAACGAGATTACCGGGCCGCTGTCGGGCGACACGACGGTTATCAACGGGTCGGCGTCGGTCTTCAACTGCCTTCTGCGGGTGTCGATGTTGATCAACTTTCAGGTATCGAACTGCGCGTTCCTGCCCGCCGCGGCGGGGGTGTTTTCGAGCGTCGTCCGGGTCAACCTCGCCGGGTTCACGTACTTCGTCGGCTGTACCGTGCGGGGACTAACGGTCTGGGCGTTCCCGGGCGGCGATATCCAGTTCACCAACGTTCAGCTGTGGGAATCCCCGCTCGGCGTCATCGGGACGTTCAACAGTCTGTTGACGTTCGATTCGGTGTCGGGGCGATCGACCGTCGCCGGGTCGCACGGGATTCAGTTACAGAATACGACGATGGTGAAAGGACCGGCGACGGGCTGGAATCTTACCGGGGTGACCGGGGAGATCCTGCTTAGTACCGCGCCGACCTACGAAGTGACGGCGGCGCAAATGAAACCGGACGACTGGGCCCAGAGCGGAACGGCGACGATCGGCGCGACCTCCCCCGGGTACGTCGACGTGACCGGCGTCTGGTACGACCCGGCGGTGCAGCGGATTACGTTCGGGCGAAATACGTCGGGAGGAACGACCGGGGATCTATCGATCCCGCAGGCGAATCGGACGGCGACGGGGTTCCGGATTCAATCGGCGAACGTCGCCGACTTATCGACGGTGGACTGGGCGATCGCGCCGCTCGGCAAGGCGATCTTCTATTCGATCTGATCGCGTCGCTGGGTGAAGTTCCCCGGGGGTTCGGGTAAGGTAAAGTCCGTAGCTCGAACCCCCCGGGAGGATCCCCATCATGTCGGCGTATTATCTGATCAACCAAGTTCACCTCGGCAGCAACGCCCCGCTCTGGCCCGGCACTCTGGTCAATTCGCTGTACGATCCGATCGCGAAGATCCAGGAAGCCGGCGGCGTCTTAGAAGCGTCGTCGAACGCGACCGTCGCCGCCGCGTCGGTGATAGCGTTGGCCGTCAAGTCCCGCGGCGGCGACGTATCGGAAGCCGCCCAGATCATGGTCGCCGCCCTATCGAAGACCGGACCGACCGGCGCGACCGGCGACAAGGGCGCTACGGGTGATAAAGGACCGACCGGCGACAAGGGACCGACCGGCGATAAGGGACCGACCGGCGCGACCGGCGGCTAACCCTTAGACCCGCGCGACGTCGGATCGATCCGACGTCGCGCCATTGTCGGGGCATGGCCATCAAAGTCAGTATCGCGGGCGTCGTGCATACGACGAACTCGCTGTTGAAGTTCCTCACCGTCGTCGTCGACGCCCTTACGGATTTAGGCGCAGCGATCGCGGAAGACCCGGACCGCCCGATCACGACCTTCCTCGGCACCATCGCCGGCGGGCACGTCGTCGAAGCGATCGACATGGCGAAGGACGTCCCGATCGGACTCGACGTACTAGCCGAACACGACGTCGCGATCGACCCGATCCCGAACAGCGTATCGATCACCGGCAACGGCGAAGACGACCTCGACCCGGGTTACGTCCTGATCGACGTCGGCCCGTTCGCGATCGAAGTCGACGTCGAAGAACTTAGGAACGCGTTGAAGCCCTTCGAATCTTAGTGATAACTTCGGGGGATGCTCCCCAGACTCCTCGCATGGTTAGCTAGCCCGGCGGCGACGAACGTCGGGCTAGCTTTAGGGTACGTCGCGCTGATGACCGTCGTCGGACGGAAGTCGCAGATCGACGCCTGGTGCCTCGCCCACCCCCGCGCCGCCGGCGTCCTGAAGATCCTGCGCGGCGTCGGCTTCGACCCGTTCCTGCTGGTCCAGGGCCTGGCGCTGATCCTGTTTCGTCGCCTACCGGCGGGCTACCAGGCGACGGCCGCGCGGGTCGTACCGCCGCCCACCGATTCGACGGCCCCCGACGATCCGGGGTTGCTAGTCGGTCGGGTATCGGATAGGTTTGGGACCGTAGTCGGTACGCCAACCCCACCCCCCGCCTCCCACCAGGCGGACCCAAACCAGGTGGCTCCCCGGGGCACGTAGCGGCGAAGCAGATAGCGCGTTTAGCGCTGTAGTTTCCCGTCTATTCGTAAAGGAGCAATTACTATGTCCGGTTTGGTCGTCGGGGTCCCCCCCGCAGTCCTCGAGTTGGTGCAGTCTGGTCTGTTGGAGCGCGCGTTCCACGACGGTTTGGTCCCCGCCCTACTTTACCGCAGCGAAGCGGCCTGGGAGGAGTGGCCCGCCAATACCGGGACCGAGATCTTTATGACGCGCCCGGGACTTCTGACCCCTGTGACCAAGGCCCTCGGCGTCGGCATGGACCCGACCCCGCAAACGGTCAGCTACGAGCAGTGGGGCGCCACGCTCGGCCGCTACGCGTCCACGATCGATACGCATATCCCGACTTCGGTCGTTTCGAACAGCGACCAGTTCCTGCGGAACATCCATCAGCTGGGCATCCAGGCCGGCATGTCGCTGAACCGCATTCCCCGCAACGCCCTGTTCCAGTCGTACCTGTCCGGGCAGACCGTCCTTATCGCCGCGACCGGCGCCGCGTCGAAGTCGATCCGCGTTGCCGCCCTCAACGGCTTTACCGACGTCGTGACGAAGGGCGTCAATGCCCGACCCCGTCCCGTTAGTCCGTCGTCGCCCCTATCGATTACGATCGTCGGCGTGACCGGACCCCGTAACGTCGTCGGCTACGACCCCGATAATCCCGACGATCCGAACGGCCCCGGGACCCTGATTCTCGACGCCGTCGTCGGCGCCGTCTGTCCCCCGCGATCCCCCGTGCTATCGGTCGCCGCGCCTTTGATCATCCGTTCCGGCGGCGGTTCGTCCGTCGACGCGATCGGGTCGGGCGACACGTTCGTCCTTCAGGACGCGATCAACGCGACCGGTCGGCTACGCAAGAACAACGTCATGCCGCACGAGGACGGGTTCTATCACGCCCACATCTCGAACGACGGCAACAGTCAAGTCTTCGGCGACCCCGCGCTGCAACGCGCGTTGACCGCCCTGCCGGATTCGCCCTACTACCAGCAAGCGTTTATCGGGACGCTCGGCGGCATCGCCTTCTTCCTGAACAACGAAGCCCCCGAATCGACGAACAGCGGCGCGATGACCGCCACCGGTACGAACGCCGTCTATTCCGAGGACATGGGCGCCGAGACCGTGAACGAGACCGGCGTCGGCATCGGCCGCATCGTCGTGACCGGACGCGGTGCGCTGATCGAACGCGCCCTCGACGAGAAGCAGTACGTCACAGAAGCCGGGATTACCGGTAAGGTCGGCGAATTCAGCATCGTCAATAACGGCATCGGCGTAGAAACCAACGGCGTGCGGCTCATCCTCCGCGCCCCGCTCAACCGCCTGCAGGACGTGGTCGCGGCTACCTGGTCGATCTCGACTTCGTTCCCCGTACCTTCCGACATTACGTCGGGCGGCCCGCAGCGGTTCAAGCGCGCGATTATTATCGAGCACGCGCTGAACTAGTCACAGGTTCCCTCCCGGCACGGGGACTACGTATTGGGGTTACCGCTGGCGTCTGTGCTAAAGGTTCCTCGAAGTAGTCCCCCCCTTTCGAACCGTCCGTGGTGGTACCAGCGTCGCCCCCGTGCCGCGGGATTTATCCGCCCGTCTTCTACCGACGGGCGGCGTCGGCGTGATAGGGTAGACGCGTTACCCGAGAGGAACCCCCAATGGCGAGACAACAGACGAAGAAGGATGGCGAACTGATTACCGTCCTAGGCGACCAGGACCACGACTTCGAACTGCCCCCCGTCGACGACGCGGCGAACGCCGTTTTAGTCGCGGACGCGACGACCGAACAGGTCGAAGGCGCCCCGGCGCCCGACGAAGTCCCGGTCGTGAAGAAGTACGTCGTGATCAAGGGCGGGCAGATTCTGCACAACGGCTTTCGGACGCGCCTCGCCGAAGGCAAGGTCATCGACGGCCTGAACTACAACATCGCGCACCTGCAGAAGCAGGGCATTCGACTGCAGCGCGAAGAGACGTTTACGAACGAACTGGTCGACTAACCGCGACGAAAGGCGGCGCCGGTGCCCCTGTCCGAATCCCAACGAACCGCGACGCGTCATCACCTGGGCTACCTGCAGGTGGCCGACGCGTATACGTTCGTCCTCGGGTCGCCGGCGTCCGTCGAGACTACGTTCATCGTCGAAGGCGCGATGGACCGGTTACTCGAACGCGCGATCCCGCGGTTCGATTCGATCCTACGGGCCTTAGACGGAATCGAATGCCAGATGCTCGAAGACCTCGAGAACATGGCGGTCGAATCGCTGGGCGATATCAAGATCAACGCGAAGGAGCAGAAGCAACTTCGCGACAGCTACGACTACTGGGTGGCGGCCCTAGCCAACATGCTCGGCTGCCCCCGCAACCCGTTCGACAAGCGACTACAGGGCGGCGGGATGAACGTCCGCGTCGCCGGATAGGGACCCCCCGATGAAACGACTGTTGATGCTGCTGGCGACCCTCGTCGCCCTGACCGGCTGCGGTAACGCGAAACTGAATTCGGCGCTCGAGGCCGCGCAGGTCGCGTCGGAATCCGCGCAGGCGACGTTCCACATGCTGGCCGCCGCCGCGACCGCGATGATCCCGGCGCTGCCCGCCGACCAGCAAGCGGCGGCGCGCGACGACCTCGCGTCGATCGTGCTGAAGGGCGATCAGTTATTCGCCGCCGAAGCCGACGCGATTCGGACCGCGATTCTAGCGAACGCCGCTACCTTCGACGCGTCTGCGTTCGCCGCGCAGGTAGCGACCGTGATCGAAGACCTGATCCGATTCGCGACCCGCGTCGGGGTCCGGAACGATATTACGGCGCACGCGACGGCCCGCGTCGCCGCCTTACGGGCGAAGTAACCGATGCCCCGGGTCCGCCCGTTATCGGGACCCGACGCCGCGCGCGGGACGTTAGCCCAGCGCCTGACCCGCCGCGTCGACCGCGTGCGGCAACTGGCGACGAAGTTCGGGGCGCGCGCCCGCCGCGTGTATTTGGTCTGGGTCGAATCGACGGGCGAGACCGTCGGGTCCGGCTACGAATCGGTGCGGGCCCGTCGCGAACTACTACCGACCCCGCGCGTGACCGACGCGACCGCGATCACGCGCCGCCCGATGACCGTCGGGGTCGTTCCCGACGGGTCGGTCCGCGTCGACCAGATCAGCGCGGGCTGGTACACCGAAGACCACCTGCGCGGGATCGTGATTCCCGAAGACTACGGCAACCCGTGCGAGCGGCCGCATTACCCCGGGACGACCGTCGCCGGGACGATCGTTCGCCCGCGCGTCGCCGACCCGATCGCGTTCTTTTACGAGATCGTGGAAGACGGCCGCGGCGACGACCCGCCGATCCGCCGCCGGTACAAGTTAGGCGCCACGCCCTGGCGCAACGAAACCGGCGCGCAGTGGGGAATCATGCTCGAGCCGATGTCGTCGGACCTCGACCGCGCCGGGAATTCGACTTTAGGCGTCGACGACGTGAACGACTGACGTCGGATCGATCCGACGTCGGGCCCGTGGTACCTTACCCGGGTGCCTTCGACGACAATCGACCTCAGCCAAGCGGGCGCGCATTTCGGGGCGCTAGTGGACGACCGTCGCGCGAAAGCGGTCGCTGCGACCCGAATCGCCGCCGCGCACTGCGTGCAGACCATCCAGATCGTCATCATTCCGGCGCGTACGCCGCAGCCGGTCGATCGCGGCCTCTACCGCGCGGGCTGGAAGGTAGGGCTGATCGAATCCGGGGCGACGTTCTACAACGACAACCCGATCGCGGCGATCATCGAACGGGGCGTTCGCGCCGGGAACATCAAGATCGGGACGAAGCTACTCAACGCCCTGGCCGCCTGGGTCGTCCGCAAGGGCTTGGTCGCCCGAATCAAGAACGACGCACAGGGTACGGCGACGGCGAACGCCGCGATGTCGATGGCCTGGGCTATCGCGAAGAAGGCGAAGGCGTCGGGTAAGGGGTTCCACAACCGGTTCGCCGGGGGCGGGCAGCAGATTATGTCGGAATGCAATCTACGCTTCACGCACGAATACGTCCGGGACGAAGTCGTCCGCGCCCTGGGGGGCCCGTGAACCTGTCGGAACTGCGCGGCCTCGTCGACGTCGACCGGAACTTAGGCGCGACCTACCCGGAACGCCCGCTGCGGCCGCTGCCCCACAAGGGCGCGCGCGGCCACGCCCTCGACCGGTTCCGCGACTTCATCAGCCTGCTGGTCTTCCGCCGCACGATCGAAGACGGCGAGACGCAGGCGTTCCGCGTGCCGCGCGAACGGATCTTCGTAACGCCGCCGGACCAGTCGCAAGAAGACCAGAAACTGACCGGGGTCGGGTTTATCCCGGGCCCGTATTCGTACGACGACAAGTGGGTCTACGCGCTCGGGCGGCCCGAGGCGGACGAGGATTCGACGGACCGGTACGGGGTCGGAACGGTCCTGCTGACCATGGGCTATTACGTCGAACAGATTACGGTCGAATCGGTGTCGTCGTCGCCGGCGGTCACGCGCGGGATCAACGAGGGGATCCGGTACGCGACGCGCTACTTCACTGATTCGGGCCAGTTAGGGCTGAAGTGCCCCGACTACTTCGACCAGGTCGCCTGCTTTTCGATCGTCAGCGGGGACGGGTACAGCACCGACTTGGCGCTCGACGCCGCCGGGCGCCGCGTCGCCCACCTGCGTGTGGAACTGTGGGTGCCCGAAGTCGCCCTGGTCGACTATCGCCGTATGCGCGTGCTACTCGACTTCGGACCGCGCGAAGCGTTTATCCGCGACGGGAACGTCTATCCGACGATCGACTAGTGCCCGCGCGACCGGCGTGATAACTTCCGGGGCAGGAGTAACCGCCCATGTCAGGATTCATCCGCCGATATTTACAGGACCCGGGACTAGCCGAGCTACTGGCGATCGAAGGCGTCGTCATCATAGACCGCGAACCCGCGGCGTCGATTATCGGGACGGGATCCGGCACGGTGTGCTTGGTCGCCGAATTCGAAAAGGGCGGCTACCAGCCCCTCGAAGTGATGGGCGGTCAGGACGTCCTGACGCAGTTCGGGGCGTTCGGGTTTACCTACGACGGGATCGCCGGCAATCATCCGGTCGCGCGCGCGCGTAAGGCGGACGCCGCGGCGACCCCGGAATACTGGAACGGCAACGGCTACGTCGCCATGGCGGGCAAGTCCTTCAGTCGCCTTATCATCACGCGGGTCGATACGTCGATCGGCGAAGTCAGTCTAACGCGGTTAGCGTACCTGACCGGTAATACCCGGCTGACCTGGGCGCTCGATTCGGGCGACGCGATCGGCGTCAAAGTCGACGGCGCCGCCGCCGACGTCGTAACCTTTACCGCGGCCGTCGCGACCCGCACGTCCGGGGCCGGGGCGTACCCGACCGGATTCGTCGGCGGCGAAACGGTCGTCCTAGCGATCGACGAGGGGACGGATTCGGCGATCGCCGAAACGACCGTGACCTTCGCCGACGCGGACGAATCCCGGGCGCAGGTCATCGCGCGCATCAATACGGTACTCGGATACGCCGCCGCGATGACCGACGGGGTGTCGGCGATCGCGATCCACGGGCGCGTCGCGGGCACGGCCGGCGGCGTTCGGGTCGTGTCGCTCAGCGCCGGGGTCGGCGCCGCCTTAGGCATGACCGTCGGCACGACCGCCGGCACGGGCAACGTCGCCGACATCGCCGGCGTGACCTTCGCCGAAGTCGTCGCCGCGATCGAAGCGGGCGCGGTCGGGACCGAAGTCGGGCGCGACGACACCGGGGCCCTCTACGTCGCCTCGACGTCGACCGTCGCGGGCGCCGCGATCGAGATCGATTCGGTAACGACGACCACGGACGCGTTCGGGTTCCCGGTCGACGTCGAAGTCACGGCCGCCGGTAACGGCGTCGACGGGACGCTCGGCGCCGGGGTCCTCGTCACGACCGCCGACGGTACGCAGAAGTG
>Ga0075359_1000002_pt1 | contig 33099 bp, 38 predicted proteins | sample WestPond_TuleB_D_2_FD_120054 | JGI IMG/M metagenome (GOLD analysis project Ga0075359, IMG submission 120054) | Natural and restored wetland microbial communities from the San Francisco Bay, California, USA, that impact long-term carbon... | ecosystem: Environmental > Terrestrial > Soil >... | reverse complement strand
GTGGTAGATGTCTCTGCTCTAGGAGGGGTCCATACCCTTGACCTAAGCTATACTAATGTTGTGGATGTTTCTGCTCTAGGAGGAGTCCATACCCTTGACCTAAGCAGTACTAATGTGGTGGATGTCTCTGCTCTAGGAGGGGTCCATACCCTTGACCTAAGCTATACTAATGTTGTGGATGTTTCTGCTCTAGGAGGGGTCCATACCCTTGACCTAAGCTATACTAATGTGGTGGATGTTTCTGCCCTTGGTGGGGTCCACACCCTTGATCTAAGCCATACTAATGTGGTGGATGTTTCAGCTCTAGGATGATTTTGTTTTTTGGATATCAGATATCTGCCAAGGCTTGGTCTGATGTGGTGAACCTTATCGCTACCGACCACGAAGGGTGGTGGTCCACACATACTCAAGAGGAAGAGGATATTATCACATCGTTTTATACAAAGTTTAATGTCTTATTCAAAGCTCGTAAATACACAGATGCTGGTGAACTTTTTACATCGACAGACATGAAGTTTGGAAAATATAGACATCAAAATTATCTCAAAAATATTACCAATTCCCTTTAGGTTTATCCATATTATTTTCTTCTCTGGTGAGAAGAAAATTCTTATTATGCGGGAAATTATATGCTTGAAAATTCTCTAGTATAAATTCTAAGTTCCAAGAATGTTTTATCTACTTTAGTAAAAAACTTTGTAGCTATGCTACAAATGTTTTACCTACCGTAAACTTTCGACTAAGATCGACAAAGTTTAATATGTGGGTGTCACTACCTTCTTATGAAGATTTTTATATTTTTCGGAAGGATCTGAAAATAGATATTTCAATGTAAATATAGAAGATATAGTAAGAGCAGATGCCATAAGTAACATCATTTTAATGTCTCCTCTAAAATATTCATTGACCATCTTTTTTGCAAGCTCAATCCATATAGATGCTGCTACTAGTGTAAAGACGGTTCCCACAACCATCTCTGTGAAAAAATATCCATCTCGTTTTTTACCCATATTGCTAGATACCTCTAGATTGGGGTGCTACTATACAAATTAAAAATTCATAACTACAATAACTACATCTGGTAAAGTTTACCTACCGTAAACTTTCGACTAAGGTCGATAAAGTTTACCCATTATATCTCTATTTATTTTTGAAGCCGCCCTCTCTATCTTTGTGGATGCGGTAGTGTATGTGTTTGTTACAGGCCATGGTAGTGGAGTGTCATTGTCAACATTTTCCGTATAGAACTTTCTATTTTGGTAGAGGTCTTGTCTATCATAGTCCGCCAGGTATCTAAGTTGGGGATCCGACCATAGGTTGAAATTCATCCCATCTTTTTTGTAATAGCGAGTCCATATAATGTATACCGCGACAGCAAGGCCGACACCTGCAACAATTAAAATTATAGGTTTCGTGACACACATTGTATCTCTTAAGAACGACAGACTACTATTACTACTTAAAAATATATACACACCGAATAGTTTGGGTTTGATTAGCACCAGTAACACTCAAGATGACAGAGACATCCTTGAAGATGATGGCTGAAAAACAGTATGAAGATATGGTTGCAAATACACCTATCAACATTTCAGATGCCGCCTCAATGTTGAGAAAAAAGATAAGTAGCAATGAACGTCCCTATGATGCTATAGTCTTTGCCAAAAACAACGATCTTGTTGATGAATGGTATAGTAAAGTTCTAGTTAAGCTAGCGGACAAGTCGGCAAACGTTCCTGCAGGTAGGGTGTCTTCATGTTTTAATATTTTTTTGCAAGGTAAAGAGTTGGTTCAACATCAAAAGTATAAGGATATGCTTTGGTCGATCCCGAATGATAAGGTTATGTTTTGGATAGATAAGCTTAAGAGTTCATCCGTAAGCGACCTACATGACATGGGTGCTGGAGTCGTGGGTACTGCATGGAGTATAGTGTCTACTGCTATCCGTTACTATTTTGCCGATAAGAAATGGGAGGTAGTGTATTCTAAATCTACCGATCCTTTGACGTGGGATAAGCTCTCAAATGATAACCCCAATCTTATGAATGGTAGACCTCTTCCATTTGGGTTATCACTTGATGATATGGTCGAGATGGAAAAGAAGGTAATGGCCGTCTTTAAGAACCCCATAGAGCCACATTAATAGACCTATCGATTTTTTTCTATCCTCGATAGAAAAAAAATATTACCTAACGGGTCAAAGTCGTATTAACGCAGCTTATTAAGAGTTTGCTAGCATCTTCTTTCTTAATTCCCGCATCGATAGCCTCTTTGTATTTTCCAAAACAGTTCAATGGATCTTCTTCTATGTTATTATAGTCGGAGGGGAGCTCGGTATAATAGAAAGGATCATACCACCAGTCCCACCAATAGGGCCAATATCCTCCATATCCACCTCCCCCGCCATAGGTACCATACCAACCATAAGGATAACCTCGACCACCTCTGCCCCTACCTCCATGACCACCACGTCCCCATCCAGATGAGCCACCTCCCCTACCACCCATGCCGCCACCACCACCTCCGTGACCACCTCCATGACCTCCACCACCTCCATGACCTCCACCACCACCACCACCACCGTGACCACCTCCCCCGAATGAAGACCTCTTACGAGATTTGAGTAATACATAGGTTACACCTATAGCAAATAAAGATGCACCTACGCATGCCACCAAAAATTTAGTGTCGACCATACTATAATTAGTTGCGAAGTTATATTTTTCGTTGTCAAGCCCAACGAAAATTTAATATACGATTGATAAGTTAAGAAGGGTGAAAGTTGGATCGGCAACCATCGACACACCTACCCATATCGACATCTTCGGTCAGGTTTTTACAATCGCAAAACCTCTTGCACCCCTCTTTGAAGATAGGCTCAACACATGTGGGTAATTTAATATCATCTCTATACTGACGACCATCATGGAGCATATCTGGCAGACACCTTCCGCTAGTACCACATACTCCAGGAGCACCATTGGTCAACATGCAAAACCTATAGCCTGGGTGTTGAAGACATTCATCATTGAGCTCACCTCTATCACCACCTCTATATGAGTTATAGGCGTCTTTGTAAAACATACCCATAAATTGGTACCCACTAATCTTCCTCTTTAGATAAGGGTATAATATTATGGCGACTATGATCCCCGCGGACCCGACTATCATAATCCATTCCGATCTCGACACCATACTATTAACGACCACCATAATATTTTACAACTACTAAGTTATGGTATATGTTTATGGTATCATCGGATTATTAAATTTCACCCAGGTGAAATTTAGCTGAATCTAGAGAACTTTACTTCTTGGCGGGACGACCGACCTTTTTCTTGGTAGGGGAAGCCTTCTTAATTGGAGCTTTCTTAACCGGCGCTTTCTTAACCGCTACCTTCTTAACTGGCGCCTTCTTAACTGGAGCCTTCTTAACTGGCGCCTTCTTCGCGGGGCGTCCAACCTTCTTGGCCGGCTTCTCCTCCTCGACTTCCTCCTCCTCGCTAACCTCCTCAACCTCGATCACGACCTTCTTAGCTTTAGGCTTCTTAGCCTTACCAGCCTTACCAGCCTTGGGGGACTTTTTGGCAGATCCCGCCTCCCAGGAGGCCATCTCCTTGGCATAACGAGCCTTGTCAGCCGTAGCCTTCTTGACATAAGGGGCCTTCTTGGCATCAGACATACCGGTCCATTCCTCGCCAAGGGCCCGACCAATCTCACCAAAAGAGAGCTCGGGATTCTCCTCCTTGAGGGCGGCGCGTCTAGCCATGCCATAGAACATAAAACCCGATCGAGGACGCTTCGGCGCATTAGGGTCCTTCTTGGCACGAGTACCCTTGGCCTCGCGCTTCTCCTTGCATTCATCAAACTTTTCCTCGCATGTCTTACGGACGCGAGTCGCCATGGTGTTATGTACGAACCACTATATGAACCACTATGTATGTGATAGAAGTTTTTTATATATTTTTTCATATACTATGAAAAAATTTCAGCCTTTTTCGAGGTACTATGTACGAAGTACATAGCCTTTTCAAGGTACTATGTACGTCGCGTAGCGCATAGCCTTTTCAAGGTAGCTACAAAGTTTTCTACTAAAATAGATAAAACGTTTCTTTTTTCGTCAGAGCGAAAAAAATGATAATGTGCTTACATATAACTACCATCAATATTAGTATAAGCGATTGTTAATATTAGTTATGGAGAGCGAGTCCCCCTATAGGGTTAGTAATAGCATTGATAACACTATAAAAGTGGGTGTCACGCACTACACGAGCAAGAATCCACTAGAACCTATCGATCTCTTTGCAGAGTACGTATCAAATTTTACATGTATGATCGTCAAAGCTGATGAAGAGTTTGATAGCGAGACATACATTCATATGATAGACCACACCCCCTCAAACTTTATGTTTTTGGTCTATTATCCAACTCAATCTTTTACCGAAAAAGGGTGGACGTCTTTTTGGAATGGAAGTTCCTTGCTTTATAAATGTAATAAGTTGGGTTGTTTGATTATAACACTTCCTTTTAAATTTAACCCGTCTCCCAAAAACATAGATAGGCTCTCCAAATTTATAGGATATATACCCAAAGACGTTAAGGTGGCTTTTGAAATTTTCAACAAGGATTGGATACCTATTATTAAAGATAGATTTCCAGAAAAGTGCATAGTTACATCTTGTGTTGAAAATAATCTTATAGATCCTAGGTGGGCCGGTAATATAGGATCGACTCGAACTTCAGGGGTACCTAACATACATTCTGATGCAGATCCAGTGGTGTTAATATTTTATGGCACTTTTGGAAAAGGATATGGATCTTACGATAAAGATGATTTCCTATGGAAAACATTCCAAAAATTAAAAGATATGGCGCTGACTTACCCAAATAATACCAAAGAGATATATTGTATATTTGCAAACTCTCTATCAAGTATCAATAAACCCCTACCAACGGTTAATATTGATGGCGTCGATACCGAAGATCTTACTCCCAAAACCAATATACTAGAAAAAGATGAGGTATGTTCTATTCACGACTCTAAAATTTTCAAGAAATATATAGATACATATATTTAGCGGTAGAGTGTACTACGTATTATTGATACGATGGATTCTAGGACCCTGGCCAAAGTTGTCGCCAAGTCTATATTTTATTCCTCTATTCAGGCATCCATAGGGTCGGTCGAGATGTCATCGAAATTTTCGGTGATGAATTTTTCAAAGGACCAGGAGACTCTCCAACGAGCCGCCGATGCGTTGAAAAGTTACACCATAGTCGGTGGTGTATGGACAGTTGGTACTATGTTGGCTCTCTATGCCAGTCACTCTGTCTATGGTGCTGTAATAGGTCTGGTGTCAAACATGGTTATGATGGGTTGGATTATCCTTAGCTATATCAAGGCCTTTAAGGAGGCGGCAGCCAGATATGGTCTCGAAGTACCTACGGTCTTTAATAGGATCGATCTTATATGGATGGGTATATCTATGGTCGCGGTGGCTGCCGGTTTCTGGTACCTTAACCATCTTAACGGCGGTTCCAAGGCTAAAATGTTCTAAATAATCTACTATTTCCTATTTAATTATAGGAAAAATTGACACCATATTATGTTTACTAGGTTTATATTTGACCTATACCCACCAAAGATGGACCTAGATCTAACCGATCCCCTTGTAGCCGATCTTGTGGCATCTATAGACGAGGGTCATAATATACTTCTCCACGCTCCTGGAGGAACAGGTAAGACACATATGCTTAGGTGTATAGCCAAACATTATACTGAACTTGGTAAAACCGTCTACCTTACAGCTACTACAGGTGTAGCAGCGGTGAATCTTACCGTAAAAACCGACCTCGATTCTGATAAAGGAAGTGATAATAGGAATAAAGTTACCCTCGCAGGATCTACCCTTCATAGTTGGGCTGGTATCGGTATAGTCAATGAAGATACCGCAGCATCAAAGATCTATTCTAGAGTTATGCACAACCCCAAAGCAAAGACGCGATGGATCGAGACAGATATTCTTATAGTAGATGAGGTGTCGATGATGGGTGGATCTCTCTTGGAAAAGTTAGACTACGTAGGAAGGATGATTAAGAAAAATAAATCGGCTGCACTAGGTGGTATTCAACTCATCCTGAGTGGTGATTTTCTGCAACTACCACCTGTCAAAGATAGTTGGATATTTAGCACCGAGGTATGGCAAGAGATTGACCCCATGTGCTTTATTCTATCGGAACCTAAAAGGTACCCAGATGAGGGGTGGTTTAATATGTTACTTAGAATTAGAAAAGGTGAGCAATCTAAAGCCGATATCAAAGCTCTCTATAATAGAGTCAGAGCGTATGACAAATGGTTGGAGACTAAAGATACCGACATTATACAGATCAAACCTACCATCCTATATTCTAAAAAGATAGATGTAGAGGCTGAAAATGAGATCGAACTTGAAAAACTTCCTACTAAATCGGAACGATATATAGCTCAAGATTCATTCACAGCCTATACAGATCATGCCAAATATGATTACTATATCAAGGCCCTTGACGACGTGATTCCGAAATCTATCATTCTTAAAAAGGGAGCTCAAGTTATGCTAAAGGCAAATCTGGATGTCGAACATCGCTTAGTCAACGGAAGTAGAGGTGTGGTTGTTGATGTTGTGGGTGAAAAGGTAATGGTAGAATGGATGGGTGGTAATATTACAGCCGTTACTACCCATACATGGAACTACGAAGATAGGGATGGCATGGCGACACGTACTCAGATACCTTTGGTGTTGGCTTGGACTATGACTATTCATAAGAGTCAAAGTTGCACCATGGACTATGTTATCTGCAATCTTGGACCGAGTGTGTTTAGTGCCGGCCAGGCATATGTGGCCCTAAGTAGAGTGAGGTCGCTAGATGGATTGCTTATAGAAGAATTTTATCCACCATCTATAAAAGTGGATGTCGACGCACTAGAGTATGTGAATGGTATCGAGGCATCTTTTGAAGATAGGTTTGGCGCCGACGACGATGAGTCTTGAGTCGGTTTTATAAAATTTATCGACCCCCATCCATGAAAATTTTATTGAATCTTTAATGAAAATCGAGCATAGTGTGATATAACAACTCTTCTAAATCTGACAAATCGATCATAGCGGCCATTAAGAAAACATAAATTGTCGACCTTAGTCGAAAGTTTATTGGAAACTTTGACTTGAAAATCATATAGTATATAAACTTTAGTATGGTAGATTAATAGTAGGTGGATATAAATTCCATTCATTACATTCGTATGACGTCCGGTTACATATTTTATAACTCGCCGGCTAGCGTCGCATCGATAGATAAAAACGTACCTAGAGACAGAGTAACACAATTTCCACATGGCCTATACAAGGGTCAAGCACTCAATCCATCAAAATGTTTTCCTAATAGAACTGTCAATGGAGTTGGTTGTCAAAATTATCTACGTGATCCGTCCCTGGAATATATTATAGGTGGACCGGATGTCAAAAGTTCAAGTTCTATAAAGGTAGAACATCCCCCACAATTTTCTCGATTCGGTTATGGATGGTGTCCTAATGGTTATTGTACCGCTAACCATCCGGGTAGGTATAACACACCCCCATCTATGATACCTTACACAGACCAACAACCGGAAGATATGGCTCCAGCGAGGCTATACCAAGGTAGACAACTCGACCCTTTCTATAGCGACTCGGAAGCATACATCACATCTAGATTCTCTAGAGACACGCGTTAATATTTTCTATCACCGATATGCTTTTCTATCCCCGATAGGCTTTTCTATCCCCGATAGGCTTTTCTATCCAAAGATAGAAAAGGCGTTTATATTTATATATCTATAAGGTCAATAATAGCTTCCCTCAGCGTCTCTAAATTTACAGACATCCTTTTGAGCTCTATTTTAAGTTTTTCTATATCTTCACCATGGGTTTTTAATTGAAGTTTCAATTCATCCAATCCTGAGTTAGGGGTATTTACAATTTTAGAAGTTTCCGCCGAAAAGTCCACTACCTTATCTTTGGTCTGGTTTTTTGGAGTACTTAATTTTGGAGTTATAGTTATACCTATGGAATGTCTGTTATTAGGGGCGGATTTTGGATGTTGCGGTGAGTGTGAAGTTGGTGAATGAATATGTTGAGTTGCGTCGCTTATGCGTTCCTTTTTGGATGTGGAAGGTGCAGACCTAGAAGATAGATTTTGTAAATTTAAGTGTGGTATGGCGGGTCTAGAAGTATGTTCTACAGAAGATCGACTCGAAACTCCGGTCAGATCTTCCAAGCGTAGCTTGGATTCCACTAAAGATGGATCTAGGGTAGGTGAGAGTCTTTCTACCAATAGATCGGTTGACTCTATCTCTGTACTACCGCTAGGTGGACCATCGATCTTATCTAATTTATTTGTTCCCAATTTTGGAACCTCTGTTTTTTTAAGAAAAGGATTAATATTTGTACTGACCGACCTTCTAGATCGATGATTAGATATAAAGTTCGTATATATAGGAGAATGATAACACAACGCTACATGGTTTTGGGCATATTTTAATTCTTTGGTTACATAGCCACCCCCATTCATAATGAACCCCCTAACATCCCTATAATATTTGCATTCTGGATCTTGCATACACTTGGGTAGAAAACGTCTCTTTGCATGATCATAGTTATGCGAGTGTTCTTCATTGTGTAATTTGATAAGACATCCATCTCCAAAGATACATACAGGTTTATCAACTTTGGTAATGACACTATGAATATTATAATCGCTACCAGAAGACATACTACAATTCATATAGATATAAGTTATCATCTTTCATAGTCGTCTTAAACTTTAGCATAGCTAAAGTTTAACCAAAGGTATATAAACTTTATCGACCTTAGTCGAAAGTTTACGGTAAGTAAACTTTAGGTATGCTAAAGTTTGATCTAGCTCTTAACTATTATTAAAAATCAATATGGTCCCCATCCATAATATCTTAGGCTAGCATGACCTTGTGATGTAGGTCCATAGATAGGTCCGGTCAGTCCAGACGATGTTAGACCGGTTACTATCTTTGGATTGAAATTGCTAGGTATCTGTTTTGGAACAGGCGCATATGGAGTGATAGTCGAATTCATCGTATTGTTAAAATGGTTTTGTTCTATAATTGATGATGCACCAAAATAAGGAACAAATTCATTAGCTTCTTCTGTACGTAGTTTACGATATCTACTCATACTAATTAAGGCTATAATTTTCTTGTTCCAAATTTATGAAACGATTTATCTACTTTAGCATAACTAAAGTTAGTTTAGTGACCGTCATGGAAGGTTCATATTTTGGAAAAAACTAAATGTCATATCGTATAATTAGTTGTCATTCGACTTGTGTTTATTAGTAGGTCTTAAAGACTTTATTAATATAACCGAAAGTTATAATCGGAGATTATAATATGGATGATAAAAAGTATCGGGGTCTGCAGATGAATGCTGAGAATCAACTCCGCGGATATCTAGAACAATGTAGGGTTAAAAAAGGAGAGCCTTCTACTCACACGACAATGTCTCCTTCGGGTAATTATTATATAGGAGAAGATGTAATTGAACCATTTATCACCGTTTATTGTAACGCTATAAGAAAAGGTATAAGACCCACCGTTACTGAACGTCCAGGTGCTTACGGTCCATTGAGAGCTGATTTTGATCTTAAAGCTTCTCTTGATGAGGGATTAAAAAGAAAATACACGGATCACATTTTAACTTCTATAATTAAATTGTATCAGGATGAAATTAAAAATTCCGTGTTGCCAGAAGACTATGATGATAAAATGCTAACTACTATCGTTTTGGAAAAGAAAGCGCCCAGAGTACAAGAGGGTGTTATTAAAGATGGATTTCATCTTCACTTTCCTTTCTTTATATGTGAAGGGTGGTTTCAAGATGAATATTTGAGAACCAAGATTACAGCGAAGATGGCTGAGAATAAATTATGGGAAGGTATAAAATACAGCGAGTCGGTAGATAAATTTATAGATACAGGCATGTCTAGAAAACCGTGGTTAATGTATGGATCTGCCAAGGCGGAAGGGGCTGAACCTTATATGGCGACTAGAGCATATGGCGCGGATCTGAATCCGGTGACTCTAGATGAAGTTTTTGAAGAAGAGATGGTTGGAAGGAAATCTTCTGTTGATTACTACCTACCTAGATTTTTATCCGTAAGGGGATATCCTACCTTTACTAAACTCAAACCAGAGATGGAGGCGAAAAGATCGGCTTTCAAGCCTAAGAAGATTAGGCGTGGTGTCATTGCTAAAAAGAGAAGTACCGAGGATGTCCTCGAAGATATTAAGTTAATCAAGGATGGCGAGATTATGGCCATGTTGTCTGACGATAGGTGTGATGAATATAATAGTTGGATCGATGTTGGATGGACACTTTTCAACATAGGTCAGGGATGTGATGAAGCTTTGCAACTGTGGATAGATTTTTCCAGGAGGTCTCCAAAATTTGTAGATGGAGATTGTGAAGAGAGGTGGTCTAGGATGGAGATGAGGGACAAGACTATAGGATCACTATTAGCGATGGCTAGATCCGATAACCCCGATCGATACAAGGAGTGGAAAGATGCTAATATTAAAACTCATCTGCATAAGAGTCTGACTGAGAAGAAGCCCAATGAGTGGGATGTAGCTCAGGTTATATGGAGACTCTATAAGGATAGATTTTTGTGTGCCGACGCCAAGAAGGATATATGGTACGAATTTATAAATCACAGATGGCAATTTGTAGATGATGGTGTAGCTCTTAGAAGACTACTAGCTACCGAAGTTGTCGACCTATACTATAAATTTCGATCTGAGTTGGCCGCCGAAGCGACAGGTAAGGATGAGACCGAGAGGAAAAAGATAGATGAAAAGATCGATAGATGTCGAGACGTCATCACCGGTCTCAAAACGGTGAAATTCCAAGAGAGACTTTTGAAGATGTGTAAGGTAGTTTTTCATAACCCCCTCTTTTTCAAGAAGATGGACGAAAACCGAATGTTGTTTGTCTGTGATAACGGAGTGCTCGATCTTGAACTCTTACTTTTTAGAGATGGTCGCCCCGATGATTATATGACATTTTCTTGTAATGTTCCATATCCTAAGGACAGTACTCACGACGACGATGAGGTCAAGGAGGTTGATAACTATCTTCGCAAGGTCTTTCCTAATAAAAATCTAAGGGATTATTTCCTCGATACATCATGTGCCACTATGGAAGGTGGTAACGTGAATAAGAATTTTGTGATAGGTACAGGCATAGGTGATAACGCAAAGACCGTTACATACTCTTTCCTAGAGATGTCTTTTGGTGACTATTGTATGAAGTTTCCGAGAGACCTATTTATTCAAGGCAGAGGTAATGCATCGGGAAGCGCGAGACCCGAACTTGCTAGAGTCAGAGGTAAGAGGTTGGCCTTGACTCAAGAGATCGCCAAGACCGAGACCTTAAATATCGGAGTACTGAAGGAGTTAACTGGAAATGACTCTTTCTTTGCCAGAGGTCTCTTTGAGAAAGGTGCCGACATTCGCCCGATGTTTACATTGTTTATGGCGTGCAATGAGCCGCCCAAGGTACCCGGCCACGACGATGCCACATGGAACCGTATCCGAGTTCTTGACTATGAGTCCAAGTTTGTAAAACCCAAAGACCTTGATAAGTATCCTGTGCCAGAGGATGAAGAAGAACAGTTTAAGATGAAGAGATTTAAGGCCGATCCTTCATTTATGCGTAAACTTCCAGAGCTAGCTCCTTATTTTATATGGATCCTCTTTGAAAGATTCAAACACTATAAGAAGAATGGTCTCAAAGAACCTGTTGAAGTTCAAATGTCTACCAATGCCTATAGGGCCATGAATGATGTGTATCTGCAGTTTGTGGACGATAGAATTAGGAAGGTTACTCCGGAGGAGATTAAGGCCGATGTCAACCAAGAAAAATACTTCCTTAAGATTGGCGATCTGCATGATGAATTTATAGAGTGGTATCATGAAAACCATTCATCCTATACAAAGGAGAAGTTTAGCAGGATAACGTTGATACATGAGTTTAGTAAACGTTTTGGAGCCGCTACCAAAAAGGGAAGGATCCAAGGGTGGTATGGTTACGAGATCGTATTGGACGAGTCTGCAGCTAGCAATGGAGGTGTTAATGGAACCGACCCAAAGGCTAACCAACTTCGATTCTTGGTGGGTAAAGGTGCCGCCGGTAAAGCTAGCAGCGCTAGCAGCGCTAAGACTGGAGCGATTAAGACCGGGATTGCCAAAACCGAGATTGCCAAAGCTAGCGTAGATAAGAGCGAAACTAAGGCGATCCCCAAGGCTAAAGTTAAGCCTATCGATAGAGGAAATAGACCAAGGGCTATTAAAATTAGCTAGGTCTTACTATTAATCAAGGTTTATATCTATCGTAACATACCATAAACTTTATCGACCTTAGTCGAAAGTTTATGGTGGATAAACTTTAGCTATGTTAAAGTTTCAACTAGTACACCTCTTAAAAGTATAATTGATTATAAGAGTTAGTGATAGTGACCACTAAGTTCGGAGCTTACCTCGTTGCACTCGGAGCTTACCTCGCTACACTCGGAGCTTACCTCGCTACACTCGGATGTCTTCATACATAGATCTTGATAGTGTGTGGCGTGATAGACAGGCATACCCAAACCCATGTGACTATGAGTTGACACCAGAACAGGTTAACACATGGGTCAAGGCTGCTAGAGAGGTAAGAGCCATCCCAAAAAATGCGAATGAAAGACCCCTAGATTTTGTAGAATCGATCAACGTACTAAGTGCTACCTTGCCTTATCCAAGGATAGAGATATTTGCACCTCGTCTTATAGAGGTCGACTCTGTGGCGGTAGGTGGTACACTTACTACCATAGGGGGGCATGGTCTGTCTAATGGTGATATAGTTATGACCTCTGCGGCCGGTTATAACACCAAGGCTGGTATACAGCGCAATGTCGAGTATCATGTTTTGAATGTCACACCTACTACCTTTCAAGTTGAACTAGCACCAGGGTCTGGTTCACTATCATTAGTGGCATCGACCGGTCTAGGTATGGTCATGGGGGTTGTAGATAACCCATCTACCCCCGGATCAAATTATGCTAGTGTCATGAGTGCTCTAAATGCTGCAGTTCAAATGTTAGAATTTCCTAGAATCTATCTTGATTTTCATTCTCGTAGATACAATGACACTCGATTCATTAAGACCATAGGTGGGATACTAGCCGATGCTAGATTTGTCCTCGGTCTAGATAAGATTCAACATGATGATGTGGCGCGCCCCATATGGCTACACTTTCGTTCATCCGGTGAACAAGTTATGAGGTTCAAACGTGATGATCCTATGATTATAAGATTTATGTCTAGAGACGGTACCACCCTACCCTTCTTTACCGAAGCCGACCTCACTGTTGTTACCAACCCTAATAAACAGACCATGATCACTATCAACACTACCCCCTATCTTCGTGATGCTATCTTTACCAACCACATGGTGGAGCCTATATCTTAGGCTTTTTAAGAATACTATGTAAAGTACATAACCTTTTCAAGGTACCTCCCAAAGGTTATGGATGAAGTTCATAGTATCTAAACTTTGTTTAGATTCTCCCTTTGGGATGGATCGCCACAAAACCTAAATATTTAACATCGGGTTAAATATATACTGAACAAAGTTCAGATTATACCTTTGGTATATATAATTGGACTTCATCAATAGCCTAGGTATACCTAGATGACTTGTTCAAATGTACTTATCTTTGGACCTATAGGTTCTCATGCCCCCGTTCTGGCTAGAAAGATAGCTAAAGATTATGATTATAATATCGTAAATCTAGAAGAGGCGGTATCGATTGAGAAGAATTTAAAATCCACTATAGGTCGTAAGATAATAAAATCTATAAGATGTGGACGGGACGACCCTACCGTCATACCTGAGATTCTATCTAAATCTCTGGATTGCGATAGATGGTTGATGGAAGGTTTTCCTCCTAATATGAATCTAATATCATCATTTGATCACCTAGAAAGATACCCTGATATGGTTATAGTTTTGGAAAATACTCAAGTCGTATTGCTCGACAGATTTGTAAGGTCGATTCTAAAAGATAATATACATGAGATTAATTGTAAGATTGTAGAGTACTTGGATAAGATAGATTCGGCCATCTTGGAATTTGAAAAGATGAATATACCCGTCTACACTATCAACGACAACAAACCGGTGAAGAATATATATGAGATAACCGTGGACCTTATAAATTATCGGATGCCAGATGATGGATGGTAAGCTTCTAAAATTGAATTATCGCATAAGAAACTTAACTTGATTTAAGTTTCGATCATAGGTTATAAGTTAACCCATATTCGATAAGCCAATCTAAAGATACAGCAATCTAAAGATACAGCAATCTAAAGATACAGCAATCTAAAGATATGTTGGTGTTGGCGCCTTGTGGTTCTGGGAAGACTTTTTTACTAAATCGATTGTCAGAGTTAAAAAATTCCAGTCTTTCCATTGGATCTAAAAATGATACCGAATGGTTAGATGGTGATGAATTATTAAAGCTATCAAATATAAAAAACAAAAACTACTATTGGTATTCTGACACACCGGAATCTAAAAAAGCAAGAGCCCTTATTAACTTTACATTTGAAGAATACTTGAACTATGGGCATAATATCTTATATTCTGGCAACCCAGATCTAATGCCTAAAACTTATGCTCTAATTATTCCTAATAAAGAGGTTCGTTGGAATCGCTTAAAACAACGAGAAATCGATGGAGGATGGTGTCCAACACAACAACAATTTGAGGTGGAAGATAATGCATATGAAAAAGCGACAACCAGAATATTAACTATTAGAGATGAACTAACTAAACAGAATTTAGAGTTGGTGGAAAAATCTTATTATTCTAGTTGTTGATATCAGAACTACATTGTGCTATATATCATAACATGTGAAAAATGATAAATGTCGTCACCGACATTTATATGTTAATGTCTTAGTCATAGCGACATCATCTCTGGTATGAGAGTAAGACAGATCATACCTTACCTTGGTTTAGAGGCTGATGGTATTAAAAATATTCTACCTACCAAGACATTTACCGAAAGATACGACACGGTAACATATCCAAAAAATGTGGTGAAAAAGAAATTATACTCTAGGTTTGGTCTTGACTTTGAGGCGTCTATAGCTGTAGAACTTTCTAAAATTTATAAGACAAAATTCATTGGTGGTCTACCATCCGGGGTTGACTCTAGATTTGATTATCTATCAAAAATCGATAGAGTCGAGTGCGATGAGTATATATTAAAGGTGGTTAATTTCATAACTGCTTCTTATCCACCTAATAAAATCACTAAGGTATCCTACGGTGAAGAGTTGGTATATACTGATACACCTATAATAGGTCATCCAGACCTACTTATATACATCTCTTCTGTAGACGTGGTAATCTATGATGTAAAAGTATTTGCCAGATCGGTTGGCAATATATCAAAAGATATACGTAGTCAAATTGGAATGTATGTTGCTCTCGCCAGGACCAAACTAACATGTAATAAGGTAGGAGTCATTATGCCTTGGAAGAGAGATCCTTGTGTCAAAACATATGATGTAACAAAATGGGATTCAAATCCTTTATTAGAATGTGCCAGCCGGGTTGTAGATCGCATATTGTCTGACCCCTTTAGATCTGTTAAATGGGGTATAATTTTAGAACATTATAAGATAGGCTCCCATATTGAGAAGAATGAGCTAATCAATAATTTAGAATATGCACCTAGGCAGATTCCCTTCCAAATATTCTTATATGGCAATACTTCTTCATTCTCTAGAGAAGATGATGGTAGAAAGAAACTTTTAAAAAAGGGTAGGATGTTCGAAAACCACAAGGTATGGATACATGCACCTTACAATCTTGTATTATGTACCGACTACGCATCAACAAATGGAACTGTAGCAGCCGCTAAGATGTATATGCAAGATGCTTTGGCACTAGGATGTAAAGGAGTGGTTTTCCATGTAGGTCACTCGACATCAGAAAATGATGGTATCGCCGCATTAGAAAAAAATATCAGGTTGGTTCTTGAAGCCACCTCACCAGACACACCTTTTATACTTGAGACCCCCTGCGGTAATAAGAACGAGTTGCTGTCGGACCCTGAAATTTTTAGCGAATTCATCTCTCGATTCGATGAAACAAAGGTTGGTATATGTGTTGACACATGTCATGTTTTTGTAGATGGTTACGATCCTCTAGACTATATTACCAGACTCGGACCTCAAAAAGATAGAATATGCCTTTTACATCTTAATGGATCTAGAAAGAAAAAAGGAGCCAAAGCAGATGGACATGCTCATGTAGCTACTATTCAAAATATATCGGACTATGAATTGATAGGTATGATTGATTACGCTGATACATGGAAGATTGATATGGTCACAGAGTAACCTATAAATCAACCTCTAAAAAAGGTTATGAAATAAATAATGATAGTATTAAGATTAGTAGTGATAGTATACCATCAGCGATGGTTAAGCTACACGTTATAGTCACCCTAATAGGGGTTATGGTGGTAGTGGCAGCTATGGTCCTGGACCTAAAATATAGGTCCAAGAATAACTATGCCGACCAGGTGGTCCATGGTGGTGCTGGAGGAATAGCTGGACCTATAGTGACCGAGACAAGAAAAGTGAAATTACAAATGTAATTATCCTACTAGGAAGGGCCGATTAACTTACAATGTTTCATCGATTTTTCAGTCGGTTATGGAAATCTATTCTTAAACAAATTGACTCTGATTTTGATATGATAGTATCTTCTGAAGACTCTGAAGAAGAAAGTAGTTTTGCTACTTGATTACCTTCTAAAAACTAAATTTATCTTACCACGTAAGATAATACAATTCTACTTTAATCGACATCGTTGCCGGGGGCGGTAACGGTGTCTACAGTAGGTGGTTTGGTGACGATCGGTGTGGATGGATTTTCATTCTTGGGGGCGGTACCCGAAGGAGGTGCCATGGAGCTCATGGCGGTCTGCATTATGCCAAACAACTTACCCATATCCATAGATCCAGAGTCGACACCTTGAGACATACCTGCGATCATATCATTTATAACACCCCCTTGCCACAATGCCATCATAGCTTGCATAGGATTATCAGAGTTTACATTTTCCATAGCCACTCGCGTCTTTTCCATAATTCCACCTACAAACTCACCCTCCTTGGTGGTCGTATCTATACCCAACTCCTTCATAGCATCTTCCTGATCTTTCTTATTAGGGACGACCTCCTTGTCATTAGGTGGCATACCAGCATTACCCGTGGTGGGTACAGGATCCAGTCTAGCTGATTTTTCCAATGTTGCTACCTTCTCTTCAGATGGTGACATGAGGATGGCTATGGTCAATAGATGTTGCCTAATAGCTTCTCTGGTATCGGCATCTGCACGATGTATGTAATGTTGAATGTCGATATATATGCTTTCAGATGGGCCATATTGAATTCGAGTTCCCCGGGGGATATTGGTATATTCTTGGGTAATTAGATATTTCTCATATGATTTGAAAAAGATAGAAAATCCATCTATAGCCATCTGTATCCTACTCTTTTCCTCTGGTTTTAGTTTTTGGACCAACCTATGATACATGGCCAATGGTGTCACAGACTTGGACCCATAGATTGACCACAGATCATTCACAAAAGATACTATAGCTTGAAAAACCTCCGACATTTGGTGTGTAAAGACTATATAACCTTTGGTTATTACACACCTACTATTCATCTCATATTTATTTTTTAAACCATTCGACTAGAATGATAACCAATATTTTTCAATATAGTTGGATGATATTGAAATTTGATTTTATTATATAACCTGCGGGTTATAATTTAGCTATGTTAAAATATTACTTTGGTACACATATACCCGAAAAGCAATTTTCCGTATCGAGACACCCTCCTTGATCAAAACATTCGCAGTATAATTTATTGGAACAGCACCACCCAGGTAGAGATAGGTTACCTATAGGGGTAGTACACCCAGATCTCTTATTAAGATAATCGCATACAGGTACGCCATTAGTGAAAAAAGCCATAAATGCTGATATCGCTCCTGACACCAATAGAGTAAAGGTAGTAGCTATGATGATATCTTGAGTTCGTGTCCCTCTACGTTTGAGGATAATATAGACGACGAATGCAGCAGCTATAGTTACGCATATCCCAGTTATGCCTATAGGTTTATTTATGACTACTGTGGGAGCGGCGATAGATAGGTTGGGGCATAGTTGCTCAAATTTTCCACTATCAAGATATCCACCTAGGGACGAACGAGTCTTTTGGTCTAGACTAGATATCCATCCGCCAACCGTAGGACAGAAATTTGCACATACTCCTGGTGTCAACCCAAAAGCTGATAAAATTTGTGGGTTGGATGTGCATGCTGAAGTAAAACACATGGCTGGATCTCTATCATCTGAAGTTGCAAAAGGGGGCATTAGCAAGGAATTGTAACATTGACACGCATCAGACATCTGAGACATGAAAAATCTTTGGAGAGATACAGCTATACCTGGAAAAAGGCCAGGGTTGAGATAGCTTGATTTGTTTGCAAAATCACAGTATGTCATCATGTATGTTTTGCATTGATCGGTAAAATTATTCAGACAAGTATCTTCATAATATTTTTCAGGTACCATACCTGTATCGGCTATCACCCTTTGCGCTCCAGTCTCTGTTGAAAATATATTAGGATATTCTAGATTGAACATATATGCCAAGACTGGGCTTAGCTTGATTACAGGACATACATATATCCTACCCACCACGTAAAAGTCACCATTGGGGACCGACTTTATAACGCTACCTAGCGTCCTTAGATTGGCGCTAGTCACATTGACATTGTAGACGATGTAGTTGTTCAAGTCTACAAATATATAGTAGGGGTTGGTAAGTATATCTAATGGTATACCAGAAGAAGGATAGTTGAAAGGTGTTGGATTTTGAGGTGGACCTAGTTGTGGTTGTTGCTGGATAGTGCTATTAGAGGTGGTCTCTGTAGTAAATAGTTGGAATTGATTAGTTAGGTCTACATTGGACGGATAAGAGGTCATACCTATAACATTAGTAGTTAGATCCTTGGGTAGATTTGGCGTTCCCAACACATAGAGATACATTCCCATATCTTGATTCTGAGTTAATAATGGGTACTGAGACAGGTCGGTCAACATATTCATCATGTCGGTTTGATTTATCTTAGTATATCCCATGACGGGTGCTATGGCATTCATCGCTACGTTTTGTCTAAAAGAATCACTGCCATTCACGTCTCCAATATCAACCTGTCTATGAAAGTCAGATTGTGTATTTTCCGAAGATACCCCATATATCTCAGAGTTCCACCCACATATGAATTTTTGTACAGCATATCTTTTTAACATACCATCTATAAAAGGTTGGGGTAGGTCAGCACCTTGAGAACCAAAATCTCCAATAAATGTATTAGTATTCAGCGATAATCCAGAAGGAGTGTAAGAGCATGTCACTGCCATGGTGACCGATGTTGGGTCTGATATATCACCTGACCAGCCATGTTGAGTTAGGTTGGATGGTATACCTCCACTAGGACAAGCTTTAGCATCAAAAGTATAACATGTGCTAGTTGAAGATATATCCCATGATTGACTATCTGGAGATGGGTTTGTACCTGGAGTGAAGATAGCTGTACAACTCATAGGTATCTGATTATCCCCTTGACAACTCGGACATGTCTGATTGAGAGGAAAACATGTATTGGATGTACAACTAAACCCACTTGCACTAATACTACACCCACCAGATAATGTAGCATTCACTTTGGTAGGTGTGAGAACAGGATTGCGATTGATGATCGTACCTGTAAGACCATATATGGGTAGAGTTATAGTAGTACCATCCCATACCGGGGTGTTATTATTTGATAGAGGCACGTTGTAATTTATAGTAGGGGGAGGAGATGAACATCCTTTATTACCCATCTATATATTCTTGTATGTGTCACCACTATTATAGATTTAATTTAATATAAATTTACCTTTGGGTAAATTTAGTGCTACGTATTATCTTAGTATAATACAATGGGTGCAGCACAATCTACTAACATAGCGAATGCTATAACCCTAGCAACTAGTGATGTTCTCAATAGTGTACAAGCTAGTAGTTCCATATACACAGGTTGCACAAATAACACAAATTTGGTAGAGTGTAATATAGCGGCTCTTACGATACAGAATTTTTGCGATGTGTATCAAAGAGCATCTGCCGTGATATCACAACATAACACAGGTACTCTTAACAGTACAGTTGCTCAACATGTTCTTCAGAAAGCGATATCACAGGTGGGATCTATGGGTGTTGGTTATGCATCTGCCAACAATATCGTATCCGCCCTAGTTCAAAGTTCAAACACTATTAGCAATTCCTTGTCATCAAATTCAAACAACGTGACGAGCGTCTATACAGGCTTTAATTGTTATGGTGGAACTTATGGAACGATAGATATCACCAATTATTCCGCTATCAAATCTTTAGTGAATCAAACTCTTAATCAAACAGATGTCAGCGCTTTGATATCGAATGTCTCGCAAGATATCACACAGACTGCTTCAGCTACAGTAGAAGGATTGGCAGGATTTATTATAGCCTTGGCGATCCTGATAGTAGCTATAGGTTATGTAGCCTTCAAACCTTTTGGTATGTTGTTGGGTAATAAGATGATCGTCTTTACCGCGCTCGCATGTATCCTAGCTGGTGTCATAGTCTTCCTATGGTATCAAAAGGTACCTCCATTTTTCAACCTACCTACACAGTGCGCCCCTTTGTCTGGTATGCCTGGATGCACCGATGGGGACCAATGTATCAATATTCAAAATGATGGATCGACTACCGTTAAGTCTCCACCCATGAGGTATGCACTTGACCTCGTAGGTAGTAGTGACCAACCAGGGTTGTTGACAATGTTGATATCTCGTATGGGTGAAGAGCATGGTGACAGTAGCAACGGTGGATGGAATTCGACCGTCTATCAATACTTTGAAAAGAGCGATCTTGTTGCCAAGTATGGTCTACCCAACCCCCTTGATGGCAATTATAATACTAATGTGGCAGGTTGGAATGGGCTCGATCCCAATACAGGTTTGAATGCTCGATTCTTGATATGCAATATTCTCGAGATAGATACTTCAGTCTACATGTTTGATGGTGAACAATGTATGGTTGGAGGTATCGTCTTACCATCTACCGACCCCAAGTGTTATAAATTCACGCCAACTATTATGCCAGACAGATCGAATATGGATATGGGATTGGAGGTAGGTGGAACAGTTACCGGTATGTTCGGAGTGTGCAATTCGAGCTCATATAAGATTCAGACTTTTATGAAGAAGGGAGGTTTTCTTATTCCTATAGTTCTTTTTATAGGATTGGGAGCTTTTATGTTCTTCTATAATACTAGAACATCTACTCAATCTGGTGCTGCTACTAGTACCACCGGAACCCCCCAGAAGTAAAAAAGTTATCGTGTAATAAAATATCGGAGATAAATTTTGACTTGAAAATCATAAACTTTAACATAGCTAAAGTTTATCAAAGGTATATAAACTTTCGACTAAGGTCGATAAAGTTTACCATGGTAAACTTTAAAAGTTATTGTATTATCGATAGTGGTGGTAGGTAGTAAGTTTTTAGGAATTTATAACCTTTGGTTATATGACCGATCCTGACGCATATGTTAGAAATATAGACTCTATAAATGAATCTATCAAGAGGCATAATGGGCAACTAAAAATCCTAAGAACTAAAAAATTGGAGAGTCAAGAGCGTCTTGCCATATATATGGAAAAACATGGAATTGAGGAATATAAAGGTTACAAGCTAGCAAAGATAAAACCCAAACAAAAATTACCCCAAAAGAAAAAGAAAGAGAAGAAGAGTGACGCTATTAAACTTTTTAGTGAAATTGGAGTCGACGATCCAGAGGCTCTATGGGAAGAGTTCCAAAGAACACAAAAGTATAAACTTCCATCTTCCGATGGGGAAGACACAAGTTAAAAAAATATCCATAATAATAGATGACTTCCATAAGAAGCACCCCGACCATTGGTCGGAAGTCGTCTTCATTTTCTATAGGGGGTAGATGTGAGATATGTTATGAAGAGAATGGCGATGGGTGCTCTCCAATGTGCAATCACCTATGTCAACGATGTATATCTAGGTGTGATGGTGAGAGATGTATATTCTGTGGAAAGCGTGGATATAGATGGTATCTGGAAGACACCAATACACAAAAAGAGATTCCTATTAGAGATGTGGATAATATAGAAAACATCTTAACCTTTCCAAAAAGCGATGCCTATATAGATGGATTGCGGTATCAGTTAACACTAGAGTCCACCCAGAGGATCATATTCGTAACACGCGATAATATTAGATATATTTTGAAAAAATCTTAAAAATGGACCCTGATATCCAAACTAATATTTGGATATTTTACCTGTTATGTCGCGAAGAGCTACTTATAGCAACTTACATTGTTCCGTACGTCTTGGGTCGTTTGGTTATCGTTACCCTTACATCAAAATTACAATCTTTACAGAGATACATACCCTTTGATGTTGAGGTGACATACCAATGGTTGGTCTCACAACCACATATCGAACACCTACCTTGTTTTGAAGATCTATAATATGCATAGCCAGACCCATCTACACTAGTATAAGTATCTCTCGGAACATCTCCATCGGTATATTGAGTTTCACCCAACCACGAGGTAAGGGGCGAAGACGGGTTACCCACAACATTACCCATTTTATGTATCTTAATAAAAATAGGTTTAGTGCTAGTATAGCATCGCTATTATTTTTTAAGACGTATATCGCATCGCATATATCATATCACGTCGTTCATACTATGCTGAAAGACATAGTTTTCATTCTGGCTCTCCTAAAAGACGTGGATAGAATGTCAACATTCGACCTTGTGAAAAAAATAGTACATCACATTGACTACATTTCGAATGGAAATAGAGCTCTATATTTTACCAGACTTATAGTCTATATGGTAAACATAGGATTGTTGGAGAGACATCCTCATGTCGAGGGTGGTAAGGTTGTATGTTACACATACTCTTCTTCTCAGAGAGGGATATATCTATACTCGAATCTAGATAGGTTAGAAAAAATGAAATAGTATGTTTTGATATTCAACAAAAAATGTCACTATTTGTGAGAGAGGTAAATCCATCCTATGGAAACTGTTAACATTGCTTCGTCTTGGAAAACTCCAGGTGGATCTACTAATATTAATAATGTTAGTGATGTTTGAACTGCGTCTTGGAAAACTCCAGGTGGAGTTAAGATTGAAGACGATCTACCAAATGTAGACTCCGAGCGAAGCTCGGATGATGTTCAATCCATGGATATTGGCACTAAACCTATCCCGCCCGGTTACGTTGTTAGGGGAGGAAATGAGTTGAGCAAAAAGTTGGTTGCTTTGAAAAAGATGTATAATAACATCCCATTTGAGTATATGACTGATAAACAAAAAGAAGAAGCTCGGGTAGACTTTGACAATCTATTTTTGGAAGTAGTTGATCCAGAAAGTGTTACCCTAACAGCAGCGGAAGCTAGGGCCAGAGCTCTAAGTACCGAGCTTAGAATGATCAAACTTAAAATCGCGGTAAATATTACAAAGATGGAGATTGATTGGGACTTTAGCATCGAACGCATCGCTGAAGAGATAGTTCAAAAATTGAGAGAAGATGGATATGTGGTGACCCGGCCTGGGGTTGAAACTAATACATATAAAATTAAGTGGTAAGTATATCAATTCAAACTTCACTCATCTACGTGAAGTTTGACGATAGAATTAAAATCTAATATTAGATCCAAACTCCGCCTGTTTCTGCATATCACGAGCTAGGTCCATGGCTGAGCGATTTCCTTTGGGAGATGAATATTTGATATTAACCTTATTATAACCGCCTGCCGTGTCAATCTTCTTTTGTTTCTTAGATTTCTTTTCCGAATCGGAATCTGAGTCTTCCGATTCGGACGATCCGGCGTTTGAATTTACAACTACTTTCTTTTTTACATCTATAGGTTCGTCTAATTTGGCTAAGATTTTTTTAAGTTTCAATAATCCCCTACCTTTATAAACAAATTCATCTCCACTCTTAAGCTTTACCGATATTTCGTCAACGTCTCCAATCTCAAAGGTCATTTTTCGATCAGATACTCATCCAACAAACTACTTAGTATAATATATTTTTTAACTACCTACCCCACACACCATCTCGCACGGTATGATAGCGTGTCCATGCTAGTTGATTGGGTAGGGTGACCATGGCTACGTTTGGTAGAGGTGAAGAGTTTATCACTGGTTCACTAACCTCTCGGGGGTGACGATGCTGATATGGGTATTGTTTTGACCCATAGCTAACTACCTCTCCATAACTATCTCTAACCTTAGTGTCAAAATCATACATGCTATTATCGGGTACAGACATCTTCTGTAGGGGGTAATACCATGGACCCCGATATAGGTGCTTTAGACTGTTGGGACCGAGGATGGTTTCGCGCATAGGGTAACCAGATGGTAAAGTATCATAGGTAATGTTTGATGCGCATGTCCCAGAGTATGTGGGTGGAGGTGGATAGACGGGCATAAGAACACCTCGACCATCATACCCTTGATTAACACTCGCTCTGTAACATGCCATATCAACTATAGGTACCGGTATAGGTATAGTACCAACTACCTTAGCAGTTTATTTATTCAGGTCAAAACTTTTTTACTAAAGCGATATATAAAAAAATTGCGGTCGGATAGTATGACGTCTATCCGTGAAACGATGGGCAACAAATGGTGGGCCGATATGTATACACGTTACAACTATCACGATCCAGCCAATGTCAATTATGGTAGGTATGGTATGCCTGGTACCTTTCAACCTCTAGTCATAGACTCTAATAGAAATTTTTCTATACAGCTATCTCGTCACTGCAATGGAGTGTGCACCTATGACATTGGTGCGGTGACTCCCAACAACAAACAACAGGAGATCAATGAGTGCTCTGACATTACCGGAGCTCCATACATGTGCACCATGGGTTACCTTGGCGCCAAGGTACAGATCAAGGGCAGCCCCAAGTATGATCGTCTTGGTTAAGTATACCCCAGGTATGGTATGTTTTCTGTCTCAGATAGAAAATATTATAATTATAAATCTACCAGAGATAAATTTACTACACATATATAGTATGGAGAGGGATGGACACGTTCGTCATATACCCTTCTGTGAGACTAGGGTGCCTCTGGTAGATCAATACATGTGGCCAGAGAAGGATACCACTGAGAGGATATGTCACAATGGAGTCAGTCATCCCGTCTATGCATGCAATGGTGTGATATCTAGGACGTTGCCGTTGGACATGTATCCCAAGGTCAATGAGGTTCACCCTGAAATTAGGATGTCATCGCAACCACATTTTGGTATACGCGATCCTAGGATGGGAGAGATGGTCGACAGGATGCAACGTGATATAGCCGAGAAAAGATTGGAGGGAATGTATATTGGAAACATGCAGTACGACGCGTACGCTAGGATGAAGTTCAAACTTTAAGTAAGTACCATACCTTTAGATCATAGTACTATGAACGTCGCTCCACGAACATAGCCTTTTAGAGGTATACTTTTTCTGTCTACCGGATAGAAAACCTAATGGGTTTACAACTTAGATTTAAAGAAAAATTAATGTGCAGTCAATGTCCACCCTATCTTCCTCCCAAAGGTTGATGAACGACGTGGTTCTTTATGAAGAGAATAGTGATAGAAAAATTCCGTCCGATTCATACTATGTGGTAGTCTTAAAGGCTCTCAATCTGACTACCGATCTTACGGATTTTACCAAGATGATGTTAAAGAAAAAATATGTCGATCAAGAATTTACGTTGGTATGTGCCTATGTGTACCTTAATGAATGCCACATACTCTTTTCCTCTGTCGAAGATAGGTCTCATGAATTTGGTGGTAGTCAACAAGCGATATGTTCAGACTATGTGTCAACGTGTGTCATGCACACTTCAGATAAAATAATATGTAACATAGTCGAATTTGAATCTAGATCGAAGATCATAGTCTACTTTCAAACAAAGGTTTTTGAAAACACGAAAAAGAGTGTTGTAAGATTATCTAAAGTGTCTATAAGCAAGAAAGAATCTAATAATTTAACCAAAGCCGAACTGGTAAAGGCCTTGGAGGAGAGAGCCGCTATTAAATGGGATAACACGCCGTCAAGTGATAGATATGGTACATTTTACAAATATGTTACCATTAAGAATCAAGGAAAATACATTACTATATCTGAACCTATAGACGGTCAATCTATGGATAAGTTTACTAGTTATTTTTTCAGTTAATAATTTTCTTGTACTTATGGGTTTGAACCCATATAAATGTTACCCAAATATATAAAAGTTGCGGGTTCGATCGACTTTGTGATATCTATCGAACCTGCTATGGCGACTTTGATGTCTTCAAAGAAGACGATTTTTTTTGCCGAGGCGGTTAAGGGATATGTCATCAAGGTGATCATTGAAACTTTGTGTAGTGGTGGAATAGGCAGAGGTATATTTGTGATCACCAAGGATGGTATACGTCTTAGACAATCCGACCAGGGGTCCACCATTCTATACGATGTGAATCTCCCCCGTGAGAATTTTAGAAGTTACAAATCTACATCTCCGCTTACTATATCCGTAAATCTTAAACATATGAAAGAGCTACTCAAAAACATCAAAAAGAAAGATTCCCTATCTATGCATATAGACTCAACTCAAAAAGGTAAATTCTTTATTACTATAAGACCAGAAGGAGTCAGAGAGAATACACGATTCGAAACAAATAGTATAGCTTATATAGACGAAAAATCTTATACTTTAGTCGACCTCCCTGAAGCATATAATTATCCCATGGTCATTAACGCTCCCGATTTTCAAAAGATCAAACGGCTTACATCGATTGACAAACAGATACTTATTACTATACAGGGTAGTAACTATCTATCTTTCAAATGTGATGCTGGAGTAGTTATGGATGCCGAGTTGGGATTTGGTAATCTTATGGAGGTCGACACTTCAGAGGATGGTGCTAAAGGAAAATGTGATGAATGTGATAAGATAAGATCCAAATGTTGGTGTACGTGCGAAGATTGCGGAGAGTATAAGTGGACAGAATGTTGGTGTGAATGCCCCGGTGGGTGTGGAAAGTATAGGTCAGAGTGTAATGGCGGATGTAATGAAACTGCAATTTTCAAGGCATCATACTATTCCGCCATCCTCAACAAACTAGTTAAATTGCCTGGATTGTGTGCTCAGATGCAATTTTATTCTCCGACTATCGAAGGTTATCCTCTCAAAATAGAGGTTAATGCTGGGCAGAGCGGCTATACACTGGGTAAGGTGCAGGTATATGTCAAAGATGTTGCTCAGTTAAATTATGAGGCTTCTTTGGAAAATGATGGAGGAGAGGCTATACTGGTAACGAAAGGAAAAAGTAAGAAAAAGTGATGCGGTTTAGTTTTTTATTTCCCTTGAGAAATAAAACCCGCCTTTAACAATTATATTTTTCTTCAAACTGCTTAGGTGTTAATACCGCCATGATCGATCCGGCATAGCAATCATCCTCATCCAAGGGAGGAAGGTGAATAAGATGTTCATATTCTTTCATATGGGCTGGAATAGGTTGATTGATCAGGACAAGACCCAACAAGAGCTCTTGAATAACTTTTTCGGATATCAGATTACAAAATCTATCCATCGGTTGATCTACCCAAAATAGATCTTTGGGTTGAGCATTCTGATATTCTTTTGATGTAGTGTTCATCTTCTGCTCACTTTTTGGATTCCACCGGTCACCCTTTGTCTTCAATCGAAAACGATGTGACCCTTCCGAGTCATGGAATGACATCTTCTCAAAAGATCGACCGGCATCATAATGCTTGTTATACGCATAAGAGACAGAGTCGTAAAAATACAAACAGCCGTCATAAAGAACTTGAACCTCCATATGCGACGACACTATACTCGATTTTCGATATCACCCCAAAGTTTACGGTAGGTAAACTTTTTACTAAGGTCGATAAACCTTATCATAAATATATGTTACATGTCATTTTTTCTAAACGTCTCCCAATAACACCACCTTGCTACTAGCATCTATAGGTTCCAAAAATTCTTGCATTACATCTCTGTTGGTAAGGATAGCTAAAGGACTGACGTGATCGTATGGTTTTAGATTTGTAACATATGGTCTGAAATTGTCGGGGTTGACAATACCGGTATCTAGATCTGGAGTCTGATCTTCAAAACCTGGAGGTATGTCTTGGATAAATCCAACGATTCGTTTTATAAATTTATTGTTAGGGTTGAGTCTATAAAGTATACTCATAATAAATAACACATCGTATGCTTCATGATAAAAATTGGGTAACCATGGCCCGTCTCCATCTTCGTTGTCATAACCCGTCTCTATAACTTCTTTATTACATATCTTTGGAGATGAATATTTGCAGGCCATTCCCCAATCACCAATCTTTACTATGTATGGGCATTCTCTGCCACCTTTGACATGCAATATCGTAGTAGAGCTACTTTCTTCTTCGTTAACAACCTTTATCTTATATCTATAATAATCAGCATCCAATACGCTAGAATCCATCCATCGCGTATCAGATGTTACAAATTCCAAAAATACATTATCGTCGTGTAGGTCACCATGGACTATCTTGTAAAGTTTTTGATATGCATAGATTGAGTAAAGTATCTGGACAACTATGCTGTTGACACAATATTCGGTATAAGTAGGAGATTTATATTTTGCCACATCTCTAGGTTTCTCCATAATACATCCTAGTCGTCTACGCATTGAAAAATCAATCTTCTCCATAAATGTATATTGTGCTACCATTGAGGTACCGGGGGTTGGACATGTTGCGAAATAAAATGTATTCAAAAAATGTATACATTTATTTTTATTATAGATGTCACCCATCAAAACGGATAATGCAAACTCTGAATTTACCATCTTACATAGCGAGTCTTTAGGATTAAAAACTGTTTCACCTCTCATATCAAAACGAAGATAAGATTTAGCTTTAGATAGAGAACAACTTTCCAAAAATGTAGGGATATACATCCCTCTCGATGGAAGATTATCGGTTGGTTTTAGATTTAAATTATTAAAGTTAATTATCTTTTCAGCTTTGATATTAAATTGTTTTTGTAAACTTAAAAAATTTTTGTTAGGAGGGGGATAATATACGAGAACTCGATCCGCAGCTGCCTTTACCACATATTTGTGTTTTCCCTTTCCAGGAAAATCAATCTCGAAAACCGCACCCCAATTACCCTGTCCTAGTTTTCCAAGATATTTGATATCAGTCCCCATAAGAGGACAGACCGGGCTTGGATTGGTCATAGCTTTGACTATAGATTCTCCGGTAGCTATTACATTCAACATCTCTTCTTTTCCATCATAAAATATTTTGACCACATCTATAGACGTGGCATGTTTTGATGCGGCCATAGGCTAATATCTATATCAGGTATTTACCACTATATATAATGCCTAACTTTTGTGTTAATAAAAAGGTGGCTTAGTATAGTGGTGTCAACCATAACCTATAGTGTAGATGGAAGGTCTATCTGTACAAGATAGATCGTATTTTACTAAAAGTAAATATGTCAAAGAGATTAGTCCAAAAGATTTCAAAGAAATTGCAACGTGGAAATTGAAAGACGATGGGTGTTGTATAGTCTTGTTCTATGCAGATTGGTGTCCTCACTGCAAAGCTATAAAAGATGAATGGGAAGAGTTTGCAAAGATAGCTGCGTTTATGAATGTATACGCATTTAACTGCGCCAAATATGCCTCTTATATCGACAAGATAAAAGAAGATATGCCTCAACTTGTTACAGGTTACCCGACTATAGTGTTTTATTCTAAAGGTGATCCTACTGAAACATACCGCGATGAGAGAACCAGACAAAAACTTCTTAAGGCTAGTATGAGAGTATGTAATGGCTAACTATGAAAGTCTTTTTCAAGAGGCCATGGCCGAAGTCAATAACGATAGTGGTACCGATGATATTATCAAAAAGATAGAAGATGAATATAAAATGTTAAGGGGAAATCCAGAGATAGAAGAGCTTAATAATAAGCTAATCGATCTCAAAAAACAACTACATAGATATAAAAATAACAAAAATGTTAACAAAGCTAATCTAAATGATAGTTTAGCGGCTAAAAGAAAAAGAATAAGAGAAGAGATCGCTGAGGTCAATCAGAGATTGACGGAATTGAAACAGCAACCTTCTTAAATTGTTATTTCGTCTTTTGAAAAGACGAAAGTCTGTCACGACCGGGGTGACACTTAGTCAGAGTCTGACTCAGTACCCGCATCCCAAGTTATGGTACCGGTACCAGTATCGGTACTAGGAGTGGTCGGAGTAACCGAGTCGGCGATTACAATTTTGGATAGAGCGATAAAGTTATTAATCTGTTTCAAATTCAATGAGTAAAATGTGGTAAAATCTTTTCTATTCATAGGGATGAATTTGTCAATACTACGTTTTTTACCTATACAACACCCGGAGATATCCATCACCTCACCATAGATATTCAACTTAAATCTCCAATCAGTGTACACCATACCGATAAGATCTACATACTTTGGTTTTTGTGTGCTGAATAATTTTAGCGCGGCACGACATGCCTCTGGTGTGATGGGTTCTTCAATGGGATGACCCATGTCCTTGGCGGTTTTCATAATATGCTTAACGTTAGACTGAATAGATGTGATGGTCCTATCAAAGATAGCGTTGGTCTTACACCACTCATGGAATGTCTTGGTGGTAGGATTCTCACTCCACGCCTTATACCAAATAGTCACCATAGTGTCCATACAATCATTCTCGTACACCTCCCTCTGTTTATCCATGGTCTCATCTAGAAGCTTGGTGTAATCTTGTTGGGTCTGACGAGGTTTTCTAGCAGGTCTATAAAAGATGGAATTTGATTCGTCGATCCATGCCGCTATAATAGCACCCGTATACCAATAGTCTTTGGGAAGGGTGGTCAACACCATAGCCATAAACTGACCCGCGCTAATAGACAACGGAAATTTACATATATAGTTACCAATCTTGGTGACTCTTAAGGTGACATAGCTATCATCATCCGACTCGTCTGAAGACCAATCGATATCATAATGCACTTCATTGTATTTTGTAGGTTTGATTGGATTGGCCGGTATGTGTTCGACCTCCACTCGCTCGACAGCCTGGTGTTTGATCAAAAAGTTGATATTGCTGGTGATCTTGGATGACTTCACTCCGTCAAAAATCGTATATGGAGACACATCGCTACTTACAAGTCGAATGATCTGGTTGTATAGTGGATTTCTATGAACTTCATTGATGGTGGAAAACGGTAACGTGGCAAACTGATAGTCTGTCAGAGTAAGGTAAGATAGACCTTTCTTACCTTGTCTTCCACATCTACCTGCAGCTTGTTTAATATTAGTTTTGCTAGCGATAACCAATTTTAGGGCCTTAATGCCAGAGTCTTCCACAAACAGAAGTTTCCTATAACAGCTGTCCACAACAGCATCTACCTGATCGATAGTAATGGAATTCTCAATAATGTTGGTGGAGACTATGATGGTCCTACCCTTTGCGGAAGGATGGGTAGCAGCGTAGATGTCATCAGATGCCAACCCAGAGTGTAACTCCAAGATAGTAATACCATCATACTTGATGTCTTTCTCGAGTAGCGCGATCATGGATCGAATGTCATCGACTCCAGGCATCATAACTATGATGTTTCCGGATGTCTTCTCCCATGCATAGTCTACCCCCTTCTTAATATCAGAATAGTTGGATGACGATAGAGTATTTCCTACTTCGAATGTAGTAGACCCGTAGACCGTATCTATATTTGCTTTAGTATCTTCATCTGTGGAAAGGATACTAAGTTGGGGTGCTTCACCACCAGAGAAAAGATCTGCAACATCCAACGTAGCGGAACTTATGATAAGTTTGATCTTTGCACCTTGGCGAATGTAATGCATTATCAATCTAAGTGCCAGATCGGTCTGCCATGTCGAGTCATGTGCTTCATCTACCACAATAATCTGTTCCTCGATCTTTGAATTTTTAATGCTCCCCAAAAATAGCTCAAGCCAATAGCCTACCGTATATAGACACACCTCATCCGTAGGGTGAAGATCGGTATCATGTCTCATACCATATCCCAAATCGACATGGTCCTCGAGGTGGATATTAGCTAAGAGTTGTCTCTCATACATGGGTTTGATACCAGCTCGGAAGGGGAACAAAAAAGATGCGGGTACCTTATACCCCAACTCACGGGTTAGGCGTGCAACTGTGCGAATTGTTCCAAATGTCTTTCCATAACCAGTGGGAGCTTGAACGATAATACAAGTACTTTTTCCATCAGAATTGCGAATATTCAATTCCATAGAGTTGAGAATATTAGTTTTATAAATATCGGGAAGTGAAAAATGAACTTTGGAGCGAGCCATGTATTGCCAATCGATTAAAACCTTATCAGCCGCAATTATATCCTGTAATAGGCACATTACTATCACATATCGACCCATGCAATTTCAATTTTCCTATAGAGATTCTTGTTACCTCAAAAAGGTTATGAACAAAGTTCACAGTACACTAAAGTATAAACTATAACCCGCGAATTTTTTCATTTACAGTCAAATCTACTTTGGTGGATTATTTAATAAGGGTATGAACTCCACCCAAGGCAGATACGTCAGACACATCAGTATCACTTAGATAAAGGGTATGGACTTTACCCAAGGCAGATATGCCAGATACGTCGGTTACCTTAGTATATCTTAGATCAAGGCTATGGACTCCACCTAGGGCGGACACGTCGGTTACCTTAGTATAGCTTAGATTAAG
>Ga0075359_1000001_pt1 | contig 36915 bp, 50 predicted proteins | sample WestPond_TuleB_D_2_FD_120054 | JGI IMG/M metagenome (GOLD analysis project Ga0075359, IMG submission 120054) | Natural and restored wetland microbial communities from the San Francisco Bay, California, USA, that impact long-term carbon... | ecosystem: Environmental > Terrestrial > Soil >... | reverse complement strand
TCATTTGGGAATCCAGTCGATGATATAGGCGGGCGAAGGCGTCGAGGTCCGCCTGTAGTTTCAACTTTTCCGCCTGGTATTCCGTGATCGATCGGCGTCGTTTCATGCCCCTAGGATGACGCGTATACCAGACCCAGCACCAGGGGGCGGGTAGCGGGATCGTCGGGGCGTCGACGACGAACGTCTCGGTCATAAGGCGCCACCTTCGGTTTCCCAGCCGGCGACGTTCGGCGGGTCGATATCGATCGTGGTCGTCAGTTGGGCGAGGACGCCCGATAGCCGTACCCGGTTCGTCTGTACGTATTCCCCGACGGATTCGTCCCAGTCGATACGGGCGTCGATCAGCGTCGCGACGACGTCGCCCGCCGCGTTCCGGATCGGTAGTTCGCGCGCGTAGATTCGCTTCGTTTTCATCGGCGCCACGCCGCGATCAGGTCGTCGAGTAGTAGGTGAACGGCGCCGACTAGGTGCATCCGCCCGATTCGCCCTTCGACGCACGAATAGGCTTCGACCGCGGTTCCGTCGCCGCGTATCGCCGTGACCGCGAATCCGACGCAGGGGGATTCCCCGGGCGCTTCGACGTCGGCCATCCACTTACGAAGGTCGTCGATGTTCGCGCGATGATCGCCGGCGGTCACGACGCGGCGAAGGACGGGGGCGGGCTTGGGGTCGTCGGTCATAGGGTCTTCGTCACCCAGTCGGAAAGGGCGACGCCGTAGTCTAACAGCGACTGACCGGGCGCCAACAGCTGGTCGCGCGGAATGCCGAGGGCGGCGAGAATGTGGTTCACTAGCGATTCGGCGTGGGCCTTCCGGCGTCGGAAGGCGCCGACGTTCTTCGCTACCGGGTCGCGCAGCGAATCGGATAGGTCGAGAGGCTCGCGTTCGGTAGCCAGCCCGACCAGCAGGAACTGCAGGGCCGCCAGTAGCGCGGCCCGCTTCGCCCGTTCGCGCGGGGTCACGCCGGGACCGCGGTCGCGACCATGCGCAGGCCGTAGGCGAACAGCCCTTCCCATTTCTGCGGAACGACCGCGTCGACTTCGTAGTCCGTCAGGAAGGCGACGGTCGCGCCTACCGCGTCGCGAATCGCCGACAGGCGGTTTAGGACGGGCGTCGAACGTTCCGGGTCGGCTTCGATCAGTAACCCTACGGCGACGGCGGACAGGCCTACGACGGCTAACGCTTTGCGATTGTACATACCCGGGGACTATGGCGCGGACGCTAACCACAGTCCCGGGACCAATCGCGGCAGGAGTAACGACAGTCGATCCCGACGAAGTCCGGTCGGACGCGGGCTTCTGTCCCGGTCGGGGGAAACACGTCCCGGGCGTGTAGTTCGGATAGTAGTCGCCATTCCGGGGCGCATACCGTCGTCGGCGGGGGATTCAAGCGTAGTTCGATCGCGTTCGGTTCCCAACGAAGACAGTCGAGGTCCCAATACGTAGTCATGCCCCGAACTATGGCGCCGGGGGTGACGTCGGATCGATCCGGCGTCATAGTAGCGGGGTCGGGTACGTTTCCCCCGAAAGTCCCGACGCCGCTTCTTTTTGGTCTTAGCGGCGTCGGGACGGGCCTATTCCCGCCGCGGACCGGCTACCATCGCCACAACAACGGGCCCGCCCCCTGGCGTGGTTCCGCGCGAACTTCCCGCGCGGCCTTCGCTAGTTCTTCCGACGCCCGCTTCTTAGCTTCGGCCTTCGCCGCGCGTAGCCGATAGGGGCAGTCGCGCCAGCGGACGTCGCCGCAGTCGGGGGTCCGACATTCCTCGCACGCTTGGTATTCGACCGGAACGTTCGCGATTAGGGTCATAACCCCCAGACTACGGCGCATGTTGCGCCGCGTCCACTACTTTTCTACCAAAGTCGCGTCGGCCGCACCCGTCGCGACTTTAGGTCGTTTAGGAACCATTCGTCGACGACGACTAGATCGGGGGTCGTCCCGAACCCGAAAGCGCGAACGTCGGCGGCGGCTAGTTCCGCCGCGGCCTGGGCGGCGGTCAGTCCGTCGTAGGTTTCGCGCATCGTCGGGCCGTCCGCGACGGGTTCGTTCCAGTACCGGTCGACGTACTTCACCCGGTAGACCAACGCCGCGGCGGGCGATAGGTTCACGAACGCGCGCGACCCGACGGGGGGCGTGTAGATCGGGTCGAAGACGTCCCGGTTCCAGTCGACGTGAACCCCTTCGCTGCCGTCTAGCATCGTGATCGTAAACGGCGTTACCCCGTCGCGGGCGTTCCAGATCACCTCGCGCGCGATCGTCGTCGTCGACTGGTACGTCATCAAGCAGAACGCGTCGGGGTGGACGTACCCTAACCGATGGGAGTAGTTCATCGCCCCGTTACCCGGCGCGCGATTCGATTCCCGACTTCCGCCCACCACGCGCGTTCCCACGGGAACACGGCGCCGAACGTACGCAGCCAACCGACGGTCCTTCGAACTTCGGCGAATACTTGAGTCATGCCCTTACGATGACGCGGGCTTCGGACGGCACGGGATAATTCGCAGGGACGCGACTAGTTCGGCGCGCCCTTCGTCGGTCAGCGCCCGGACGCCGTGGGCGGCGCAGGCGAAGGACTTCCGCCCGTCGCGCCAGCATAGGATCGCCGTCGCGGGGCGTCCGCAGTCGTCGCCCGTCGGGTCCCCCGTTTCCGGGTCGAAGGTATAGTGATAGCCGCAGGTCGGACGTTTCATTCGCGCCAATCCCCGACCGGGTTCGAGTACGCGGGCGCCGTCCGACGGGCGATCCGTAATACCAACTGCGCCCAGTTCGACGCCCCGCCCGATAGTCCGATCCAATCCCATCGATAGTACCGCCCGGGTTTATCCGTACACATCCACGTCGGACGACGTCGAATCGTAGGCCCGACACGCCACACGATCGGGAACGGGATCGTGCGGAACGTCAGCTTTCCGTACCGCGGCGCTAGGGCATGGTACATCGCTAGCGGGGGTTCGGGTTCAGGTTCAGGTTCGGGCATGCCCCTACGATGACGCGCCGCCGCTAAACCAGTTCCCCGTCGCCACGGTCGTCGAAGATCACGACCCGGACGACGCTGTCGAACATCGTCCGCGGGACGTCGGCGACGCGGTCCCATTCGCAGACGAACGGCGTGCCGTATTCCGCCCAGAACCCCGGGGCGTCGCCGTGCCGATCGAACGCGTAGAACTTCCCGTCGACGACGCGCTGCAGGACGAACCGGACCCCGGCGATGCGGGTCCGGTCGATGTTCCCTTCGGGCATACCCCGACGATGACGCCGACGTCGGATCGATCCGACGTCTAGCGGTAGTTCAGGGCGGCGACCGTCGGGCCCCTGCTACGCCGGACGTTCGCGCCCTGCTTCTTCGCCTGCCAGTCGGCGAGCCACGAAGCCATTAGGTAGTCGCCCGTGTGCGCCCCCGGCGCGTACTGCCGCGCGTCCTGCAGCCAGGCCTCGACGTTCGGCGGCGACTTCCCGTTCGCCCCGCAGGGGATGATCCACGCCCCCTGCTCGATCTCGATGAACAGGCTTTCGACGCCGTGGGTCGGGTCCGCCTTGTTCTTGCCCGTCGTATGGGCGCGGATCGGTACCGATCGGTCTTCGTCGCGGGTCCACTGCAGCAGGAAGTCCTGCGCCGCGTTGTTCTCGACCCGCACGATCGACCCGAACGCGTCGTGCTTCGCGATGATCTTCTGGACGATCTCGCGGCCCGACCAACGCCCGGCTTCGATGTCGAGGATCAGGCGCCGGTTCGCCGGGGGTAGAATCGCGATGGTGAACAGGACCGTGCGCGCGTTCGACTTCTTCTTGCCGATCGCTAAGTCGACGCCCGTGCACACGATAAAGTCGGCGGCCGTCGCCGTCGCCGCGTAGACGGGCGGTTCGGCGTACAGGTCGACGCCCGACCCGATAACGATCCGCTGGCGCAGGTCGTCGATCGACGCGCAAAACCCGTAGTGGCCTAGCCGCTGCGCGTCCGCCTTCGCCTGCGTAATCCAGCCCTCCTGCAGCCGGTCTTCCGACGCGCCCTTCGCCTTCATCTCGTAGTTCTGCGCGAACTCGCGCGCGGTCACGGTCTTGCGGATATCTTCGACGGCCGACCGCGAGTACTTAGCGGGCCAGAACGTGACGACCTCGTCGACGTCCCGGGTCGGGTCGGGGGGTTCGCCGAGGTCGCCGTCCGCGTAGGCCTGCGCGATAATCGCCGGGTCATCGTGCGCCGTCAGCCGATGCCGCCCATCGGGGCCGTCGCAGTCGGACGCTGGTCGTATCTCGGGCGAATCGAACCCGGGCGCGTTGGTAATGTAGACGTCGCCCCAGACGCTGATAGTCAGCGTCGGCCAGCCCTGGGCTTCGAGGTAGTGGGTCAGGTCGCCCGCGTCCGACGACGTCGGTCCGACCCATGGCGTATTCGTCACGACCAGGCGGGACCCGCGGACGTCTAGTCGCGGCATGACCGTCGTCGCGAACCAGCGCCGCACGTGCTCGCGCTGCTCGGGCGTCGACGTATTCGCCAGCGACAGGATGTCGTCGACCAGGCACCAGTTCAGGCGGGCGCCGGGAATGTTCCCGTCGACGCCGACGGCGACCAGCGACGGGTCGCGAATCCCGAAGGGGCGGTCGACGGTGATCGCGGTCTGCGTCCACGGGTCGCCTTCGGACGTCGACGGGCGCAGCGTCGGGTAGACGGCGCGTAGTTCGGGGGACTTTTCGACGTAGTCGCGCACCAGCGACAGGGGCTTCGCCGCCTGCCCCTGCGTCGCGCTAACAATCGCCCCGCGGCCCGTCGGGTCTTCGCCCAGCAGGAACATCGTCATGCCCGCCATCGTATACGTCTTCGACCCGCCTACGGGGAGGCGGACGACCGCGCGCGGGTGCTCCATGACGAACGCGTACAGCAGGCGCTGAAACGGCAGCGTCCGGATCCGGGCGCGCGTCGTCTCCTCACGCATCACGTATTCGTAAAACGCGGACGGGTTCGACCGGGCGCGGGTCGTCAGTCGTAGCTGGGCCTTGACCAGGGCGGCGGCGTAGTCGGGGGAATCCCGGTCGGGAACGATCATCGCTTAGACTTCGCTTCCTTCCGGCGCCGGTACGATCCATCGGATGCTGGACGCCGGCGCGCGGCGGACCCATTCGCCGCGCATACGGGACGGGCGGTGCATGTACTTCAGCGCCCCGGATTCCGAATAGTCGGGGAACCAGGCCCCGTCGCCACGTCCGACGCGGCGCATGAGCCAGCTATCGGGGCCCGCTTCGGTATTCACGTTCGCCGCTTCGACGACGTACGTCCCGACGTTCCGCGGGTCGGGGACTAGGCAGCCGCAGTCGCCGCGCGTCCCGACGCATTCCCAGACATCGCCGACTTCGACCCGATAGCTATTCGGGGAAACGTCTGCGGGTAACCCCGGGTTCGGCGGGGCGGGGATCCGCACGCCCGCGATCGACCGTTCGAAGGTCGGGAACCCGACGATGATCACGACCCCGGTGAGGAACGCGATGACTCCGCTCAGGCACACCAGCGTCATCGCCAGGTGCTCGATGTGTTCGCCCGGGTTCACGACACCACCCGCCCGGCTTCGGGGCGCCAGTTCCGCCCGCCGTAGCGTCGCCGCGACTGCAGGACGCTAGCGACTAGGTTCCCGATCCCGTCGGCGATCGTATCGGCGGGGGTCGTCATCGAATAGGTCGCGTTCTCGCCGCAGTCCCATTCGGATTCGCCCTTGCCCGGGAACGGTATCGCGTGCCCCTCGTGCATCTCGAAGTCGACCCGTCGCATCCGACGCGCGAACGGCCAGCGCGGGCGGCGCCATTCGGCGCGCTGCAGTCGCGCGGTCGCTAGGTAGACGCGTTCGGGCATCGGGACTTCGACCGTTTCTTCGCGTTCGACTTCGACGACGTACCGCGTGCGCCCCAGTAAGAAGTCGACGAAGTCGAAGGACCCGTTGCGCCAGCGCGGGTCGTCGGACGACCAGAAGCCGGGATCGACCCAGACGGTCCAGAACGCGGCCCCGTCGTGGAACGCTAGCCGTACTTCGCGCGCGGGGCGGGACCAGCGCAGCCAGCGGGGGTGGGCGACCGATATCCACAGGGCACCGAACAGGAACGACAGTCCGACGGTCAGGTCTTCGTCGTCGATCTTTACGCCCCAGGTAGCGCGCCAGCCCCAGGCCCATTCGAGGCGCCACGACCAGTTGCCCCAACGCCAGTACACGATACTCGGTTCCCGTCGCATTCGTTTCGTCCCTTTCGATAGTTCGTCGACGTCGGATCGATCCGACGTCATTCCGCGGCCTGCACCGTCAGCATCGGCGGGCGCCGGGCTGCGGCTTCGAGTTCCAACTGTTCGGCTACCATCGCGTCCTTCTCGGCCTCGGTCAGGTCGACTAGCACCGCCGCGATCGAAACCTTCAGCGTCGACATGACGTCGACTTCGACCCGTATCGGCTGCAGCGTTCCTAATATGCGACCGAGTAGTTCCTCGTGACCGCGTATCGCCTGGAACGACGGATTCGCCTTCGCGCGCTGCCGGGCAAGGTCGTGCCGCAGCCGCTCGATCTGAAGCGACCGTTCGATGTGGGCCGATTCCTTGAACTCGGCTTCCCACTCATCGGACAGCCGCTTCAGCGTCGTCCAGACCTGGCGCTTCTCGTACGCCGGCTTACCCGCCCGCGCCGCCTTCGAATACGGCCCGTGCTCGCTAAGGATTAGGCGGCAGGCCGTGCGCATGCCGAGGCCGCTGGCGAGGGCGGTCGCGCAGATAGCGTCCAGTTCCGTCGCGGCGGCTTCGACGACTTCGACCGCGGCCGCGGGGGTCGGCGCTAAAGGGGGCGGGGGCAGGACTTTCGGTTCGTCTTCTAAGCCTTTCGACTTAGACCCGGGGCCGCGATTCGGGCGGGGGTTAGGCGGCGGGGCGTCGTTCGCGGGGGCGTCGAATATCCTACGTGTTCGCATGGTCGAAGTAGTTCCCAACGGGCAGTTTGCCGCGGGGGGGCGGGGGTATGCAACTACTTCGACGAAAGCCGGGGTTCAGGGGTCGGTCGGTTCGGGTACGAAAGGCCATCCGAGGGCCGCGTAATCGAACCGCGCGAAGAGCGGGTCGGGTGTGGTTCGGGGTGTGGTTCGGGGGGCGTCGGGGCGTCTTCGTCGGGGTCCGGCATTCGTCTTTCATCGAGTCAGGTTCGGCCTTCGTCGACGGCGCGGCGGTTCCGCCGAATGACTAGGATATGGGCGACCCGGCGTAATCGGTCGTTCAGGTCTTCGACTTGTTCCTTCGCCCGGGGGTCGTCGGATTCGCGGGCGCGTTCGACGGCGGCGCGGAGGTCGCGGAGGTTCGATTCGAGTTCGGCGTCGGAACGGGGGTCGTTCCGCATCGTCTTCCAGAGGATGCGCTTCATCGGGGGGCTGTTTCATTCGACGGGAATAGGGCGGCCGTAGCGGTCGAAAAACCGCGGGGCGTCCGTAACGGCTAGGGGCTGCGGGCACGTCGCGTACTGGTGCGTTTGCCGATGCCCGACGGCTTCGCGGACGACGCACGACCCGTAGCGGGCGCCGCAGACGGGGCAGGTCCAGACCGACGCGCAGTTACCGTCGCACGGGGGGTCGACGCGGGAATCGCCGGAGCGGTGGAGCGTGGTTCCGATCTTTTCTACCGTGGCGGGCATCGGGTTCCTTCCGGGGTTACGGACGACGGCGGTCGATAGGGACGGCTTCGGGGCAATCGGGGTAGTTCGACAGGATCATCGCTAAAGCGGCGACGGTCGCTAACGGCGGGACGCGGCGCGCGTGTTTCCCGTCGGGCAGGCGCGGGATCAGGGCGGCGGCCATGACGCGCAGCGACGCGTAGTAAGTCCGCGGCTGCGCGTTCGCCCGGCGTTCCAGCGCCCGCAGCAGCGACGCGGGGGTCATCGGGTGACCGACGTCGGTCCCGGCAAGCCCCGGTTGTGGTAGTCCCGGTCCCGGGTCGCCGATTCGAAGGCGGTGAGGGCGTCGCATAGGTACTTCGACAGGATATAGTCGGGGGTATTCGACGCCCCTTCGCGACTGCAGCGGTTCAGTAGCGCGCGCAGCTCCTCGCGGAACGTCGTCCGCGGCGGGGCGGGCGACGGCGGGGGCGGCGGTTCGCTCGGGATCTGATTATGGGGCTCGGTCGGTTCGTCGCCGGGGGTACGCATCGTGCCCCCAATATGGCGCAAATCCGACAGCGGCGGGAAGTACACGTCGGGATTCGGGGGCTTAGCCTTATCGACGACTAACCGCGGGCGGCTCGACCGGTAGGCGTCGAGGATCACTTCGAAGCCGTCGACGACGTCGCGCCCGGTTTCGCAGCGAATCCGTTCGCCGATCCGTCGCCAGTCGTCGAAGGCCACGCCGAACAGCTGACGGCCGACCGTCGCCACGCGCCCGTCGATCGCGACGGCTTCGCGACACATCGCGGCCCAATCGTCGCTGGGCGCTTCGAAGTTCGTCGACCCGAGCGCTTCGCCCTGGCGCGGGGCGATCTTCAGCGCCGCGGCGTTCTCCAGCACGGCTAACGCCCGGCGCGCGTCAGTTAGGACGTCGGGATTCGACCCGGCGAACCCGACGTCGGCGCCGACGGACACCATCGTGGTCTGCGGCGCGGTCGGATCGATCGTCGGGACGCCGGCGTCGATCGGCGCCGGCGGACGAACGTTGGGGTCGGACACTTCTTCCCACCATTCGGGGGCGGGCTTCGGCGGCGGTGGCTTCGGGTTATCGCTGTCCATCGGACCCACTATGCCGTCGGATCGATCCGACGTCGGAGCGTTCGATCGTCGACGGACGAACATCGGCGACCGACTGCGTGCCGCTAACCCGGTCTGCGACCGGGATCGACGCCGACGAGCGGCGGCGCAGCCCCTGCTCGAGTTGGTCGAGGCTTTTGCTCAGGTTCCAAGTCGCGCGGGCTAACGTCTTCGTAGTCGTTGACATGGTGTAACTCCCCTACGAACGGTGGCCCCGTCCGTTGTCTGTGTTGTAACACATAACGGCGCATCATGCGCCGACTTTAGACGCGGGACGATCTTTTTTTCCTGGACTACGCCTGCGCCTCGGGCCGCAGAACCTGCGCCCACGCCCGCAGTACCGCTTCGCTACGTTCACCCGTCCACAGGATGTCGACGTCGATCGGCTCGGTTCCCGACGGCGCCGGGGGCGTGCGGAACCGAACCCATTTGCAGCCCACCCGTAACTGGTAGCGGATGGTCCAGTGCAAGCGGCTGGCGCTATAGGCGACTAAGCGCTGGTACGTCGGCGTGCCGTACGATCGGGCGGCGATACGCAGCCAGTCGAGTTCCCGAGTCAGGGCCGCCTGCAGCGCGACGGCCGTCAGCATCGGGTGCAGCGGATCGATAGGGGTCGGCATAACGACGGTCCTTTTAGATAGCGGACGCCCGGACCGCTAACGCGATCGGACAGGGGATGGGGGGAATCGGCAACACGACCGCGCCTACGGCGTCGGGCGTCCGTCCCAACTATGGCGCGGTCTACGCTGCGACGGGGGAATAATCGTCCGACGTTAGAACACGCCACGTCATCGGTCCTATCCGCCCGTCGTCGACCAGGCCGTGATGGGACTGGTACGCCTTCGTCGCGGCGCGCGTAACCGTCCCGAAGATCCCGTCGGCGGCTAACCTTAGTTCGCGCTGGGCCGCCTTCACGTCGTCACCGACGCAACCGAATTCGAGGACACGGGTCAGCAGGCCCGTGTCCGGCGGCGGAACGTCGATCGAACCGGAGCCGAGGACGGCGAGGGCACGGTTGATCCCGCGCGCCATAGCCCGGGCGTGATTCGCGATCCGGTCTTCGACGGTCGCCCCGAAACCTTCGTAATACCCGGTCGCGTGCATCTCGCGCGACACGGCAGGCCAGTCGCCGCGGCGGGCGGCGGCTGCGACGCCGATACGGCGGCCGAGATACAGCACGCGGGCTAGGTCGTCCCAGCCGTCCTGGTCGGTCGCGTACGAACGAAAGCATGCCGAATACCCCGTAGACGTCCCGTCCGCGTTCGGGTGCGTGTCGGTATACACGAACCGCGCGCCCGTCCAGCCCTTGCCGCACTGCACGGCGCCCTGGTTGTGACTACCCGCGCCGGCGCCTTTCCATCCCGACCCGAACTGCGTCTCGAGCAACGCGACGGCGAACAGGGCCGCGATCTCGCCCGTCGACGCGGGTACAATCGACCCAGCGTCTAATTTTGCTACGGCCGCGTTCGCTAACTTCGTCGCCGTCAGGTCGGTGATCATCATGGGATTATGACCCTACCGCGGGCGTTCGTCACCCCGCGGGCGTTCGTCACCCCGCGGGGGGGATCCATGGACACAGCGAACCAGGGGCGACTTCGCGCAGGGGGACGACGCGCAGCACCGGTCGGTGGTTTTCGGGTTCGGGCCCTATCTCGTGAATTACCTGCAGGACGAACAAAGGTTCGGTTTCTAATTCGTCGATCGCCGGACCCGCGCCGCGCGCTTCGGTCAGGTCTAGGGCGTCGCCCACGCGCGGGACCATCGCGCATTCGTACGTACCCACGCGCCCGTTCGGGGCCAGCATCACCGCTATCCGCATACCGGGCACTATGCCGCAGGGGGGAAATTCCGACCACTGCCCCTAGCGCGTCGGCTCCGCGATTGCATACTAACCCCATGACCAACCGGTAGCGCCCCGACGGGGGCGAAGGAATACCCCCCATGACCACTCTCGAACTACGACTCCCCACCGCCCGCTTCCGTCAATTCGTCACCGCTACCCAAGCCGCGTCGCAGCCGACGCTGACCGTCGACCCCGGCGTCGCCGCCGCCGTCGGGCATCACCTGCTGATCCAGGAATTCGACGGCCCGTGCTTCACCGGCAACTGGGTCCGCACCCGCGTCGTCGACGTCGTGCCGACGACCAAGGGCCCGATCCTCGCACTATCCCTGCTAGCGAAGAACGCCCCGACGACCGTCCGTCGTCGGGCGGCTTAGCCGCTTAGGTCCGACGTTAGCCGGGCTAGGTCGTCCCGACTGTGGCCGGTCAGGATCACGACGCGCGTGACGGCGTCGAGCATATTGCGGCCGGCGTCGTTCGCCCGTTCGACGTCGCCGGCGGCTACGTAGAGGGTCGCCTTGCCCGCCCAGCCCAGGGCGGACATCGCGTCGAGGCGTAGGGTCGACGACTGCCCGCGCATCTGCAGGACGATCGCCCATTCGAAGACGGCGTCGATACCGGCGGCTAGGGCGCGTAGGGCGTCGGGGTTCGGGTCGGCTATCGTCGCCCGTATCGCCGCGACGACGTCGCGCCCGGCGGCGTCGGGTACCGTCGTCGGGTCGCCGATGACCGTTAGCAGCGCCGCGGTCGCTTCGACTAGCCCGAGGTGGGCCGCCAACTGCAGCGTCGACGCCTTCGCCGGGTAGGATCGGCGGGTGGTCGTTACGACGAACGACGCCTTGGCGTTAGCCACGAACCGGGTCCACGTTTCGTCCAGGGTTCTCATACCGTACCCCCTAGCATCTTCGCGACGACGTCGAGGGACCGGTACAGCCGAACGCCGTCGGGCAGGCTGCGGACGTACTTCTGCCCGTACGGCTTGTCGACGATCCGCCGGTCACAGACGACGATGGCGCCCCGATCCGTGCGGGATCGGATCAGGCGCCCGAACCCCTGCCGAAACCCGATGATCGACTTCGGTAGGGCGTAGCCCATGAACCAGCCGCGGGGGTCGCGTTCGACGATAGCATCGAACACCGGGTCTTCGGGGTGTTCGAACGGTAGCCGGTCGATGACCACCGCCGACAGCGATTCGCCCTGCACGTCTATCCCTTCCCAGAACGACGTCGTACCTAGAAGGACCGACGACACGTCCCGACGGAATTCGTCTATCAACTGGGTTCGCGGCATGTCGCCCTGACGCAAGATCCGGTAGGGCAGGCGCTGCGCCGTCAGATGCCGGTAGGCTTCTTCCAGTACCCGGTAGGACGTGAACAGGGCTAGGGTCCGTCCGCGGGCGGCGCGGACCGTCGCATCGACGGTTTCGGCGACGACTTCGGCGAACATCGCGTGCTTCGGGTCGGGTAGGTCGCGGGGGACGACTAGGACCGCCCGCCCGTCGTGGTCGAACGGCGACGGCACGACTAGTTCGGCGGCTTCGTACGCCCCTAGCTGCGCGACGATGAAGTCGAACTTACCCGCCGACGTCATCGTCGCCGACGTCGCTACGATCGCCCGTATCGTCGGCGATTCGAACAGGGCGGCGGCTAGTATCTTCGAGACGTCGAGGGTCTTCGCGCCCACGGACCAGTACCCCTTCGGGTTCCCGGGGCGTTCGGCGAAGTACACGCTATTGTCCGCCCCGACTAGGGCGTCGAGCATCGCGACCTGGGCGGCTAGCGTTCGGGCGCGGCCGGCGCACTTTTCAATCTTCGCCCGGTCTTCGGTCACTAGTTCGTTGATCGCCTTCGCGTCCAACGCGACGGCGGCCTTCGCTAATTGGTCCGCTAGTCCCGCGCCGTCGACTTCGCCCGGCTTAGTTATCCGCAGGCGGACGCGTTCGCCCTTCGGCCCCGTCCCCGTCCCGACCCGGTAGAAATACGATTCGGCGGCGACTAGTACCGGGTCCCGGTCGCGTTCGGGCAGCATGCGGACGACCCAGCGGACCATACCCATCGTCGCGCGCCACCCGAAGAAGTCCCGGCTGATGTCCGCCGCCTGGTGCGCTTCGTCCAGCACGACCAGGGAATAGGCGGGGAGGATCCCCGACGTGTCTTCTTCGGCCGCCTTGATCGCCAGGTCGGCGAAAAACAGGTGGTAGTTCGTGACGACGACGTTCGCCGACTGAATCCGCCGCCGCGCGGCCATGCCGTAGCAGTCCGCGTAGTGCGGGCACTTCTTCCCGATGCAGTCGTCCGCCGTCGTAACGACGGCTAGTTTGACGCGCGTCGGTAGTTCCTTCGGTAGTTCGGACAGATCCCCGAAGACGGTCTTAGGTAGCCAGTCTTCGATCATGCGCCAGGTTTCCCGGTCGTCGCCGCCTAATACGAGCGATTCGGCGATAGCGTCCTGCCACTTTTCCAAGCACAGGTAGTTCCCGATCCCCTTCGCTAGGGCGAAGGTGAAGGGCCAGTCGGGGAGCGCCGACTGTAAGCTAGGTAGGTCGCGCGCGATCAGCTGCTCTTGCAGCGCGATGTTCGCCGTGACGACGACGGTCCGCGTCCCTTTCGTCGCCGCCTGTTCTATCGCGGGCACCAGGTACGCGTGCGACTTTCCCGTCCCCGTAGGCGCTTCGACTAGTAGCGTACCGCCGGCGGCGAACTTAGCCGCGACCGCGGTCGCCATCGTCACTTGGCCGTCGCGCACCTCGTACCTAGGTCCCGCCGCCTTGGCGAGCGGGCCGCGCGCTGCGAATACGTCCGATATGGTCATCGGCCCCAATATGACGTCGGATCGATCCGACGTCGCCCTACGACCAGCGAACGACGCCTTCGCCGGCGCGTTCGGCTAAGGCGAGTAGACGCGTCGCCACGCGCGGTAAGTACCCCGGATCGCGCCCGAAGGATATACAGCGGGCGGTCCCCGTCCCCGGTCCGCCGGATTCGGCGCCGGGGCGACCCGGGTCTTCGTTGCGCGCGATCGGCCACAGTCGGCGACGACAGCGCGCGGCTAGGTCCGACGCGGGGGCTTCGCCGCACAAGTCGGAATTGGGCGACAACCCTAGCCAATAGAGTAGTTCCATCGCATTGTCGTTCGCGACGTTCACATACGACACTTCGTCGTCGTCCACGCCGGCAACGGTAAAGGTTACGGACATGCTCCCAAGGTACGGCGCATCATGCGCCGGGTCGAGGGGTATTAGTCGCCGCCGATCCGTAGGCACGTAACGACGAACCACAGGGCGCAGACGGCTAGGGTCCAGCCGACGTGGCCGCGTTCGACGGACGCGACGACCGCCGTGCCGCCTAGTCCGTACCAGACGATCCGCGTCACGGCCCGACGCGCCGCGACCCGACGCCTTCTACCCGGGGGGCGGCTAACGGATCGGCGTGCAAATGGGCTAGGGCGAACCGCTGGATGTGCTTTCGGACCTGGCCCGAATCGCACGCCCCGCGATGCTCATGCCGACACTGGTCGCAGCGGGCGCCCCAGGCCTGGGTCTCGGGCAAGCCGTCGTCGTCGTACTGCCGCTCGTCGTACCAGCCCTTTACGTGCGGCGCGAACTGCGGCGACCAATCGACCCGCTTAGGCGCCGGCATCGTAGGCCTTCACCGCGTCCATCAGGTTCTGCAGCGCCACGTCCATCTTCGTTTCGGGCGTCCCGCACGGTTCGATCATCGCGACGTACACCCCGGCCACGGCCGCGACGCCCCGGGCGGCCTGCTCTTCGCGGGACAGCTTCGCGTTCGCTTCGGCGAGTAGCGCGACCTGCTTTTCCAGTTCCCGCTGTCGCTTCGTCGCCGTTTCCGCCGCCGTCGTCGCTTCGGCGAGCGCCCCGGCGTAAAACCCCACCGTCGACACGATAGCGTTCGACGCGTCCGCGTAGTTAGTCGTCATTCGTCCTCGTACTGTATCGGCTCGGGTATCACTCGGATGTCCTGACCGCGGGCGAGGTAGTCGAAGAACGCCCGCTTGTCGGGCGCCGACACGTTCGCCAGCGGATCGTCGGGGTCGTACCCCGCGTCCAATATGCGGCGGACCCGCGGGTTGGCGTCGGCTAACGACCAGTCCTGGGCGGCGGCCTCGGCGAGGGCTTCGGGGTCGACGCCGGGCCCGGTCCAGCCGCGCTCCTGCCAATCGTAGCCGCGGACGAACCCGTCGCGGTACGCGGCGTCGACGAGGCACGCGGCGTAGCCGACGACCGCCGCGCGGTCGACGTCGGGGTTCAGCGCGGCCCAAAGCCGCAGCTCCTCGCCCAGCCGCCGCGGGGGTTCGGGTCCTTCGTAGTAGCGACCCAGCCACTTTTCGACCAGCCGCATCAGCCAGCGGACGAACCGCGACGGGCGGCTGCGCGGGCGCGAACGAACGATTAGGTCAGTCGTCATCGGGACCCCCGTCGACGAACTGCGATAGGTCGTCCGGCACGCAGTTGGCGATGTCGCCGCAGTACTTCACGGCTTCCTTCCAGCTACCCTTCAGGAACACGAGGACGTTCTGGTGCGTGCGGCATAACTTGCGCCCCGCCGTGAACTGCTTCGCGGCCCGCAGAGGGACCGAGTTCAACGAGGTAATCAAAACCGCTTCGTTGTAGTAGGTCAGCCCCGCGTCGGAAAACGCCTGGATCGTCCCGGGAATAAACCCGCGGTAAGCCCCCGCGTTCTTCGCGTCCCGGACTTCGCCGACGACCCAGACCGCGAACCGGTGATTCGCTAACCGCGCGCAGGCCCGGGCGATGATCGCCCGGTACGCCTTCCAGAAGTCCGCCGACGACATGACGCTGACGTCGCGCGGATCGTCCGAATAGGTTTCGAGATCCATGTACGGGGGGCAGGAAAACACGAGGTCGACGTCGCGCGGGCCGCGGGTCGCGTCGTCGAGGTAGACGGCGGAATCGGCGGCGACCCAGTCGGCGGAACCGCCTTGGAACCGGTGCCCCACCTGCGCCGCCTGGTACCGATTCGCCTCGACCTGCTCGGGGCGTAGGTCGATCCCGTGATAGCGCAGGCCCAGGCGCTGGGCGACTAAGCCCCGGACGCTGCCGCCGGCGAACGGGTCTAAGACGCCGCCGCCCGGGGCGCAGAACCAGCGGTAAGCCAGTTCCGCTAAGACCGGGTCGAAGATGGACAGGGTCGTCTGGATATCGGAAGTGTCGAGCGGCTTTCCGAGGGCGTCGCCGCGGGTGAGCTTACCGGGCTTCGACGGCGACACGGGGTTACCGTCGGCGTCGAGGCGGCGGGCGGCGGGTAGGTTCCCCTTCTGCTTCGGTAGCAGCTTACCGGGGCGAAAGTCCGACACCATCGCCGCGGTGTTATAGGTCGCTACGTTCTCGCGGCCGAGGTACGACTTCAGGCCGAGATCGATCCAGGCCTTCTTCCGGTCCTTCCAGTAGCCCTGCCGGGCGTCTAAGACCGTAAACGGCGGGACCGTAAAGCGTTCGGCTAGCGTCGACGTCGCCCGTTCGACGTCCGCGTTCCGGTCGGGGTCGCCGCCGAGGAGGCGGGATAGTTCGGACGGATCCCAGCCGAGTTGAAGGGCGCGCCCGTCGGGCAGGTGCTGCAACAGGCCGATCAACTTCGTCTGGTCCCAGGTCGCTAGTTCCGACGCCTTGTTGTCGGCCAGGGCTAGTTCGTCCGCCTGTTCGCGCGTCAGGTCGGCGCGAATACGGACCGGCACGCGCCCGGTACGGGCTAGCGTCACGGCGCCCGGGTGCCATTCCTCCCCGACGCGGCGCGTCCCGGCGTTCGTGGCGGTCAGGTCGCGGTACCGACGCGCGACGATGTAGGCGGCTTTCTTCCGGGTGTGACCCGCGATCAGACGTTCGGCGCCGCCGCGTTCGGGGTCGGGCCAGGCGGACATCGGCGCGCCGAAGCCGTAGAGAATAATTAGGTCGGCGACGACTTCCGCCGCGTCGTCGTTGTCGCGGGGGTTGTCGTCCCAGTCGGCTAGGTCCGTAAAGACGCGCCAGACGGCGGGGGCTTCGGTCGGATCGAAGTCGTCGATCGGCGCGAACGGCGCCTCGGTGGTAAACGGTTCGGTCGTGGTAATCGCGCGAAGTGTCCTAGTCATAGTCCCGGCCCGGACTATGCCACGAATTCAGTCGGCGATGTCCCAGGGCCAGACGGCGAATACCTGCGGCTTACCCTTCGCCGTCTGGTACGTCCGCGAACCGCCGCGGGTCGCCGTCTTCTGGTAATGGACGACCGTCGTCGTTTCGACCATGATCCGCCCCGTTAGCTGGTCGGACCCCGGTAGGGTATCGCGACGAACCACGCGGGCTTCGTAGGTAAACGGATTGCGCCCTTCGCCGTACTTCGCCAGCTCCTCGGCGTAGACCAGGACCGTCGCGCCGGGTTCGAATCGGGCGGCGGCCGCGATCGCCGCGGCGCGGTTCGGAACGGTATGGCGGGTCACGACGCCGCCGCGACGCCGATGCGGGCGTACTGGTACGTGCGCGAAGTAACCATGATTTGGTACTGGAACCCGCCGATCTCGTAGACGACGCCGAACGGGCGCTTCGTCCCGCGGACGAACTTCGCGCCGAGGCTTTCGACCATGCGGCTCATAACGACTTCGTAGTCGCCGAAGTTCTCGAACTTGCGTTCGTCCGCCCAGCGGGCGCGAAGGCCGCACAGCAGGGGTTGCATGCCGTTGAAAACGACTAGGCCGGGGGCGGGCGGGGCGAAAGCTGCAGCGGCGGTTAGATTCGACATGGTTAGTAGTTCCCTTTCCTCTGACTGACTTGCCCATAGTACGGCGCATCATGCGCCGCGACGAGACCCAATCGTACGTCCCGATGTCGATTGGGTCTCGTCGCCCTAGTCGGCTTCGTCGTTATCGGCGGCGAATTCGATCGCCGCTTCGACCGCCTCGTCGCGGGTCCATTCCGGGCGGTCCGGGCACGCGTCGCCGTTCGTCGTCCGGTCCAGTCGCGGACGTCGGCTTTGAATTGCGGCTTTACCGCCGCGACGGCGGTTAGTCTTCGACGCGCGGTCATACCCGGCACGCCTTGCGAACGAGGGCGACTAGGTCGGCGTCGGCGGGCCCGAGGCTTAGACGCGGGCGCGGCTTTAGGACGGCCGACGCCTGCCGGATTAGCGACCTTAGTAGGGGTTCGTCGAGCGCCCGGGATTCGATCGCCACGTCGGCTTCGTCGAACGACTGCGCGCTAGGGGCGTGGCGCAGGAGCCAGACGCCGGGGGCCTGCGTCGCGGAAAAGCCGACTAGTTCCCCCCAGCAGTGGACGCGGGTCTTCGTCCCGTAGTCGATTTGCTGCACGATGTACTTGCGGTCGGTAGCGGCGACGGTAGCGATACGGACGAAACGCATACGGGCAGGTCCTTTCGTTCGAAGACCTGCCCATACTACGGCGCATCATGCGCCGGGTCGAGGGGGATTCTAATCGGGGATCCAGATCCCCGGGAACGACCCGAGGAAGTCCGACGCCCAGTACCCGACCGGGGCGACGTCGACCCCGCGGGTCGTCGCGAGGGCGCGCGCGTTCCAGTGGAACCGGGGCGCCGGGGCGCCGGGGATCGCCGCCGCCTGCGCGTAGGGTACGACGACGATCCAGTTACCGCCCGACCGCCGCGCCCATAGCATCGGGGTTAGGCCGATCGTCGCCGCGTCCCGGATCGCCTGCTGCCACCAGGCCCAGGCGGGCGAGGCGAACCCGCGGACGAACCGCGACGGTTCCCACGACTCGCGCCGCTTGACTTCGACCGACCAGGGGAACCGCGACCCGGGCGTGACTAGTAGGTCGCCCGCCGTCTGCTGGTCGGACGCCGCGTGCCAGCCGCCCGACAGCGGCGCCCGGTTGAACTTCGTCGCCGGTTCGACCGCGGTCCACCAGCCCTGCAGTAGGTCGCGAACTTCCAGTTCCCCGACGGCCCCTTTCCGATGCGACTGCGCCATTCAGCCTACCCCGATCGTCGACCAGTCGCCGGACGCGGTGATGACTAGGCGGTTCGGGATGGCTTCGAGTACGTCGTCGCTGTGGGCCACGACGAACGCCTGTTCGAACCCGTCCCCCGCTAGGGTCGCTAAGGTAGCGGCCAACGCCCGACGGTTGTACGCGTCCATAGCGCCGAACGGTTCGTCGAGGGCAACTACCGACCAGCGCGAACCGCGGGCGGCGCGGCGCCAGCGGGCGGCCGCTAACTGGATGGCGATCCCCGCCAGGTCCTCGGCCGCGCCCGATACGGTCGACAGGTTGATGTACAACTTCTCGTCCCGCTTCTTCCCGCGCGGGGCGCCGCACTGTTCGCAGGCCTTGATAGCCGCCGACCGCGGGAAGGCGCGACCGCAAGGGCAGACCGCGGCGATGTCTTGTAACTCCCGCCCGTAGTCGATACCGACGTGCATACCGACGTCGGCGCGGTTCAGCAAGTCGTTAGCGATATGCTCGATCGACGCCAGCGACCGGGTGGCGATCCGCCGCTGCGCCCCGCCCTTGCCGAGGATCCGCAGCGCCGTCTGCTGCACGGCGATTACCCGGTCGCGCCGGGCGACTTCGCCGGTTAGTCGATCCGCGGTCGCCTTCGCCGCGTCGTAGGCGCGTAGGGCGGACAAGGCGTCGGCGTTCGTTCGAACCGCGGTTTCGAGGTCCGGGTCGATAGCGACGACGGGTTCGGGGCCGAGCGGGGTAGTCGGACACTGCGCCTTCAGCGCGTCGGCGGTCCCGATCGCCCGCTTCAAAGAATCGGACCAGGCCAACCACTTGCGGTTCGATTCGGCGACTTCGCCGAACCGCGTCCGGTGGCGCTCCCACGCCTGGTCGGCCTTCGTCGCCGTTTCGCGCGCGGCGACCAACGCCCGGGCGATATCGGAGCGCGCCCCGACGACGTCGTCGCGGACGGGGCATTCGGCGCAGGTGACGGGGCAGATCCCGTCGAACTCGCCCGCCTGCAGTTTCGTCAGGCGACTGACTTCGGCGCGCGCGTCGGTCGCCGCCTTCTGTAATTCGACCAAACGGACCCGCATCGTTTCGAGTAGCGTCGTATCGATCGGGTCGGGCTGGGCGTCTTCCAACGTCTTGACGGACTTCAGCGCGTCGCGATGGGCATCGACCAGCTTCGCGTCGCCGCGCCACTTCGTCAGGGTTTCGGTCGCCGTCTTATTCGCCGCGATCGTTTCCCGGTAGCGGGCTACGACGATCGACGACGCTTCGACGTCGCGTAAAAGGTTCGCGCGGTCGGCGACGCAGGCGACGAGGGCGGCGGCTAGTTCGGCTTTCGCCCCTACCTGCGTCCGCTCGGTGTCGGTCAGTTTCTTCGCGACGATATCGGCGGCGACTTCGAGCGGGCCGAGGTTCAGCCAATTGACGACGATACGGGTCCGCTCGGCGGGGTCTTCGCGGATCAACCGGGCCATCGACTTCTGCCCCATCCACACCGTGGCGTCGAAGTCGACGAGGCCCATGCCGAGGCGTTCGACGATCGCCGCCTGCGCTTGGTCCTGCGCCAACTCGCGCTCGGTCCCGTCCGCCGCCCGTACGATAACCTTCAGCTGCGCCGACTGCCCGCGCCGCTTGACGCGCGACACGAAGGTGCCGTCGGTCAGTTCGACGTCGACCCCGCCTTCCTTCTCGCCGTTGCTGATGACCGCGTCCTGGGTCTTCCAGGCGTCGCCGGTCGCGCCGTATAACGCCCAGCGGATAGCCGACAGGAACGTCGTCTTGCCCGACCAGTTCGAACGACGCGGATCGGTTTCCGCCCGCGCCACGATCGCGTGGACGCCGGCTGCGAGGTCGAGTTCGTGGTCGCCGCGAAAGCGGCCGAAGTTCGTTAGCCTTACGCCCGCGATCCTCATAGCCCCGCCCCCGTCATCGCGACGTCTAGAATCTCGTGCAGATAGTCCGTGTCGGCGTCGGGTAGGTCGACTTCGTCGGCCATCTCGGTCACGACCTCGCGCATGGACCGCGTCGTCTGGTCCGCCGACGCCGCGACGACCGACGCGACTTCGGCGAGGATAGCGTCGGCGGTTTCCCGCGGCTTGACCCGGACGGGGACGCCGGCTTCGCGCAGGCGGGCGGCGACGACTTCGGGGTCGATCCCGCGCGGGGGGTCTAACCAGACGAAGGCGCCGATCGACTTCAGGCGCGGGATCCATTCGGCGACGACCCACCGAATCTGATGGGGGTCGGTCAGGGTCCAGACGTCGGACGTCGTAGCGTCGACTATCTCGATCGGTCGGGCGTCGATAGGAAAGGCGCGAACGCCGATCGCGATCGGTATCCCGGCGAAGTCGTCCGCGGGGGCCGCGTCTTCGCCGCCCAACATCACCATCGCCTGCGTTCTTCGTCGTCGGGTCATAGGTCGATCTCCAGGAACCGGGGGGAGTTGTGGGCTTCGCCTAGGGTAAGTCGCGCCAGCGACCCGGGGATGTGCACGCCCCGGTACAGCTGCCCCGCGTGGTAATGCCCGTTGACGATCGGCACGCCGGGCCACTTCTTCGCTAGGGCGTCGATCGGTAAAAAGACGTCGCGCCCGCGGGCAAAGTCCTTCGTCTCGGACCCTACGCTGATCCCTTCGATCATCAGGTGGCCGACGATCAGGGCGGGCGGGGCGACGATAGCCGGCCAGTCCCGAACGACCGCTTCGGGGTCGTACCCGTGCGACCGCGGTACGTACGGAAAGCATAGGACGCAGCAGCCGTCGTAAGGGTGCAGCGTCGTCGGTTCGGCGACGACCCGGGTCCAGCTAGACACGCCGCCGGCGTCGAGCGGCATCAACGTGTGCGACCCGTAGCCGTCTTCGAGGACGTCGTGGTTGCCGGTCAGCCAAATCGACGGGACGCCGGCGGCGTCTAGTAACCGGGCGATCTGCGTCGCTAACTTCGACGCCCGCCAGCAGCGCGGGGGGTCGGGGTTCGACAAGTCGCCGGCGAAGACGAACAGCGACCGCGACGCCAGTCGGTTACTCGATATTGCGTACGCCGCGATCATGCGCGCCGCGTTCGCGACGTCGCCGTACCGTTCTTCGCCCGCCGTTACCGCGTCCGCGTGCCAGTCGGACGATACGATCGCCCGGATCCCTAGTTTAGTTTTCATCCGCAAACCTCCGTCGTTGCAGTCGGACTTTCGTCTCGGCCGGCGTGAATCCTAGTACAGCGATCCGTTCCTCGCGCCGGGCGTGGACCCAGCACAGGCCGTGCCCGTCCACGGTTTCGGACGCGTCCTGCGTGCACTTCTGCCCGCTTCCGTCGGACGCGGGTAACATCGTTAGGGCGACGCACTTCGGCATGGCCCCACTATGACGTCGGATCGATCCGACGTCATAGGAGAGCGGATTCGACCCGCGTCTTGGCGGACAGCGCCCGGACCGCTTCTTCGACCCGCGCTAGTAGTTCGGGCTCCTTGTGCAGCCGCGCCACCGCGGCTTCGACGCCCTGCCCTAGCGTCGTTTTACCCCATTTGATCCAGCTACCGTCGGCCTGGATGGCCGCTATATCGAGGCCCAGGGCTAGGACGTCGCGGGGTCGATCGAACCCTACGTGCCCCGACGTCCCGTTCGCGACGTGGAACCAGGCCTCGGGGATGCGGTCCATCTTTCCGGCTATCTTCGTCTTCCAGATCTCGAGGTGGTGCTTTTCGCCGACGACCGTATCGCCCGCCTTGATCCACGCCCGGGTGATCCGGACGTCCAGCGAGGCTTCGTAGAACAGGGCGCCGCCGCCGCCGATCTTCCAGGTCTTCGACGCCCAGGCGTCGGCGTCGGGGTCTTCGGTTTCGCGGGCGATGACGACCATCGCCATGCGCGTGTCGGCTAGTAGCGGGATTAGTTCGTCGACCCAGGCCGCGTTTAGCGACGCCTTGATCTGCCCCGCGCGCCCGCCGATACCGTCGATCCCGGTCGGGGCCTTCTTCCGCCGCCCGCCTTTCGCCTTCGCTTCGTCGTCGTCCGCCGCGGTCGCCTTCGCTAGTTCGTCCCACAGTTTTTTGGGGACCAGCTTCCGGATCGAATCGACGACGATGATCCCCGACGTATCGGGCGGGATCTTACCCTTCGCCCGCGCCGTCGCGATCGTGTCGCAGTAGTTGCGCACGCCCGACCGCACCTGTTCGTAGGTCCCGACCGGTAGGGCGCTAAACCCGGGCGCGTCGGCTAGGTCGCCCATCAGCGAGCGGACCCAGGCGTCGGTCGTCGTACGTTCGGCGTCGACCAGGCCCGCGAAGTGGAACCGCTGCAGGAACGACGCGATGAGGCCCAGGCAGAATTCGGTCTTGCCTTCGTTCGACGGCCCGTGCACCAGCGTGAAGCGCGATATCGGCTGCCCGCCGACCCCCGTCACGTGGTCGTACCAGGGGAAGATCGTCGGCACGGCCTCGACGTTGCGGATAACTTCCGCGCGCGGGCGGAAGTCGGAAAACTGCGCGGCGACCGCGCCCAGCTGATCGAACCGGGCCCGGGCGTCCCGCGCCTCGGCCGCCTGCGTTACACCGGCGCCGACGGCGCGGGATACCCTAGCCATGCGGTTACGCCTTCCCCGTCGACCGCGTGCGGCGGGCGGCGGGCTTAGGCCATTCGCCGCGTTCGACGATCTGCCCCGACTTTTCGTCGTAGACGGTACCGCAGGTCGGGCAGACGAATTCGGTCTCCTTCATCGTCCCCTTGCAGACGTCGCATTCGATGCCCTCTTCTTCCGCCGCCGTATCGGCCGCGTCGTCTTCGTATTCGTCGTCGTCCGGCGCGTCGCCGCCTAATTCGGCTTCGGCCGCCCCGAAGATCTCGTCCCAGGGCGGGGTCACGCCCTTCAGGCACCAGTGCGCTTCGAACGACGTCCTCAGTTCCCGGATGTTCGGGGCCCGGGTTAGTTCATCGACCGACGGCGGGTCGGCGTCGAACACCGCCTGAATCTCGGGCGTCAGTTCCGCGGCGGTCAGGGGCCGGGCTTCGTAGCGCTTCGCGAAGTCCGCCTTGTCGTCGTAGGCCCAGCGGATCGCGTACGGGGTCGTGAACGGGTCGCCCTTGACGCGACCGACGTCGTCGATCCGGTCGGCGATCACCCGCTTCACCTTGTCGCCCAGGGCCTGGGCTTCGAGCGCTATCAGGCAGCCTTCGGTCGGCGCCGCGTTCTTGACGATCCGGAATATGTACTGCAGCCGCGGCTGGCAGCTTTCCTTCCAGGCCTCGTCGCGCCGGATCCCGGCCTTGCGCATTTCGGCGACTTCCTTCGCGTCAAGGTCGCGGGAATTGAACATGCCGATCATGCCGCCGGCATGGATGACGAACGGCTCGCCCGGGACTTCGTCGAAGTTGAAGATCTCGTCGATCCAGCTGATCTGCCGCGTCCGAATCGCCTGGTAGACCCATTCCAGCATCTTCGAAAACGGGCAGAGGTCCGGGGGGACTTCGCGTTCGTGCGTCTTGTCGTCCCGGTAGTTCCGGCGCTTGAGGACGGCTTCGCGTTCGAGGGAATTGAAGCGCACCGACCGCAGGGTAGGCTCGTGTGTCTCACGGTCCTTTCCGACCGTGTACCAGTTGTGCGACCACAGGGGCAGGATCTTCGCCCGGGGGTGCAGCCAGACGTCGATCCGTCCGTCGTCCTTCCAGTTTTTTAAAAACGTACCGCCGCCCGACGATCCCGAATGTCCGAGGAAAGCATCGAGGTCCAGTTCTTCCACACGCGTTCTAGGCATTGTTGTAGGTCCGATCTATTCCGTTAGGGGCCGCGCCCGGTTACACGCTACGCGACGCCCCTACTATGGCGCGGAGGTCCCGCGCGCGTTCGCACGCACGTTCGCACATGTCTTCGATGAGGTCGACGGTCCGCTTCGCCTTCGATTCGCGTTCCTTGACCGCCTTCCACTCGTCCGGGAACATCGTCGCCAGGCACTGCTCGACGTCGGCTTCCGTAATGGTCTTCTTACGCAGCCCCGCTTCCTTCTCGCGCTCCAGCTGCGTCGTCGCCTGGTCGCGCATGGCGGCGACCAGCACCAGCGTGTCGCGGGCCACCCCGTCGATCGTCGCCTTCGTGTTCACCAGCAGGCCGCGGGCCTTGAGCGCCGTCGACTGGGCGGCGTCGAGGGCGTCGAGTAGTTCGGACATCGACGCCCTCGACGCCTTGATCGGTCGGATCCCGGCGAGGACTTCTTCGTAGACGGCGTTCGGGTCGGGGAGGTTGAAGACGCTGTTGACGATCGTCACGTAGCCGTCGGGCAACGGCGGGACCTTCCCCTCGTACGGCAGCAGACGACCAGGCGGGTCGACGGATCGATCCCGGGAATTCACGACCGACGCCGATCGCTTGACGTCGGGTAGTCCGGCGGCGGCGGTTAGGTCCGGGTCGGTCGCCGTCGACGACGCCCCTTCGGGCGGGACGCCACAGGTCGTCGCTGCGTTATCGGGGCCGGGATCGGTATTCGGTTTGGAACTTCGACTGCGTACCATAGTGAGTTAGGTCTCCGACGCCCACTATGGCGCGGGATCCCCTACGCCGCGGTCAGGCCGTACTTCGCCGCGATCCGGGCCGCCGCTTTCTTCGCCGCCTTCTCGGCGTCGTCCACTTCGCGTTCTGCGTACCAGTCGAGGATGTCGAAGCCGGCGAACCGACGCGCGCCCGGGGCCCAGACCATCAGGACGTACGTCGCCGAATCCGTCCCCGGCCCCTCGCGGAACTTCGGACGGGGCGTCACCAGGTACGCGTGCGACGGCTTGCCCTCGCCGCGCAGCCACGTCTGGCGCGACCGGTCGTCGCCCTGCGCCGTGAACCACCCGATCGGCAGCAGGTAGGCGAGGACACCCATCGGCGATAGGGCTTCGAAGGACACTTCGAGGTGCGCCATCGTTTCGTTGTACGGGGGGTTGCCGACGATCAGGTCGAAGCCCCGATATTCCGCCCGCAGAAAGTCCAGGGAATGGATCTCCAGCCCCTCGTAAGCCGGGTCGACGGCGAGGCCCGGTAACAGGTTGACGTCGTTCGCTAGTAACCGTTCCGGGTCGAACCCCTTCGCCAGTAGCGCCTTGACCCAGGCCATCGCGCCACAGGACGGTTCGAGGACGCGCAGGGTTTCCGGGTTCCGCACCCAGCCGTCGGCCAGTAGCCGGGCGATCGCGGCGCGGGCGAGCCCGGGGGGCGTAAAGCACGCGTCGGACGCGTCGAGTCGTTCTTCCTTCTTACGATGGGTCGCGGACATGACTAGGGGGGTTCCTTCCTAAAACAGCTTACCTTGCTCTTCGGGCGCCGGGCGGCGCCGGCGGGCGGCCGTCGACGCGGCGGTCGCCTTCTTCGGCCGTACCTTGCCGAACTTCTCCGCCCAGCGCACGGCGGGGAAGGCGCATTCGAGGACGCGTTCGGTCGCGGGCCAGACCAGCTGCTCCCACAGGTAGTACCGATCCTCGGCCCCGTCGGTGTAGTCCTCGACCGGGATCGCTTTTAGCGGCGACGACCAGCCGTCGACGACGACGTATTCGATCCGCGCCCCAGCGCCCGTATCGTACCCGCGGGCGCACAGGATCTTGGCGACTTCGACGTGCGGCGGCTGCGCCGCGTCGTCCCCATTCTTCTTCTTCTTCTGGGCGTAGGCAGTCGAATCCCGGGACAGCGTCTTCGATAGGACGAAATCGCGCCGGGTCAGCGTCCCGGCCACGACCAGGTCGCGCCAGCGCGCGGCCATCGCTTCGTAAGACGCCGGGTCCTCGTCGCCGCCCATGATCGACTGGATGACTTCGAACTGTAGGTCGCGCGCTAGCTTGGCCGAATCGCCGCGCTTGTATTCGAGGCCCTTTACTTCGGGCTTCGAATCGGCCGTCGCCCGCGTCCCCTTGTAGTGCGCGAACCGCCCCGCGTACCGCTTCTTGCCGACTAGTACGATGGTCGCGAATTCCTTCTCGTACGCGATTCGGATCTCGTTAGTCGGGCAGTGCAGATCGGCTAGTAGCTTCGGGTATAGTTCGGCGTTGCACCAGTCAACGAACGCCCGGAACGCCCCTTCGGTCACGTCGGCGATAAACACCGAATCCGTGTCGCCGTAGATGCCAGACATGCCGCGGGCTTCCGCCGCCGCGATCGTATGCCGAATCAGCCAGCGGCCGGCGGCCGTGACCGCCGACGCCGTTCGCTGGTCGTAGAACCGCGACGCGGGGGCGCCCATTACCCCGTAGAACGTGTTCGCCGCGACCTTGTACGCGTTCGACTTCCGGTCGGCGTCGTGCCATTCGGGCGTGCCCGGAACGGCCTTGGCCTTCGCGGCGTTCCAGTACTTCCGCAGGCGCTTTAGTTCGGCGATCGCGCGCGGGATCAGACCCGGGGTATCGCGGCGAAAGCAGGACCCGCCCGGGACCTGGCACACGTCGTCCGGTAGCGGGTACGTTTTCGGGGGCAGGTGCCGTAGGTACGCGGGACGGGTCGCCGCGTCTTCGACTAGTACTACGTCGTCGCGGATCGTTTCGGGGGATATGTTCCAGGTCTGGATGATCGACGGGTACATACCCGAAAAGTCCGCGACGTGGACGCTGTGCAGCAGCCCCTTCCGGGTCGGCTCCATGACGAACGCCCCTTCGAACCGCGCGCCCGAATCCATGTCCCAGTTCGTGCGGAACCGCAGGCCCTCGGCGCGGCCCATCTTCAGTAAGTAGCCCTCGACGAAGTTCGTCCCGTTCCCGCCGCGGGAATCGGGCAGGGTGTGGCACACCTGGCACAGCACCAGCTGCGTGTCGATATACCCCGTCTCCTTCTCGATCATCCGCAGCAGGTCGGCGTCGCGGACGTTGTACCGAAACAGGCGTTCGCGGTCTTCGCCGCCGGCGACCCAGTAGTCCCAGGTCTTCGACCCGTCTAAGTCGTCTTTGGTTTCGCCGCCTAACACGGCGGTCGCGATCCGGCCTAACGCGAACGACTGCTTCTCGTCGCCGGATTCCGACACGTGCATGTTCATCGACTTGAACAGCTCCAGGTGGTCCAGCCACAGCCAGCCGGCGAAGGCGACCCGGATCCCCATCAGTTCGGTGCGGGCCTTCAACACCGGGAAGTCGTACCGGTCGCCGTTCCACGCGCACACCTGGTCGTACTGGTCGAGGCACTCCCACAGGTCCTTTAGCAGCGCGGTTTCGGCCGCGTCGGTATCGGCGGACAGGAGGTCGCCGACCCATTCACCCGTGTCGTCGACGACCGCCCAGGACAGGATGCGGGCGTCTTCCTTACGCCCGAACGGCACGCGACTGTCGGCTTCGATGTCTAGGTAGCAGCGCCGCGGCTTCTGAATCTCGACCGCGTATTCGGTCAAAAACCGGCGGACGGGGTAGACGTCGGCTTCGTAGACCGTTAGGCCCAGGCGGTCGAACATCGATTCGTAACCCCCGTACGTCGGATGCTCGTACTGCGACTTAGACGTCGCTTCCTTCAGGTCGCGCCAGGTGTGAAAGCGCAGGCGGATCCAGTCGCCGTCGGCTTCCCAGGATCGGATCCGCGGCCAGGCGCGGAGCTTAGACGCGACCGCGGCCGGTACGTCCGCCGCTTTCAGAAAGCAGGTGTACTCGGCCGGGTACGCTTTTAGGTTCCGTTCCCCCGTAACGGTCCGGGACACCGCGATGATGCTGTCGCCGGACCAGTAGGCGTTGACGATGGGTAACGATTTCGGGCTCATGCCTTCTTCGACGGTTTGGGTTTACCCGTCGAAGATGACGCCTTGGGGGGTTTCGCGGGGGCCTTCGCCGGCTTCGCCTTCGGGGCTTTCGCGGGCTTCGCCTTCGCGACCTTCGCCTTCGCCGGCTTCTCGGGCTCGGGCTCGACCGCCTTCGCGCCGGGATCGCGCGTCCGGGTAATCACCAGTGCTAAGCCCGTCTCCTGCTTGATGACCCGGTATTCGGTCGTGACGCCGTTCACGTGCAGTTCGACGGCGTACGGGTCGTGCGCGATCGTCGACGCCTGTCGGTCGGGCGCGTCCTTGCGCATCATCTGGATCGTCTGCCGACCTAGGTACAGCCCGACCGTGACCGACGACTTATTCGCCGTCTGCGCCCGATTCCCCGCGGTCGCGTCCCCGGCGAAGCCCTTACCGCCGCCGCGCGACGCCGCGGATTCGGCGCGGTTACCGCCGGCGAGGCGCCGGACTTCTTCGATGACCTGCGACAGCGGCGTGTTCTGCGACCGGATGCGCTCGAGTAGCTCACCACGATCGGCGGGCGGTAGCCGGGCGACCAGTGTCAGTTTAGCGACGCCGACGGTCGCGACGTCCTTTTCGTCGAAGTTCACGGCGACGTCCATCAGCGCGTAGGCGTGCGACACGGACAGCCCTAACTCGGCGACCACGAACTGGTTGAACGCCTTGTACTTCGGCACGCCTTCGTCGTCGACGCGCTGCGTGTACAGCCGCCCTTCGAAGTTTTCGAAGATCGCGCGGCCGAGGCGCCAGTAGCAGACGACGGCGTCGCGCCGCAGGCTCTGGATCTGGGCGACGTTCGCGTCTAAGTCGGCGACCGTAATCGCGCCGCCCTTCGCGGGTCCCGCGGACTTCGCCACCAGCTGCGCTGGGACGGCGGGGGGCGGGGTCGACTTCTTCGCCTTCGTCGCGGCGGGGGGCGGTGGTTCGACGCGGACTAGTTTCGGTGGATCGTACTTCTTCCGCGCGGGGGCTTCGACCGCTTCGGGGGCGACCGATTCCGACCGCTTCTTCGACGCCTTCGTCGGCGGATCGATCGTCGCGTTCGGGTTCGCCGCGACCGCGGCCGCGGTCTGGTCGTCTTCGTCGCCGGTGCCGCAGAACACGCAGACCGGTTCGCGGACGTCGGACGCGCCGTGGCACGTGTCGCAGTCCCCGATGTGCGCCTTCGATACCTTCGCCTGCGACGCGACGAGGCGTCCGACGCGGGCTTCGATCGTACCGTCCGTCGGTAGTCCCGCCTTCGCTAGGTACCGGTCGACCGTCGCCGGGTCGACTTTATCCAGTAACACCGTGCCGACTGTCCCTGCTGCTTTTTTCGCTGTAACCATGATGGGGGGTTCCTCGTTCCTAACGGGTCTACTTATACAACTTCGGACGCGACGCGCGTCGCCGATTCGATCGCCTGGGTGACTAAACGCTGCGCCGCCCCCGAAGTCCAGAGGTTTAGCGCCGACCGAATCTGGGGGTCCGACTGCAGCAACTCGGCGGCGGCCGCGCTACTACCGGCGACCGCCCAGGCCTCGATCGCCATGACCTGGCCCGGGTCGTCCAGGCGGCAGACGATGCGACTGAAGATCCGCCGTACGTCGGCGTCTTCGTCGGCGGCGTCGACGGTCAGAAGGTCGCTTAGATTCCAGTCCGCGTCGTCGCCCTTCAGCGCCGATTCCGCCATGGGGTAGCGCCCCGGGCTGTGGTCGGATCGACGGTACGCGTTCCGCTGCTTGTTGACCCAGCGCCGGGCTTCCGAATAGGCCGTCCAGGTCACATAACGCGTTAGGTCGGATCCGCGGGCGGGGTTCCAGGCAACCGCCGCGCGCCAGGCGGACACCGTCATTTCCTGGAATATATCCCCGGCTTCGACCCCGTCGGGGGTCGGGTAAGCGCGGTACAGCTTAGCGGCGAGGCGTTCCCATTCGCCGCGCGTCCGGCGCACGAATTCGTTGAAGTTGATGATTCCGTCCCGTAAGTCGCGAAGTTCCGTTTTCATAGTCCGATTCCCTTCGACGTCGGATCGATCCGACGTCAGTCCCTAGGTAGTCCCGGGACGCCGCCCGCCCCGGTTCCTCGCGAGGGGCGGGCGGCGTCCGAAGTCGTTAGAACGCGAACGGCACCTTCTCGTACGGCAGGGGCTTTCGGTTCTGGAGTAAGCGCCCGGCGGCCGCCTGGATATCGTCCTCGATCCACGGATCGGTTAGCGACGCCGTTTCGTGCGCGTACCGGGTCCAGGCGTTCACGACGTCGGTCCGGGCGAGGACGTCGGTCTTGACCGCTTCGCGATCGTAGGCGCGAAGGACGTCGCGCAGCACTTCCGGCTTGCGGCCGCGCACGGGGACGAGTTCCCGGCGCATCTGCGCCCAGGCGATCCCGGCGAGGACTTCGCGGGCGGTCAGGGTCGACAGGTCCTCGCCCGACGCCATGGCCGCTGGCGTCGCGACCTGGTCGGCGCGGGCGTAGCCCCAAGCGTCGCGGAAGTCGTGCAGCTTGTCGAGGGCGTCGGCGAACGCAGCGTTGAACTTCGATTCCAGTTCCGCCCCGACGTGCCGGATCCCCGCGACTTGCTGCTCGGACGTATCGAGCACAATCAGGTTCAGACACAGGTTGCGTTCGACCATGGCCGAAACCCGAATCGACCCGTCGCCGACGTCGTTCGTCGTCACGATCACGCCCGCGCGAAAGATCTCGCCGCAGCCGTAGTCGTCGGCGGCGACGTCGCTGTGGAACAGGACCTCGAACCGCGTCCGCTGCCCGTCGTACACGATCGAACCGCGCGCGTCGGGCGGGGCGACCGCCGCGATCGCCCGGGCAATGACGTCGCAGTCGAGGGCGCGGTACTGCGTCGACACGATCGCGTAGACCGCGCGCGTGCGTTCGGCGGTCGAACGGCAGCGCAGGACGACCGACGCCGGTTTCGGTTCGGGGCCTTTCCGCCCGGCGTCGGTCCAGGCGGCGCGGGCAGCGTCTTCGCGCTGCGCGATGCGCTGCGTCCAGAGGTTGACGTTCAGCGACCGTAAGGCGGGCCAGCACGACTTCAGGTACCCGGCGCCGCCAATCCCCGTGCGGGCGACCAGCGATTCGAAGGCGGATTCGCCTAACCCTAACCCGACGATCCCGCGGGCTTCGGTCGGGACGACCAGATCGCCCGCGTCGGACATGCCTAAATCCCGGACCCGCACCGTCGCGTCCTTCCGGCGTTCGGCGGCGACGCGATCGATAAACGTCGCGGCGGCTTCGACGACGGTCGGCTTCGCGTCGTAGGCGACCCGCGACGCCTGCGCGTTCGCGACGCCTAAGTCGTTCACCTTACGCCCGAGGGCGTACAGCGGATCGGCCAGCGTAAAGCCGGCGGCGACCGCGGCGGCGGCGTCGGATTCGATTCGCGCGACGCGGGTCGCCCGGGCGTAAATCGTATCGGTCGCGTCGACGGGCGTCGGTAGATTACGCGGGGGTTCGATCCCGACGACGTGAAACGACGCGTCGTACCCGCCCGCCTGCGCGATCAACCACGCGATGGCTTCGTCGTACTGCCCGATCTCGAACTCGACCCGCTTACCCTTCAGCGTCGCGACGTGCGTCGACGCCCCGAAATTCGGTTGTGCTTGCATGTTGATTCCTCCGTCCCTATCCGTCGGTGCCTGTAACCGACAACCCATAGTACGGCGCAACATGCGCCGGGTCTAGTCGTTTCTGACTAGACCCGTTGGTTTTTTCACCCGCCTACCTTGTCCCCCGATTCGGACTTCGTTCGCGGGTCGCTGTGGCCGGCGGCGACGAGGCGGGCGATCCAGCGCTGCAGCGTATGGCGGTCGACCTGTAAGTGCTTGGCCACCGCCTCCATCGTCCCGTGCTTGCCGAACAGACCCTTCAGCTTCGTGTGCGCCGCCGCCGGGTCTTCGGTCATCGTCATTCCCAGTCGTACCGGTCGATATGCCATACCGGCACTATGGCGCGGACTAGTCGTTTCCGCCCTGCTCTTCGGTCTCCGCCTGCTCGGGTTCCGCCCCCTCGGGGGTTTCGACCGGCAGGGCTCCGATGGCCTCGAAGAACCCGGCTAGCGTATCGACGTCTTCGATCGCCCCGGCGTACTGCGACGCGGCGATCTGGGCCGCGATCTCGTCTGCCGACAGCCCCGCGCACACGGCTTGGATTCGTTCGAGTAGTTCTTCCATGGCTTCGGCGAAAGTATCACAACCAGGGGGCCAACGCAGCCCGCAGGGTTTCGTCGCGGGCGCCGCCCGGATCGGCGCCGGGGGCTAAGCGGGCGCGAACGACGTTCGTCCAGCGGCCGAGGCCGCACAGTTCCTCCCAGATCTTGTCGCCGGCGGCGTCGGCGTCGGACATAACGACGACCGTCGGGAAGGTCGCCATCGTCGATATCTGCAGCGACGACGGGTTCGATCCGATCATGGCGCCGACCGGTAACCGCGTCGCGCGGTCGACGGACAGGGCGTCGAACGGGCCTTCGACGACGACTAAGACCCGGCGGTCTTCGGGGTCGGGCCAGTGCTCGGCGCCGTACAGGATCGGGGTCCGTACCCGGTCGGGGGTCGTGTAGCGCAATTCGTCGTCGACGTACGTCCGGGCCTGCCACGTCACCAATTCGCGGCGCCCGTTCCGGATCGGGATCCAGATCCGTCCGACTAAGGTCCGGTCGCCCTTCGTAATAAAGCCCAGCCCCCAGCGCCGGACGGTATCGAAGTCGATCCGTCGCTTTCGCCCGGTCAGGTACCGAACGGCGAGGGTCGGCCAGTCCGCGAAGGATTCGCCGAACCGGACCCATTCGGGCGGGCGCATCGCCGCGATCGTCTTCGCTTCGCGGATCTCGAGGTGGATGTCGAGCGGCGTGTGACTGATCGACCCGTCGGCGAGCCAGGCGCGGGCGTCGTCCCAGTCGCCGCCGCGGACTTCGCGCACGAGGGCGGCGGGTCCGCCGCGAAAGCCGCAGCCGTAGCAGCGGTGCTTGCCGTGCCGCAGGCCTTCGGGGTCGTTCCAGATGTACCAGGACGGGTCGTGATCGTCGTGGTCGGGGGACGGGCAGACCGACCACAGGCGGGCGCCGGCACGCTTTTCGACCCGAATGCCGAGGGCTTCGAGCAGCGCCGGGACGTCAATCATCGCGGTCGGCGAAGTACGCGTTGACCGCCCTTTAGGCGACGACCGACCCGGGACGGAGAAGGCTGGTCGTCGGGGTTCGAGTACTTCAGTCGTCGGGGTTTTCCTTGGGGGGCGGCGTCGGGCTTACTTCGGGTCATAGGATCCCTACTATGCCGCCGACCGCTTGCGACGCCCCATCGACGGCGGCATGGACCCGCGGACGAACGACCCGCCCCCGAGGGTAATGTCGAGGTCGTTCGATTCGGTCCCGGGCTTGTCGTAGGGCATCGACCGACCGTGGTCGAGCGACCCGAATTCGGGGTCCCAGTCGAAGGCGACGGCGAGCGGCCACTGACCGTAACGCTGCTTTAGGATGATCGCCTGGATCGTATCGTCCGGGACGTTCTTGTGCAGCGCCGGGCGGTACCAGCCGAAGATCGTGTCGGCGACGTCGATCCAGGCCGACGTCCCCTTGATCGATTCGCGCGTCGGGCGCTGGTCGGGCCGCGCTTCGACGTCCTTTAGCCGCAGCTGCTGGACCAGGATCATGTGCGCCTGCGTCTCCTGCGCCATCGCCTGCACGCGGTACAGCGCCTGCTCCTCGTCGTCCGGATCGGTTTCGGCGAGGACCCGGCGGAACAGGTCGCCGATAAAGACGTCGGGCGCCGCGTCGGCGATGTACTGGTGCAGCAGGTCGAGGTTCGCGTCGTTCGTCCGGCGTTCCCCGGCGTTTCGCCCGTAGGGAAGGTCGAGGAACCTAATCCACTCGGACAGGCGCTCCATCTCAGCGAGCAACTCTTCCTGGTCCGCTTCGCTGAACCGCCCGACCATCATGTCCGTACGCGACCAGCCTAAGGACAGCGCCGCGACGATCTCGAGGGTCATCGCCGACTTCTGCTCCCAGGCCCCGTACAAGACCTTCCGGCCTTGGCGCGCCTGCTCGAGCGCCATGCGGGCGGTCGTCGTCGATTTGGCCGACCCGGACACGCCGACGACGACCGTCAATTTCCCCGGGGCGGCGCCCGGGATCAGGCGGGCGGCGCCCGGGTCCTTATCGTCGTCGCCGTAGTAGTCGAGGCCGTCGATGCCGTACGGGAACACGGCGCGCCCCATGCGCCGGTCTTCTAGTTCCTGCCGATGCTCGCGGATCAGCCCCGCCGGGTCGCGCAGGTACCGGCGGTCGCCCATGCCGTCGAACGACGTCCCGATCGCGCGGGCTAGGGCCCGGACCTTCGTCGGTTCCGACAGGGGGTTGCGGATCGCTTCGAGGAATTCCGACACGGGGCCGCGGACGGCTTCGACCCGCGCCCGGTCCCAGGCGATGCATTCGGCGTGGTAACGCAAGTTCGGGGGGACCGCGGGGCGTTCGGCGACGTAGGCTTCTAAGGCGTCCGTGTCGACCGCGCCGCCCGACATCTGCTTGATCGTCGCCGGGTCGTACGACAGCCCCTGCGTCCGCAGCCGCTGCAGGATCGCCCAGGCCGCGGCGTGCCCCTGCCCGTAAAAACTATCGGCGCTGATCGTCGGTAAGTACCGGGCGCCCGCTTCGACGTCGACGATGACCGCCGCTAACATTACTATCTCGTTCACGACGTCGTGCGGCACTTTCACCGATTCGGTCTTCGGGCGTTCGGGGGTTTCGCGCCGAACCTTGCCCGACTTTCGAATCGATCGGTCTTCGTCCCCGGCGGCCACCTGACTTCGCTGTCGTCGCATAAGCGCCCCCACTATGCCGCGGTCACAGGGGCCGCGTCTTCGCCATCGCGATTCGGTAGTCCGTTATCGCCGACCGACTCGTCAGCTGCCAGCGCCAGCCGATGCGCCAGTCCGACGCGCGCGTCGCGAACTGCTTCTTCTCGCGCGCCCAGGTCCAGCGCACGAAGTCGAGGGCGTAGTCGACACGCCCGCGGAAGTCGGATTCGACTAGCCGCCGCGCCGACGACTGAGCCCCGTCCATCTCGCGCCCGTCCCGTAGTTCGTCGGGTTCGACACCATAAACTTTCGTGTGCAGCAGGATGAACAGGCCGACGACCGCCCGATGGGTCGTCTGCTCGAAGTCGAGCGTGCCGGCGGCGACTTCGTCGATCGCGATCTGGGCTTCGCGCACCGACGCGGCGTACCGCTTCGCCGCCGACGGCCGGGACTTCTTCGGCGGCTTCGCCGCCGACGGCCGGGCTCCGGCTAGGAATTCGGCGTTCGGATGGTTCGCGGCGACCAGTTCCGGGTGACGACGTGTACGCATCGACCCGTACTATGGCGCCGGACTGGCGAATTGCCCCGACCGCGCGCCGCGACGGCGGGTAAAAATTCCCCGACTACACCCACGCGAACTGCTTGAGGGCGACGCCGGTCCACTGCCACTGCGTGCCCCGGTACACCGTCCCCTGCAGCACCAGGATCTGAACGCCGGTCGGCAAGTCGCTGAACAGATACTGCTGCAGCCAGACGGCGCCCATCTTCAGATAGATCCCGTTTTCGGCGGGGTTCGTCTGCAGGTTCAGCATCGTGTAGTCGTTGTCGAAGTCCACGTCGTCGTAAAACGCGGGATCGACCGGGGGGGCGGCGCCGAGGTCGACGGGGCCTAAGGCGACGGCCCATACGCGGCGGGGACCGACCGACGCGGCTAGGTCGATCAGGCGGGCGTTGATGTTCCCGATCGCGGCGAACCAGCGGCGCCATTCGCGGGACCAGCCCTTGCGGTTACCGGCCGCGTCGATCGCGTCCGGTACGTTATGCGCTAACGCCTCGCGGAACGCCGGGACGCGCCGCGGAAAGTACTCGCCGCCGGCGATGTTGCCGAGGGGCGGGCCGGCGTAGAAGGACCATTCGGTCGTGGTCTTCCCATCCGTGACCGATCCGTAGTACGTCCCGACGAAGTCGGGCGTGATCGTCACGGCCGCGCCGGTCGTCGCCGATAAGACGGCGGCGGAATCCGCGTCGACGTTCGGCGACGTCGGGGCGTCGATCAGCGTCCAGGTATAGGAGCCGACGCCGTTCGCGGCGGTCAGCGTGACCTCCAATTCCGGTTCGAGGTCTTCGCGCGCGAGCCCCGCTACCCCCGGGGTGGCGCGCATCAGCCCGCCCATAACGTTACGACGCGCGGTAATCGGGTCGGCCTGGTCGATCGTCACTACGATAGTCACGCCGCCCAGGGTAGCACGGGCGGGCGGGACCTATCCACGCCCGCCGGCGGCGGCGTTCGCGGCGGCGGCGACGCGGCGCAGGTCGGCGAGGTACCGCCGCAGCGAGGCTGCGAATTCCAGTTCGTACAGCATCGACGCCGTACGAACGGCCCGCGCGTAGGTATCGCGCAGTAGTTCGGATTCGCCCGGCTGGATCTTCACCCGCACGGGCCCGACCGTAAACGTGTTGTACTTGACCGGCGCGTACGTATTCGGCCCGATCGAGAGTTCCAGTTCGAAGCCGGGGCCGTCGAGGTCAGCCGCGTCCGCCAGCTTCGGTTCGGGTTCGCCGCTGCCGGGCGGGAAGAACCCCCAGGCCTCGTTCACGTCGTCCGATTCCGGACGCTTCGTTCCCGTTACCGCTGGCAGCGTCGTTTCGCCCGCCGGCGGTCGCGCGGCTTCGACGGCCTTCGGCGGCGGG